>Ga0114933_10006359_pt1 | contig 10486 bp, 9 predicted proteins | sample 4SBtaG_FD_89691 | JGI IMG/M metagenome (GOLD analysis project Ga0114933, IMG submission 89691) | Deep subsurface microbial communities from Kolumbo volcano to uncover new lineages of life (NeLLi) - 4SBTROV12_W25 metaG | ecosystem: Environmental > Aquatic > Marine > Volcanic | place: Kolumbo... | reverse complement strand
TAACGTGTTTTTCTACGCCCTTCGATGATACAGCGGTGGAACTATTGGAAGATTTGGGAACACCAGCATACAAGATTGCTTCTTTTGAGTTAATTGACTTACCATTAATCAGAAAGTGTGCTGCTCAAGAGAAACCAATTATTATGTCAACAGGTATGGCAGATCTAAAAGAAATTGCCGAAGCTGTTAGTGTAGCCAGGGAGTCTGGGGGAAAAGATATTGCTTTGCTACATTGTACAAGTGGTTATCCCACACCACCTAATGAGGCAGACTTAAATACGTTGCCGCATCTTGCAAAAGCTTTTGGAGTTGTTTCAGGTCTTTCCGATCACACCGGCGGAATAGGTGTGGCTGTGGCAAGTGTAGCTTTAGGAGCATCAATAATAGAAAAGCACTTTACTATAAGCCGTGCAGATGGTGGGCCTGACTCGGCATTTTCTTTAGAGCCTGATGAATTTAAGCTGTTATCAAAGAATGCAGAAATTGCATGGTTAGCTTTAGGAAATATTCGTTATGAGAAATCAAAAAGTGAGCAACAAAATCTTCAGTTTCGTCGTTCAATTTACATTGTTAAAGATATGAATGTAGGGGATAAATTTAACGAAGAAAATTGTCGAATAATTCGTCCAGGATTTGGCCTTGTTCCTAAATATTATGATTTGATATTAGGTCGGAAAATAAACAAGTCCGTGAAACGCGGGACACCGTTAGCATGGGATCTATTAAGTTAAAAACTATGCATATAAAGAGCTTGAATAAAGTGTCTCTACGACCCGCAGTAGATTTAGATATGAAATTACTTTTTTTGTGGGTAAATAGACCAGAAAATTTAGCTAGTAAGATTGAGACATCTACACCAATTATTTGGGCTGATCATATTCAATGGTTTAAATTGTGTTTAGAATCAGATCATTGTGCGATTTGGATTGCTGAAAAAAGAAATCATGCACTTGGGCAGGTTAGAGTTGAACGCCACAAGGATGGAGATCTTCATATAGATATATATGTTGACTCACCTCATAGAGTATTGGGAATAGGCACTGAAATCCTTAATCTTGCTAAAGAAAATGTAAAACAACTCTGGCCAGGTGAACCTTTAGTAGCCAGAGTAAAAAAAAATAATACTTCTTCATTAAAATTGTTTCAAAAATGTGGATTCAAATTTAGATCAGAAATATCTGACTATATAGTTTTTGTTATGAGGGATTAAAATTGCAACCCAAAACAGAGGATAATTCTATAGCAGTAATACCTGCACGAGCTGGTAGTAAAAGGGTGCCAGGTAAAAACATTCGACCCTTTCAAGGCAGGCCAGTGATTGCATTTGCGATTAAAACGGCTCTGGAAAGTAAAATCTTTGAGCGGGTTATTGTTAGTACTGATTCTAATGAAATTGCTGAAGTAGCTAGAAAAGAAGGCGCTGAAGTACCTTTTCTTAGACCATCAGAAATATCTGGTGACCATACAACAACAGCAGAGGTCTTAAAACATGCACTCATAGAAACAGGGGCAGATGCAAGATATAAATTTGCATGTTGTATTTACCCTGCTGTCCCTTTTTTAATGATAAGTGATGTGAGGGCAGGCCTTGAATTGCTATATACTAAAGATGCTAAAAGCACACTAGCTATTTCTGAGTTTGGGACTTCAGTTTGGAGAGCATTTGAAGAGTTTTCTGACCATAAACTAAAAATGATATGGCCAGAACACAGTTTAGTTAGGACGCAAGATCTTCCTTCAGCATTTCATGATGCCGGACAGTTTTATTGGGTGCAGGTGGAGGAATTTTTGAAAAAACCTCAGTTTTTTACTAACAAAACTTATGGGATTAAAATTCCTAAGTGGCGATCCCATGATATTGATACTAAAGATGATTGGGAGAGAGCTGAAGTAATTTACAAAGCATTGCAGGTGAGAGAAAGCTTATGAAGGAAAGTAAACAACTCAAATTTTGGAGAGGGGAATTTGGTAACTTATATATTGATAGAAATACACCAGATGATGAAATTTCTCCTAATCGTTTGCATATGTGGAAAAAAATACTAAATGCCATTCCCGATGTGCCTAATTCTGTTTTAGAAGTTGGGGCAAATATTGGAAATAATCTTAGGGTTATTCAAGAGTTAATTGATACTAAAATCTATGCTGTAGAACCAAATTATGCAGCAAGAGAAATTTTAAAAACAAATCTTAAAATAAATAAAAAAAATATTTTTGATGCTAGTGCTAATTCATTGCCTTTGGACTCGTCTTCAATAGATTTAGTATTTACTAGCGGTGTATTAATTCATATTGCACCTGAAGATCTTTATATATCTTGTTCGGAAATATACAGAGTTAGTTCAAAATATATAGTTTGTGTAGAATATTTTAATCCAACTCCAGTTGAGCTATCTTACCGTGGTCATGATGGCGTTTTATTTAAGAGAGATTTCGGTTCATTTTGGATTGAGAATTTCCCAAATTTGAAAGTATTAGACTATGGTTTTTTTTGGAAGCCCGTAACTGGTCTAGACAATCTAACTTGGTGGATTTTTCGTAAAGCCTAAACAAATTTTATTAAGTTATTTTTTTCTAATATGAGTGTTGTATAGCAAACAAATCTAATATGGTAATTATTTTATGATTTTACAAAAAAGTATAATCAATTGACTACTTCCAGAAATTTTGAGAATAAAAATGACTATTCATGTATCCCATTAGTGAATGAGTCTTATGGATGGAAGCAAATACCTGCGGGCAAAAGAATCCTATTATTCAGAGGATTTGTCCATGACCACAGCCCTTCTTCAATTGCTGCAAAAGCCTCTGAAGTTACTTATGAAGAAATTGCACCTTGGTTAAACAGTATTAATGGTCATTTTTCGATTATCATTTTAGGAGATAAATGGTGTACGGCAGCTGTAGATCCAGTGCGTAGTTATCCACTTATTTGGACCTTTGATAATAAGCGTATCTTTGTTTCTAATAATGGTCCAGATTTAATTCGTGCTATAGGTTTGGAACATTTAGATATTGATGAGCATCAACTTGATGCTTTTGCCCTTTCTGGGTTTACTATTGGTCCAAGAACCCTTTATAAAAAAATACACCAACTAGAACCAGGAACATTCATAACTATTCGAGAAAATGCAGACTATCAGGTTTCAGCTTATCATAAGTGGAATCCAATGAGACCTTCACAGGCAAAATTACAAGACCTCATTGAACCTTTGTCACTGATTAATGAGAAACTAATTGATAAATTGGCGTTAAGCGGAATGGGAAGAAAAATTATTGTCCCATTATCAGCTGGTCTGGATTCGCGCTTTATTGCTTCTGGACTTAAACAAGCTGGGTATAAAAATGTTTGGTGTATTAGTTATGGTAGGAGAGGAAACCGAGAGATAGAAGTAGCCAGAGAAATTGCAAATAAACTTGGCTATAAATGGGACTTTATAGAATACACAAATGCAAGTGTTCGTAGAGCATTGGCAACCGAAGATCATAAGAGTTATGAGGAGTATGCTAATTGTTTGACATCAATTCCATTTCCACAGGATTACACTGCTCTTGCGGAGTTGAGAGCATCAGGAAGGCTGGATCCTGATTCCATTATTGTTAATGGTCAATCTGGAGACTTTACAAGCGGAAACCATATCCCCAAAAGTCTAATTGACCCCCCTCCCATCTCTGATAAAAAACGTTTGGAAGCTGTAATAAATGCTCTTGTTAAAAAGCATTTTAAGCATTGGCCATCTTTGTTGTCAGCAAGCCGCTTAAAAATAATTCAAGATATGCTTAAATCTGAAATTGAAAGAGTAGGGGGGTTACCTAGTGACCCCAATCGTGATCATGGCTTATATGAGCTTATTGAATTTAGAGACCGTCAGGCAAAGTATGTGATTCATGGGCAAAGGTTGTATGAATACATGGGTTTATCATGGAGGTTACCACTATGGGAAAGAGAAAGCCTAGATTTTTGGGAAAACGCACCACTTGAAGCAAAGGCAAACCAAAACCTATATAAACAAGTTTTAATTAGAGATAACTGGGGTGGTGTATGGAAAGACATTCCAATAAACCCATCCAATATAAGACCTATATGGCTTTACATAGTTAGACTAATGGCAAAATTAATTCATGCACCAATAGGTGTTAATAAATGGCATAATTTTGAACGTCGTTATTTGAATTATTGGATGTCACCCCTCTGTTCATACGCTGAATGGCCCTATAGTAAAGTAGTTCGAGAGGGTTCTAATGCTCACGGAGCTATCGCGCTACATATTAAAAAATACCTTGATAGTAGTGCTGGGAATAATTCTATATGGTTGTCCAAATGACAAAAAATATTGACCCAATTTCCACAAAACAAGTTGCTGCAATTCTAAGCCTTGATTTTGCAGGTAATAACATTGTTGTAAATAAAGCATCTAAATTTCCACCCTGTGAAGAAGGTACTTTATCATTTTGTAATCTGTCTAAAGACATTATGCTCTCAAAATTTCCATCTAATTCCATTATTATTGCCAGTCAAAAGTTAACAGAAAGCTTTATTAATAAGGGTGCCTCAGTAATAATAAGTGATAACCCAAAATTTGATTATTGTAGATTATTTCATAACCTTCTTCCTCTTAAAGATTATGGTGTGCATGCTGATGCAAAAATTGGATGTGAAGTAGTACTAGGGAAGCAAGTGACAATTGGTTCAGGTTCAGTCTTAAATGGAAAAATTAAAATTGGTGAAGGAACCCATATTGGATCAAATGTAGTCTTACAGAACCAAGTGTCAATCGGTAAGAACGTTCGAATAAGAAATGGAAGCGTAATTGGTGAAGATGCTTTTAGTTTTGGTTTTTCGAAAAATGACGATGCTAGCTCTGAATCACTTCGTTTCCCAAGCTTTGGTGGAGTTATAATAGAAGATAATGTCCAAATCGGAAATAATTGTGTGATTTCTAGAGGAACTTTTGCAGATACTACTTTACGTAAGGGAGCTCTGATAAACGACTTGGTGCATATAGGTAATGAGGTTTTAGTTTCTGAAGGCGCTATAATAACTGCGCATACAGATATTAGTGCACGTGTGAAAATTGGAAAAAATTGCTGGATAGGTCAAAGTGCTGCAATTCGCCAGGGACACGTAATTGGTGATGGGGCTATTGTAGGAATGGGTGCTGTTGTGGTTAGTGATGTTCCTGCTAATACTACTGTAATTGGTATTCCAGCAAGAGATAAGAATGTAGGTTAAGGGCTTACGCATTGAATAAATCAAACTCAATTTTATTTCTCGATGTAGAGGGAGGTTGGGGCGGATCTTCTCGATCACTTTATTATATCATTAAATTTTTAGATCGAACTAACTTTAAACCAATCGTGCTTATGCGTAAAAAAGGTCCTGTGCAAGATATGTATAAGAAGATTGGAGTCGCGTGCTTTGTAGTTCCTGAAATGGCTTCTTTTCGCCCAGCAGATCGAAAAAACCTTGTTGCCTTTATATTATATGCATGGCGTATGCGAAAATACTTAAAATTTAGTGAAAAAGTTAAGGAGTTAGCTGACACCTATAATATTAGACTAATACATGTAAACCATGAGAGTTTAGCATTAACAGGAGCGCTTGTTGCATGGCAACTTGGTTTACCGTGGGTTGCCCATATTAGAACATTATTGACACCAGGATGGTTTGCTAGACGGGTATATGGGGTTATAGCACGCTATGCGAAGCATTCTATCTTTATTACAAATCCAAACTTTGAGCATTTTAGAGATATGCTTAAAATTCCGTTGGATTCAACCAAATGCAGTGTAATTCATAATATAACTCCGGATACCACAGAAACTATAGCTTTAGACGAAATGACCCGTTCATCTCAAAAGTTTAAGGTCCTATCTTTAACCAACTTTGCCCCATCAAGGGGTGTAGATAGAATAATTGAGGTGGCTGAAGCTCTAAAGAACCGAGGAGAATCTGACTTTGAGTTTTTTCTTTTTGGGCAGCCTTCTCAGGTAAATGCAATAACAGGTCTTCCAGACAAATATTATGAAAATTTGCAAAAGCGTGTCCATAAATTAGGTTTGAATCACAGTGTGTTTTTTTTAGGCCATACAGCTCATCCTGAAAAAGCTTTAGCTGGTTGTGATGCCCTTTTAAAGTTGACTCGCCAGTCAAACCCTTGGGGTCGTGATATTATCGAAGCACTTGCTGCAGGAGTTCCAATATTAACATTAGGCGTTTTTACAGAATTTGTTGAAGACGGAGTAAATGGATATATTACGAAAAATTATAATGTTGAGAATATTGTAGATAGTCTTTTGAATCTGTCTAAATCTAGTGAATTATGCGAAAAAATTTCTGAGGCTAATCGTCTAAAAGCTAAAGTTTTATTTAATGGTGAAGAAAGAGCAAAAGATATTTTGGCTGTCTATACAAATATTCTAAATAGTAATTCGATTTTGGCGGAAAGCTATCAGGTACGATGATAGAAACAACAGAAAGTTTTACTCTCCAAGGATATCGCAGTCTTATAATGGAATTCTTTAAGCTCAATTATTCTATTGTAAATTTTTCTAATATGAATCCACTAAGACCACATCTTATTTTACGTCATGATATCGATATGTCACTAGAGGCAGCTCTTCCTATTGCTGAAATAGAACAAGACTTGGGTATCAAAGCTTCATATTTTGTTCTATTACGTAGTGAACTTTATAACCCCCTATCTCCAATAGGAATAAAAATACTAAAAAAACTAGGTGATTTAGGGCATGAGGTTGGGCTGCATTTTGATGCATCCTTATATTCTCCTTCCATATCTTGTCTTAATAGTGGGGTGAAACGCGAGTGTGAGTTGCTTGAAATGGCTTTAGGTGAAGAGGTTAAAACAGTTAGCTTTCACCGACCTTCATCAAAACAATTAAAAATTACGGAGCCACTAGCAGGACGAATTCATACATATCAGCCAGAATTTTTTAGTGATATTGGCTATTGTTCAGATAGTCGTGGAGGTTGGTATCATGGTCATCCACTTGAACATCCATCAGTTATATCTTTAAAAGCAATTCAACTCCTCATACATCCAATATGGTGGAACTTGAAAAAAAAACTAGGACCGGTTGAAGTGCTGGATGATTTTAGAGAGAAAAGAGATAAGTTAGTCGCGAAAACATTATCTGCAAATTGTGATCCTTATAGAAATGAACGAGGTGTAAACCCTGAATCACTCAGAGGACAAACTAAATAAATGACAAAAAAAAATTGTTTTCTTGGAATTCATGATGGCCATAACTGTGGGGCTGCTTTAATCATTGATGGTGAAGTAGTTGCTGCTGTTAATGAGGAACGTTTATCTAGGAATAAAAATGATTCTGGGTATCCACGTCAATCAATAGATGAAGTTTTAAAAATAGGTGGCGTACAAGCAGTTGATTTAAATCATATCGTATTTGCTTCAAATTTTATGCATACAAGAGCCCACTTAGAGGAAATATCCCTTTGGTATCCTGTAGGAATAAAAGAGCAAAAAGCTGACCAATCAAGACCGAAGGAATATGCAAGGCAGCTTTTTGAAATCAGACGCAAAGAAAGAATAGAAGAAAGTGTTAATCACCTTGGAATAAAAATTGAGAAGGTAGAGTTTGTTGAGCATCATAGAGCTCATCTTACAGCAGCATATTATACGGCTCCAACTCTAAATCCAGGAAAGAAAATATTAGGTCTAACCTGTGACGGAGCTGGTGATAATCTTTGTGCTACAGTCTCTATATGTAAAGATAATAACATTGACCGGATTTCAAAAACAGACAGGCATGCATCATTAGGAAAAATTTATTCAAGAGTGACATATTTGATGGGTATGACTCCTTGGGAACATGAATACAAGGTAATGGGTTTAGCACCATACTCTGATCCAAAATATGCCCACGCAGCTGCCGAGCCATTAAGGGGGCTATTAAGAGTTTCAGATGATGGTTTGAGTTTTATATTAAATAGCGAGGTATCAACTAATTATTGTTATGAGACCTTACGAGACGCATATGAGAGAGAACGCTTTGATAATATGGCAGGTGGAGTACAGTTATTTACAGAAGAAATTCTTGTTGAATGGATAAGAGGTTGTATAGCACATACGGGTATAACTGACATTGTTTGTGGTGGCGGTGTATTTATGAACGTTAAAGCTAATATGTGTATTGCGGCACTCCCAGAAGTTACTTCGATGTATGTGATGCCAAGTGCTGGAGACGAATCACTTTCTATTGGTGCTGCACTTGATTCTTATTATAGAACCACCAAAGATACTAACTTTTCCAAGAGTATTATTAAAAACCTTTATCTCGGTGCGGATAAAGCTGAAGAGGAAAAAAATGTGATAGATCGAGCTAAATCATCTAAAGGTTTCAATGTGTTTAAGCCTCAAGATATGAGTATGTCTATTGCAGAGTTGTTATCAAAAGGCGAGATAGTTGCTGTTTGCAGGGGAAGGATGGAGTGGGGTGCACGAGCTCTAGGGAATAGAAGTATTTTGTGTGCAGCTAACGATTTTCGTCGAATTAATGAAATAAATAATATGATTAAAATGCGGGACTTTTGGATGCCCTTTGCTCCCAGTATAATAGAGGAAAGGGCATCAGAATATTTTAATGATCCAAAAAACATACATCCAAAATTTATGACCTTTGCTTTTAATGTCATTGAGGGTCGTCAACAAGATTTAGCAGCTGCATCTCATCCTAAAGATCATACAATACGTCCCCAAATTGTTTCTATAGATTCTAATCCTGATTACCATTCAATCTTATCTAAATACTTAAACATCACAGGTCATGGGGTTATATTAAATACCTCTTTTAACCTGCATGGTGAACCTATTGTATACGGAGCTAAAGATGCTTTTAGAGTTCTTGAGCTCTCAGGATTACGCCATCTAGCTCTAAATAATTTTATAATATCAAAAAATTTATAGGTTTAATGCATAATCTTTTTTTCAGTAGTGTGTAATAATGAATCGGGTTGTTTTTATAATCCCTTCATTTACTGGTGGTGGGGCTGAGCGCGTTATAATAACTTTTTTAAAGTATATAAACCGTAATCAAATTGAACCCATATTAATTGTACAGAATGATGAAGGACCACTTCGTAATCTTGTACCTCCTGATGTTAAGGTCTTTAATCTTGAGGTTATACGCTTTCGAAGTGGTGTATATAAATTAATTCAGATTATTCGTAATCTCCAGCCAACGGCAATAATATCTACTTTTAGTCATATCAATGTTACTTTGCTAGCTTTTAAGCTTTTCATTCCAAGATCAACTAAAATAATTATTCGTGAAGCAAATACACCTTCAAAAAGTTTAAAGTCTACTCATTCGCCAAAGTTTTTTAATTTTATTTGCCGTCGCTACTATCCACGCGCTGATGCAGTTTTATGCAGTTCTAACCTAATAGCAACTGAGATAAACAGAGAATTTAGGGTTCCTTTATCAAAAATTGTAAGAATTAATAATCCTGTAGATATAGAGGCTATACGTAGATCTATTGATAAACCTTATCATGATGAAAATTTCAAGAGATACTTCATTGCTGCAGGACGGCTTACTTTTCAAAAAGGTTTTGATAGGTTGTTAGATGACTTTTCTAATACGCCTCCAAAATTTGGGTTAATAATATTAGGAGAAGGCTCTGAACGTAAATTACTTGAACGACAAATAGAAAAATTAGGGCTTGAATCTAGGGTGTTACTAAAGGGTTTTATTTCTAAACCCTGGCCACTTTATAGTGGTGCTGAAGCCTTTTTACTTTCATCTAGATGGGAAGGTATGCCTAATGCAGCCCTTGAGGCTTTAGCTTGTGGTACCCCGGTAATTGCCACACCAGAATCTGGAGGAATGGCTGAAATATGCAAAATAGCTCCTGAAAAAGCTATAACTATAGCAACATCAGGAAAACCATTTATAAAAGCTATTATAACTGTTTCAGAGAATTGTACTCCGAGTTCCCCAAGTAGTCTTTTGCCATCTAACTGGGAAGTAAAAGAAGTCACGCGACAACTTGAAAATCTTATATTCAATTAAAATTACTTAGAATGAAAAGGTTTTTTTGCAACCAGAATACATCCAGTAATCGCAAGGTCTGTATCTTTCATTCTGCGATAACGATTAGAAAGTTTAGGTTTTATCGCTTCAACTTTTTTTAAAGCTTCATCTTTAAGGTCTTGGGGTATTTGATCCCATGTTTGGGGTAATAAATCTTCATTGAGACCCACTAGACGTGAAATAAATATTTTTCCATTTATGTCACTGGATGTTAGCCATCTTTGATAATCTGGCACAAGAACACGATTTGGGCGACCTGAATTATTTGTCATGAGTTTCCAGGTATTGTCATTTATAGTTAGATGAGTCAATGGATGATGCTCTGAAAACATCCCGTGGTCTCTAAGGTCTATACGATGAATTAACATACCACCAGGATTGAGTGTCTTAAACATATAGCTTAATGCAT
>Ga0114933_10006358_pt1 | contig 10487 bp, 12 predicted proteins | sample 4SBtaG_FD_89691 | JGI IMG/M metagenome (GOLD analysis project Ga0114933, IMG submission 89691) | Deep subsurface microbial communities from Kolumbo volcano to uncover new lineages of life (NeLLi) - 4SBTROV12_W25 metaG | ecosystem: Environmental > Aquatic > Marine > Volcanic | place: Kolumbo... | reverse complement strand
CTAAATTTAAAGGATTTTGTAAATAAGGTGATGCAAAAGTATTGTCAACAACAAAAAGCAAATTGTTAGACTTGCTAATATTTGAAAGCGCCTCAATATCAAAAACATTTATCATCGGGTTTGTTGGGGTTTCAGCCCAAATAATTTTTGTATTTTCATTTATTAATGATTCCACGTCAGCAGTATTATGTAGAGATGTAAAATGAAATTTTACTCCGTATTTTTCAAAAATTTTGGTAAATAAACGAAATGTCCCTCCATATAAGTCGTTCGTACTTATTACTTCATCCCCAGGGCTAAGTAATTTTATAATAGCATCAATCGCTGCTAAACCGGAAGAAAATGCAACTCCATATTTTGCATTTTCCAGACTTGCAAATGAATTTTGTAAAGCGGTTCTTGTAGGGTTGTGGGTTCTAGAATATTCAAAACCTTTATTAACTCCAGGACTTTTTTGTGCATAAGTTGATGTTTGATAAATCGGCTGCATAACAGAATTAAATGCGGGATCAATCTTTTGCCCTCCGTGTATAGTTTTGGTATTAAATTTCATAATTCTTTGAATTAAATAACTACATATTAGCTCCAAACAAATGTATAGATTATCTTTAGAATTCAATCAATTTTAATGGATAAAAGAATCCCGGCACTTTTTGCGGCATTAGTAGCTACTTCAATTTTTGGATTCAATCATACAATAGCAAAAGAACTAATGCCTGATGTGTTATCCCCAAATGCATTATTGTATTGCCGAGTACTTGGAGCGGCAATATGTTTTTGGGTTATTTCTCTCTTTTTTAAAAATGAAAAAATAGATTTTAAAGATTTTAAATTAATAATAATATGTGCGTTTTTTGGAATGGGTTTAAACATGATTACTGCTCTAAACGGTTTGTATAATTCGACGCCAATAAATAGTGCCATTATTACAACACTTGCCCCGATTTTTATATTTATAATTTCGGTTTTTTTATTAAAAGAAAAAATCACAAAAATTAAATATTTGGGAGTATTTATAGGATTTATTGGAACGTTAACCTTAATTCTTTTAAATGATAAATCAATAGCTAATGCCCCAAACATCAATCTAGGAAATTTTTATTTTTTTATTAATAGTCTTTCTTATGCAATATATTTTGTTTTAGTCAAACCATTGACAAAAAAATATAGTATGATAACTATAATGAAATGGCTATTTCTTTTTTCGATAATTATCAATATGCCTTTTGGATTATTGGAGTTTACAGAAATTAATTGGGTGGAAATATCTGGAAATTCTTTAATCAAAATCTCTTATGTCGTCTTTTGTACTACATTTTTAGTTTATTTATTGAATCTTTATGCTTTGAAAAATTTAAAAGCTTCAACTGTTGGTATGTTTATATACCTCCAGCCTGTAATAGGAATTTTATTTGCAATATATAGAGGCGCAGATAAATTAACTATAGCTGATATAAGCTCAGTTATCATGGTTTTTGCAGGTGTATATTTGGTTTCTAAAAAATCTACCCAAATTACTTAAAATCTATTCATATATTTGCTTAATATATCATTAGAAATGATTAAGTCAATGACTGGCTATGCCAGTGAATCTTTCGTAATTAATACAACAAAATTTCTTGTTGAGATAAAGTCTGTTAATAGTAAAAATATAGATTTGTCAATTAGAGTTCCTCAAGTTCTTAAGCTGTATGAAAATGATTTGAGAAAAAAATTAACCGATAAACTTCATCGTGGTAAAATTGAAATTAACGTAAGCACGGAAGGTAAATTAAGTAAGGAAGATGTAAGTATTAACAAAGAAATCATAAAAAAATATATTAAAGAATTAAAAAGAATTGATAGTAGTGAAGCTGCAAATTATTTAAAAATAGCTATGAGCTTACCAAATAGCTATGAGTCAAAATCCATAGAATTAAATAATAAACAAAGTAAATCTCTATTGAATAAAATATATTCTCTTATAAGTAAAGTTGATACTTTTAGAAAAAAAGAAGGCTTAGAAACTGAAAAGGATATTAAAGATAAAATTTATAAAATCAAGAATTCACTAAATCAAATTAAAAAGATTGAAAAAGAAAGGATTTCAAAAAAAAGAAAAAAACTAATTGCAGAACTTGATAAAATCAAGCTCGAAATTGACAATAATAGATTTGAGCAAGAAATGATATACTACATAGAAAAATTTGATATAAATGAAGAAATAATAAGACTAAAAAGTCATTTAATTCTTTTTGATGAATCAATTAAATCAAAAGATCCAATTGGTAAAAAACTAGGTTTTATCTGTCAAGAAATTGGGAGAGAGATAAATACTCTGGGTTCAAAAGCTAACGATGCTGTTCTTCAAAAGTATGTTATTGAAATGAAGGAAAATTTAGAGAAAATTAAAGAAAACATTTTAAATATTCTTTGATGAAAAGATCAAAATTTATAGTCATAGCAGCACCTTCAGGATCTGGAAAAACCACAATTGTAAATAAACTACTTAATGAGAAAAATTTAGGATTGAATTTTTCAATTTCAGCAACATCGAGAGAGCCAAGAAAAAATGAAAAAGATGGTGAAAATTATTTTTTCATTTCTAAAGAGGAATTCTTGAGAAGGGTTAATAATGATGAATTTATTGAATGGGAGGAAGTCTACAAGGGAGTGTTTTATGGTACATTATTTTCAGAACTTGAAAATGCAAAAGAAAAAAATTTAATCTTTGATATAGATGTAATAGGTGGTTTAAATATCAAAAGAAAGTTTAAGAACCAATCATTAACTATTTTCATAAAACCTCCAAGTTTAGATGAACTTGAAAAGAGACTTAAGAATAGAAATTCTGAGACTGATTCAAATATTAAAATTAGAATTGATAAAGCTAAGGATGAAATTTTATTAGCTGATAAATTTGATTATGTTGTTGAAAACGATATTCTTAAAAAAAGCTATAAAGAAGTTTACAAACTAGTAAATAGTTTCATCAATGAATAAAAAAAAGGTTGGTTTATTTTTTGGAACTTTTGACCCTATTCACAATGGTCACCTAAAAATTGCAGAATATATTATTGAAGAAAAATTAAATGATGAGGTTTGGCTCGTTGTTACACCTGAAAACCCGATAAAACAAGACAATAAAATATCAAACTTTATGCATAGATTCAATATGGTTGATATTGCTACTAAAAATTATGATAATATAATTCCAAGTGATTTAGAAGTTAATCTTAAGAAGCCAAACTATACCATTGATACTTTGGAGTTTATATCAAATAAATTACCGGAAATAGAATTTAGCTTAATCATTGGTGAAGACAATTACAAAATTTTTGATACATGGAAAGATTATAAAAAAATTCTAAAAAATTATAAGATTTTCATTTATCCAAGAAAAGGAAACCTAAAAGAAAGTCAGCATATAATTAATGAAAATGCTATGTATATTGGAGGTCCAAGAATTGACTTAAGTTCTACAAATATTAGAAATATAGTTTCAAAAAAAGCCAAACCTGAAGATCTAATTTCTGAAAATGTTATGGAATACATTAATACCAATGAATTATATCAATGAAAAAAACTAAATTAAAATTTGGAGTTATTGGAAGTGGCAGCTGGGGAACCGCATTAATAAAAATACTTTCAGAAAATAATGATGAAATTAATTGGTATATAAGAAATAAAGATAGTATTGATTTTATAACTAAAAACTCTCATAATCCAAACTATTTAAGCTCTGTAGAGCTCAAACTAAAAAAAATAAAAATTTCTGAGAATATAAATGATGTAGTTAGCAATTCTGATGTGATCATTATTGCTGTACCTTCTGAATATGTTAACAAAGAAATGAAAAAAATTGAGGTTGATATTTCTGATAAAATTATAATGTGTGCTTTGAAGGGTTTAGTTCCCGAAACAAATCTTTTATTTGGTGAACACATGCAAAAACACTACAATGTTTCTATAGATAATTTTCTTGTTATTGGTGGGCCTTGTCACGCAGAGGAGGTTGCATTGGAAAAATTATCATACCTGACAATCGGATCTTCAAACCTTAGTTTATGTAAACTAATTTCAGCAAAATTTAAATGTAAGTACATAAATGTGAAAGCATCTGATGATGTAATCGGGATTGAATATGCAAGTATGCTTAAAAACATATTTGCTTTAGCCGTTGGTATTTCAAATGGTTTAGGATACGGAGATAATTACCAAAGTGTTTTAGTAAGCAATTCAATTAAAGAGATGAAAAGATTTATTTCTAAAAGACATAAAATAAAAAGGAATATAAACAATTCAGCATATTTAGGGGATTTGTTAGTAACCGGATATTCTTCGTTTTCAAGAAATAGAATGTTTGGAAACATGATCGGTAAAGGCTATACTGTTAGGGCTGCACAATTGGAAATGAAGATGGTGGCTGAGGGATGTATTGCAACAAAAAAAGCTTACTTATTAAACCAGGAATCTAACAAAAAAGCCAAAACACCTATTATAGATGCAGTCTATAAAATACTATATGAAAAAAGAAGTCCTAGAAAAATATTTAAAGAACTAAGCGATATAATTTCTTAAAATGAAGATCTAAATTGTTCTAAGAACCTTACATCATTTTCGCTTAACAGTCTAATATCATCTATTTGATGTAATAAAAGAGCAATTCGATCTATTCCAAGACCAAAAGCGAATCCTGAGTATTCTTTAGGATCAATATTACAATTTTCCAAAACATTAGGATCAACCATTCCACAGCCCATAATTTCTAACCAACCTGTTCCTTTCGTCATTTTATAGTCCGTTTCATTATTAAGACCCCAGTAAACATCTACTTCTGCGCTAGGCTCTGTAAACGGAAAATAAGAAGGTCTAAGTCTAATTTTTGATTTACCAAAAAGTTGAGTTGTAAAGTATTCTAAAGTTTGTTTTAGGTCCGCAAAACTTACATCTTTATCAATACACAAACCTTCTATCTGATGAAAAAAACAATGGGAACGTGCTGAAATTGCTTCATTTCGATAAACTCTTCCAGGAGAAATAGTTCTGATAGGGGGTTTATTATTTTCCATGTATCTAACCTGAACTGAACTAGTATGGGTTCTTAATAAATAATCAGGGTTCTTTTCAATAAAAAAAGTATCCTGCATATCTCTTGCAGGGTGGTGCTCGGGAAGATTTAAAGCACTAAAGTTATGCCAATCATCCTCGATTTCTGGCCCTTCACTAATTGTAAATCCAATTGTAGAAAAAATATCGATAATTCTATTTTTGACAATTGATATTGGGTGACGAGAACCGATTTCTATTGGGTCTCCAGGCCTTGAAATATCATTAATTTTTAAATTGTCAGATTTTTTAGAATTATTAGATTTTAAATTATCAACTTTTTGTTGAGCAGAATTTTTTAGTTCATTCAATAAACTACCTAATTTCTTCTTTTCCTCACTTTCTAATGATTTAAATTCAACAAAATATGAATTCAATAAACCTTTTTTTCCTAAATACTTAACCCTGAATTCTTCGATTTCAGTCTCGGAATCAGAGTTAAAATTTAGAATATCCTCTAAATCTTTTTTTATTTTATCTTCCATTACTTTCTAGTGCCAAATTTATGAAATCTTAATTAATATAGTTTGATTTCACAAAATAGTTAATGATTGCTTTTTTCATAAGAATGGTTTGTTCCCCTGCCTTTAGATTGGGTAATTTTTTAATCAGCTTATAATGAGGCCATCCATCATTATCTGTATGATCAAACTCATAATAGCCGTAATCACTTAATAATTTACAAACTGCAATATGTATAACCTCTAATTTTTTTTGTTTGTTAAATCTTTTTTGAAATTGACCTAATTCTTGTAATCCAATTAAAAAAATGATTGAATCAATATCTATTATTTCATTTTCTGAAAAATCAACAGAAAGTTTAGTCTTTAAATTATTCCACTTTGTTTTTAACTCAGAACTCAATGCTTAACTTTATTATAAATTTCTGATACTAATATAAAGAAGTTAATATTTATTAAATTAACATTGATTAACAAATTATTATGGGCTACTTAGATATTTTTTTAAGTTTAATAATAGCTTGGGGGGCTTATAATGGATTTTCTAAAGGACTTGTAAACGAACTTGCGTCAGTACTTGGTATCATATCAGGAATATACTTGGCAAAAAATTTCTATCCCCATTTAGACATAAAACTAAAACCGATATTTGAATCGGAGGCAGTTTTTATTTCTATTCTATCATCAATGATAATATTCTTATTTACCATTATGATATTTAAAGCTATTGCTAAGCTATTAACGAAGTTTTTAAAACTTATTGCTCTTGGTTTATTGAATAGAATAATAGGAGCTTTATTTGGCATAATAAAGTCAGTTCTATTATTATGTATTGTTATTTTTATATTTTCTAAAATTAACAATATTACCTCTGCAATAGATGATGCAACGCTAAATCAATCTTTTCTTTACTCCAATATTGAAAAGATAAATGATGTTATAATTGATAATACTTATAATGAAAATGGTAGTGAAGAATGATGAAGATCAATCACCAAGTTACCATTTCTTAACTTATATCCGAAGGTATATTCAACCTTAACTACTGCCCTACTTGAATCAGTAAAAAAATAATTACCCATTGCAATTGCCCTTTCATTTTCAATTATAAAACCTGAGTTTGCAAATTTAACATCCACCCAAGGTTTCATAGCAAAACCTTCATCCTCCGAACAGAATGAATTACTTCCTCCTAAAAAGTAAGATAATGCCATTTGAAAATTTGGTCTAAACTGCTCCTCTGCAGCTTTTGTTGGTTTAAATAATACATCATTATTTTCAAAGTCATAAAGGGTATTCAAAAATGATTTAGTGAATTCAAGACATTCTGATTCATTATCTTTTAAGGTTCCTATTTTTACTATTCCATCACCCCATTTCTTTTGAGCTTCATGAATTTGACTTTTTGTTATCATATTATTTTAATTTGATTATTCTTAATCCAACCTTCTTGACCATTTACTAATTTTATTTTAACCCACTCATCCTTAAAATTATCAATGATTCTTACCTTCGTTCCTAAATGCAAAGTAAGTAAATTCTCACTTCTTTCATTTGGATCAGCCTTAATTTCAATTTTTGTTGAAAAAATAATAGCATACTTTTCAAGATGATTTTTTTCGTAAGTATTTATGCTAATCCATGCAGTTAAAGCAATCATTATAATTATAAAAAATAAAGAAGTAAATGCTGTTCTTTTAATAATTGGTTTAACTGAAAAGAAATAAATTATGAAGAATAAAAGAAAGATAAAAGAGAGTAATATAAGTACTAAACCCCATAATGAATAATCCAAAAGATTTGATATTTTATTCAATTGCTCATCAATAAATGAAGGTGGAACTACTGCTATATCATCTATCAGCGCATTTTTAACCATATTCAAATTATTAATTACTTCATTATCTGAAGAATCAAGCTTTAATGATTTTTCATAATACAAAATACTATTAGCAATATCATTTAACCTGTAGTAAGCATTTCCAATATTGAAATACAACTCTGGGGAATGAACGCCTGAATCTAAAATTTGTAAATATACCTGAATTGACTGTTCATATTTTGAATCATTATATAAATTATTAGCTTCGAAGAATTTTTCATTTACACCAGATGGTTGAAATTCTGATTGGCTAAAGCATGTAATGGAGCAACCCATTAGAAACAAAAAGATGATTATAATATTTAAATATTTACTTTTCATTTTTTACTTTTTCTAATTGCTCAATAAATAACTTTGCATTCTCATAATCTTCACTCATAGCTTCAATATTTAAAGGGGTATATCTGGCTAATTGACAATTTTCTAAAACATTAAATAATAAATCAATTAGATTTTTTTCCACCTTCATTTGCTGAAGCCTAGAGTGTATATATTTATTGTTTAGCTGAGAATTATCAAGGTTTAATTTTGACTTTAAATATGTTGTAAGAGCTTTATCAATAGACTCATAAAATTTTTCTTTATTACCGATTAATCCTTTTGACTCTACTAAAAGTTTTTGGGTTAATCCCTTTGCAATTTTTAATTTATCTATTTTTTTGGAATTATAAATCTTTAAAAACTTAACCAATATTATAATGATTATACAAATCAAAAAAGGAGATAAAAATAAAATCCAATAAGCAATTGAATTGAAAAATATATTCTTTCCAATTTTTGAAAATTTAGTTTTAGTTTTAAATGAAGCAAATTGATTTTGAGCTAATTGAATTTTGTTTGTTGCATTTAATACGTTAGAGTCATCATCTGAACTTGAGTTTTTATTCAGACCCTCAACATCTATATAAATAGGGTCAGAATAAATTGTTATATACTCTTCAACTTTTGGATTAAAAAACGAGAATTTAGTTTGAGGTATTGTATACTTTCCAGGCATATTTGGTACAATAGTAAATTTATTATTTACCTTTCCTTTTATCCCACCTGCTCTCACTGAAACATTTGAAATTTTTTCAGGTTCATAAACTTCAAGTGAAGATGGTAAAGAGATTTTTGGATCCTCAAATAAGTTAAAATTTCCGTTTCCTGAAATAATCAAACTTAATTGAAAGGCTTCGTCAATTAACAATGATTTTTTATCTGATTTTATTTCAAAATTAAAATCACCAACAGCACCAGAAAAATCATTTGGTTTGTTATCAATAGGCAATGGTTTAACATCAATAAATGAACTGCCTGCCGATACTGTTTTATTGACGCTTGATGATATAAGATTACCAAAAAAATCTCTTCTATTTGAAGGTACTTGCACGGAAATATCTAAAGTTAATGGTTCAATTTTTAATCTACCTGTCTTCTGCGGATATAGTAAAGTTCTTCTTAATACCACATATCTATATGGTTCACCTTTATATGTTCCATTTTGAACATTCAGAGATTTAATATCTATGTTATTACTCCAAAAATTGGCATACCTAGGTGCTTCTAATTCTCTCCAATTATCAACACCTGTGTCAGGTGAAACATATAACTTATATGTAACAGAAACTGCTTCATTTATAAATGGACTTTTATTTGATAATTCTGCAACTAAGTGAATCTTTTTATCAGCCAAATAGTTAGGGTCATTTGGATTTGTGGGCTTATCAACTGCTGAAGTTACTGTTACTTTCACTGGAAGCGTCTTATAAATTTCTCCCCCAACCTCTATCGAAGCCTGCCCAATTTCAAAAGAACCTTTTTCGATTGGAGATAAGAAATATGAATATGTCTTAGAATAAGATCTTTTACCGTTTATCCATGAATTTCTTATTGACTGGCTTGGACCACCAACAATTCTAAAATTTTCAAATTTCGGAGGAATAAAATTATCTCCATCCTTGTCAACTGAAAATTCTACTTTAACTCTTTCATTTAAACCTAATCGGTTTTTACTCAATTTAGTTGTAAAATTAACTTGAGAGAAGGATGAGAATCCAATCAAAAAAATAATTATATGTATAAAATTTCTATAATGCATTACCAGTCTTTTTCTGAAACAACTTTTGTGCCTTTTTGTTTCTTATCATTTACTTTAGCTTGAACTTTCTTTTCTGCATTTTCCATAGCTTTTAATAAATTTTTAATCTGCTCTGGAGAAAGTTTTGATTGTTGATTCTTATTCTCTTTTGGTTGATCAGACTTTTTATTGTCTTTATTCTGATCGTTCTGATTTTCATCATTCTTATTCTCATCATCCTTTTTTTCGTCATTCTTGTCCTGCTGATCATCTTTGTTCTGATCGTCCTTTTTCTCGACATTCTTGTCCTCTTTATCATCCTTATTTTCGTCGTCATTATTTTGTTCCTGTTCCTCTTCACATTTCTTAGCTAATGCCAAATTATATCTAGTTTCATCATCGTTTGGATTATTTCTCAAAGCATTTTTATAAGCGAGAACTGCTTCAGAACATAGTTGTTTTTTCATTAGTGAGTTTCCAAGATTATGAAATGCTCTGTGCTTTTCTGAATTATCTTTGGCAAGTTTAGTTGCTTCTATTTGCCTTGATATTGCTTCATCATACAGGCCTTCAGTGTAATATTTATTTGAAAGATTGAAAGTAGCTTTAAGATCACTAAGTGAATCATTCATTGCTATTCTAAAATTCTTTTCTGCCTGCTCAAAATTGTTGTCTAATAGTTTGTTTCCCTTATTATAAAATTTTGCATAATTCTCCGATTGAGCATATACATTAAAACACCCCAGCATAGTAACAGTAAAGAAAAAAATTACACTATTTTTCATTAAATAAATTTAAGTTTTTTAACCATATTGTTTTACCATCTCTCATAAATAAATCAAAAATTATAAAAACAAATCCTAAAAAAATAAACCATTGAAATTGGTCTTCAAATTCTGAAAATTTTTGAGTATCAAATTCTTTTTTTTCAGTATTTTCTAAAATTTGAATAACTTCTTGCACTACATCTTTTGTAATAGAACCCTCAATAAATTTT
>Ga0114933_10006356_pt1 | contig 10489 bp, 12 predicted proteins | sample 4SBtaG_FD_89691 | JGI IMG/M metagenome (GOLD analysis project Ga0114933, IMG submission 89691) | Deep subsurface microbial communities from Kolumbo volcano to uncover new lineages of life (NeLLi) - 4SBTROV12_W25 metaG | ecosystem: Environmental > Aquatic > Marine > Volcanic | place: Kolumbo... | reverse complement strand
TCTTATTAATTCAAGGAATTGCCGAAGTATTAAAAAAACTACTTATAGCATTGGATAAAGACTAATGACGATTTGGGTAATCTTCATGTTTCTGTCCTTAATGTTCTTATTATTGATGGGTTATCCAGTCGCTTTTACATCGGGGGCGATTGCATTAGTTTTTGGCATTATATTTCTTGGTGTTGATTTCTTCGCATTATTACCACTTCGTATCTGGGGAATACTAACAAATTTCACGCTACTTGCTGTTCCATTATTTATTTTTATGGGAGTTATTCTTGATCGCTCCGGAATAGCAGAAAACTTGTTAGAAACAATGGGAAAGTTATGTGGAAAACTAAAAGGTGGATTAGCTGTTTCTGTCGTTGTAGTAGGGGCAATGTTAGCAGCAACAACAGGAATTGTTGGTGCAACAGTCGTAACAATGGGGATTATAGCTTTGCCAACGATGCTTAAGCATAACTATTCAACGTCGCTTGCATCTGGAACAATTGCCGCATCTGGAACATTAGGTCAAATAATTCCACCGAGTATTATTCTAATACTGCTAGGAGATGTAATGGGTGTTCCTGTTGGTCGTCTTTTTGTTGGTTCGATTGTCCCGGGATTACTTTTAGTAACACTCTTTATGGTATACATATTAATTTATGCTTGGCATAAACCAAGTGTCGGGCCGGCATTCGATTCTAAAGATGATAATCTTGATTTTATCGATCTTATAAAAACTATTTTACCGCCATTCACGCTAATACTTGCAGTGCTTGGTTCCATATTTCTGGGTATCGCAACACCAACAGAGTCAGCTGCTGTCGGATCAATTGGCGCTCTTTTACTTGCGATTTCTCATAAAAAATTAACCATCAGTAACTTTAAAGATTCAATGCAACAAACAACAAAATTAACAAGTATGGTATTTATGATTTTAATCGGTGCTACGGCTTTTGGACTAGTATTTAGGGGTATGGGTGGTGATAAACTAGTTCTTGACGTGATGTCAAACTTACCTGCGGGTGTATGGGGTTTTCTGTTTGTTAGTATGTTACTTATTTTTATTCTCGGGTTTTTCCTCGATTTTTTACAAATTTGTTTTATCGTAGTGCCAATACTCACACCAATCGCATCTACATTTGGAATTGATTTGCTATGGTTTGCGGTCTTAATTGCAATAAATCTGCAAACATCTTTTTTGACACCTCCATTTGGATTTTCACTATTTTACTTAAAAGCTGTGGCCCCGCCTTCTGTCCGGATGCAAGATATTTATTCTGGAATTATTCCATTTGTAATTCTGCAATTACTTACAATTATGTTATTAATATTCGTGCCTGATTTGATTACTTGGCTACCCAATCTTATGGATAAAGTGCATGGGTTTTAGAGTTTAAATTGATATTAATGATTAGTTAATAAATTACAATTATGTATTAGAGTCTCTCAAAGCTTTTATTATTGGCATTGTATCTGGCTTAGTACCATGCCAAAACATAAATGACTCAGCTGCTTGCTCAACTAACATACCCAGACCGTCTGTAGCTTTTAAAGCGCCATTTTCGATAGCCCATTTTGTAAATGCTGTTTCCTTATCTGAATACATTAAATCATAACAGAAAGTATTTTCATTAATATTAGTCTTAGATATAGGAGGAATTTCTGCTGACAAACTTAACGAAGTTCCATTAATAATAATATCGAAAGAATGATTAGGTAAATCATTATAAGAATATGCTCTAACACAATTTTTTTTACCAAATTTTTTTTCTAGATCTTTTGCACGTGAAATTGTACGGTTTACTATAATTATCTCTTTTGTTTTTTGTTCTAATAATCTCTCAAGAATTGATTTAACAGTTCCTCCTGCACCTAGTATTAAAATTGATTTATCCTCTAATCGAATATTATGGTTGGCAACTAAATCGTTTAACAATCCTTGTCCATCTGTTGTATCTCCATAAATATTCATACCATTATCAAATCGTAATGTATTGACCGAGCCTGATAGCTCAGCACGATCAGTTAGTGTTGTACATAAAGAATAAGCATCTTCTTTAAATGGAACAGTAATATTTAAACCTTTACCTCCTTGTGAAGAAAATAATTTAACATAGGATGCAAACTCATTAATAGGTACTTCGATAGCCTGATACTCTAATGCTATACCTGTTTGTTCAGAAAATAGTGTGTGAATTTGTGGTGATTTACTATGCTGTATAGGATTACCTAATACAGCATAATTTACTGTCGAGTGATTATGAATAAGTTCACTGACCACAACGAGTATTAATTAATATTATGAATCGTAAGCAAGATTCTAATCGCCAGTACGTTCAACTAGACCGCCCTTTAGGCAATAAACTTGTAAACCTCGTTCACTTAATAAAAAAGCAGCAGCAGAGCTACGGCGGCCGCTATCGCAATAAACAATATATTTCTTTTTTGTATCTAGAGTACTTGATTTTATTCTTAGAGTAATTAATGGAATATTTATACTCCCTGGTATTCCTGAATCTTTATGCTCTGATTCCATTCGAACATCAATCCAAACTGCTGACTCATTTTTGACCATTGCATCAGCTTCCTCTCCTGTTAACCAACTTAACATTGGCTCCTTTAACAGTTCATTAAAATCATCTTTTGATAACCGCATTAATGAACCTTTTGTTTCCATAATTACATTAGCATTTCGTTTTGCATCAGAAAGAAGTGCTTCTTCCCCAAATGCATCGCCAACACCGATTGTAGCTAAGGTTAGTGGATTTCCAGTTTTTGAATTTCGAGTTACCTTACACTTCCCGTTTTTGATAATGTAATAATAATCTCCATCATCATCCTGCTTAATAATTTCTGCACCTGCCGTTACAGGAACTTCTTGCATGCGCATGAACATTGTTTGAATATTTGCTGGGGGTACTTGTAAAAAGGCTTTTGATTGAAGAATACGGGTCATCCAATCAACTTCATCGTCATTTTCTGCGCTATCATCTGCTGTGATCTCGACAACCTCAATACCCGATAACTGATCCCATGTAAGTAAAATATCAAGCAGGTCACTATCTATTTTAATAATTTTGCAATCCGTTTTCGCCAATGCTGATTGCTTTCTTGGTTGTCGATTAGCTAGCGCATGTTTTGCCTTGTCAGTTCCCGCTTCTACAACATAACCTCCGGGGCTTGTGACATCAGCATTAGGAGAACCAGATAATATTTCAATTTGGCCTTCTATAACATAAACAGCTTTTTTGTCGTGATCTCCTTCTTTGAATATTGTTTTACCCGAGGCAACCGTTTCAACAAAAGTTTTACCTGCTAATTCTTCAAAATTCTCAGCTTTCAATGCATTTGCAGGAATAAGTCCTTTTAATATTTTTTTGTCAACTGGCTCAGCCATTCAATATTTTTCCTTTATAGTTATATAGGGGTGCTCTTGGTCCCGCTAAAATCTAGCCTCATAATAATTAAGTTAATTTTTTTTATACCGCAAACGGGCCCTCCGGGCCCGTTGCACGTTTAAATATAGAGAGAAAAATTCTTTAAATATGGTATCCACGCTCATTGTGTAAAACAATGTCGAGACCTTCTGTCTCTTCATCTTCTTTAACTCTAAGACCAACCATCATATCAACCAATTTTAGAATAAAAAAAGTAACTACAGCACACCACACAACCGTTGCCACTACTCCAATTATCTGTACTCCAAATTGAGAGGATATTGAGTAACCTTCTTCTGCAAGACCACCATAAGATTTTGAGTAAAACACAGCTGTTAGTAAACAACCTAAAGCACCACCAACACCATGTACTGGAAACACGTCAAGTGAGTCATCAATTTTCAAAACACGTTTAATGTATTGCGTTGCAAAATAACACACTACACCAGCAGAAATACCAATAATCAAACCGCCTAGTGGCCCAACAAAACCTGATGCCGGTGTGATAGTACCTAAACCCGCAACCATACCAGTTACAATACCTAAAACAGTTGGTTTGCCAGATCTGTACCACTCACAAGCCATCCAAGCTAATGAACCTGCTGCTGCAGAAATGTGGGTTACCGCCATAGCCATCCCGGCTCCGCTTCCTGACGTTAGTGCGCTGCCTGCATTAAATCCAAACCAACCTACCCATAACATAGATGCACCAGCAACAGTTATTGCCATATTATGAGGTGCCATTGGCGTTTCAGGAAAACCCCGACGATTGCCAAGCACAATAGCTGCAACGATTGCAGCAACACCAGCGTTTATATGCACAACAGCACCGCCAGCAAAATCTAAGAAGCCTTTGTCAGAAAGCCAACCGCCTCCCCAAACCCAATGACAAACAGGCGCGTAAACAAGTGCCAACCATAATGCAGTAAACCAGAGTACCGAACTAAATTTCATTCTCTCAGCAAAACCACCAACTACTAAAGCGGGGGTAATAATGGCGAATGTCATCTGAAACATAAAGAAAAGAATCTCCGGAATGGTTCCACTCGCACTATCAATGCCAACATCAGAAATCATAAGATTACCCATACCAACGATTTGATTTAATGAACCGCCATCGCCGAAGGCTAAACCATAACCAAACACCATCCATAAAATAGACACTAGGCAAGCAATCGAAAAACATTGCATCAACACCGATAGCACATTTTTAGCACGGACAAGTCCCGAGTAAAATAAAGCAAGTCCCGGTAACGTCATAAATAATACTAGTGCAGTCGAAGTTAATATCCATGCGGTATCGCCTGAATTTAGTTCATCGGCAAATACAATACTTGGAAATATTGTGATTAATAATATTAATAAACGACTCATTGAATTCCCCCTCATTCCCCTCGAAATGACATCTTAAATTATTAAACTATATTGACCCCATTAAATAAAATTGAGTATTTTTTATATTGCTTCGCTACCAGTCTCACCTGTTCTAATTCGAACAACCTGTTCAAGATCATAAACAAAAATTTTACCATCGCCGATCTTGTTGGTATTTGCAGACTTTGAAATTGATTCAATCACCGCACTAAGCTGATCATCATCAACAGCAACTTCAATTTTTACCTTTGGTAAAAAATCAACAACATATTCGGCCCCTCTATACAACTCGGTATGACCTTTTTGTCTCCCAAAACCCTTTGTCTCAGTTACTGTCATCCCTTGAACGCCTATTTCCGACAATCCCTGACGCACGTCATCTAGTTTGAATGGTTTAATTATGGCGCTTACAAGTTTCATAGAAATACTCCGCAAGATTTATTATTGAAAAAACTTTTAGCATATTAACGGAGTATATTAACGCAGTACTTACATCAAAAATAGCGAATTTTAGCTTATCCTATCTTTAAATTTTTGGTTTAATTCTAAGGTGATTTATCCGAATAAAGATGTAAACCAGTAAATTCTAGGCAAAAAAAACGGGCCTTATGGCCCGTTTAAATATAGAGAGAGTGTATATGAGAAAACTAATATAAGAAAAATCTAACTAGAGATGATGTAGCCCCTTTCATTATGGGAATTAACATCGAGCCCACCAACCTCTTCTTCTTCTGTCACTCGAAGGCCCATGAACGCATCCAATATCTTCAAAATAATGGTAGTTAAAACACCAGTATAAATGATCGTAAATAGGACACTTTTTGTTTGGATCATAACCTGACTAGAAATAGTTCCATCGATACCAGAACCGCCCCATTCAGTTGATGCACAAACCCCAGTCAAAATAGCGCCGATAATGCCTCCCACGGCATGAACTCCAAAAACGTCCAATGAATCATCATATCCCATTGCTCTTTTTATTGTTGTTGACGCAAAGAAACATCCAACACCTGCTGCAGCTCCAATTAGCAATGCTCCTTGGGGGCCCGCTGTACCAGAAGCAGGGGTAATCGCGACTAATCCGGCAACCGCGCCAGTAATAATACCTAAAACACTTGGTTTCCCATGAGTATTCCACTCAACAATCATCCAAGCCAGAGCTGCTGTTGCGGTTGCAATTTGTGTAACTAACATAGCCATTCCCGTGACTCCGTCTGCAGCCAATTCAGAGCCGGCATTAAAACCAAACCAGCCAACCCAAAGCATTGAGGCACCGATCACCGATAATGTTAAATTATGTGGCGGCATTGCCGTAGATGGATAACCTTTTCGTTTGCCAAGCATAATGGCTGCGACAAGACCAGCAATACCCGCGTTGATATGTACAACGGTACCACCAGCAAAATCAAGCACGCCCCAATCCCATAACAAACCACCGTCACCTGCCCAAACCATATGTACCATTGGGAAGTAACATACTGTTACCCAAACTGCTACAAATACCAACATTGTCGAAAATTTTATTCTTTCAGCGAAAGCACCGACAATAAGTGCTGGGGTTATAATCGCAAAAGTTAATTGGAAAGTTGCAAAAACTGATTCGGGTATATTTGATCCTGAATCAACACTTATACCCTGCAAAAATGTATTTCCAAAACCGCCAATAATAGAATTCAGATTAACAACACCAGCTTCCATACCTGTGGTATCAAAAGCCATACTATAACCGTACACAACCCAGATAACTGTTACTAAGCAGGTAATTGCAAAACACTGCATCATTACTGAGAGTACATTTTTACTTCTAACCATGCCTGCATAAAATAGACTCAAACCAGGTATCGTCATCATCAAAACTAATACGGTTGCGGTAATCATCCAAGCGGTATCGCCCGAATTTAGTTCATCGGCTAATGCAAGCGTTGGTGCTAACAAGGTAATAAAACCAAGTGCTGCGCCTACTAAGCCTTTCATGCTAAATAAAACACTAAATAAACGTTTCATTATTTTTTATCTCCTTAAGAAATTAGGTTTAGAGCGCATCGTTACCTGTTTCGCCTGTACGGATACGTATAACCTCATCAAGTCCAAATACAAAAATCTTTCCATCACCAATCTTACCTGTGCCCGCAGCCTTAGTAAGTGTAGATACAACCTCCTCAACTTTGTCATCAGCTACTGCTACTTCAAGTCTCACCTTAGGTAAAAAATCAACTACATATTCCGCGCCACGGTAAAGTTCTGAATGTCCTTTTTGACGACCGAACCCTTTTGTTTCGGTTACCGTCATACCTGTCACACCGATTTCTGACAGGGCATCCCTTACATCATCCAATCTGAAGGGCTTGATAATTGCCGTTACCAATTTCATATAAATATCTCCGTCAAATAAAAAAGGGCTCTCATTAGGAGAGCCCATTAAAAAAACTAATTAGAAACTAGATGATACTGAAAAAACGAAAGCATCAGGTTCATCATTTCCTCTAACCCAAAATTCTTTAGTATCATCAACATCAAAATAATAACTAAGGTCTAATGTGAATATACCAATATCTTTGCTTACACCCACTGATGCATGCGAGTAACTAGGGCCTGCTCGATTCTCTTCGTCGTTATCTTGATAACCAAATTGAAACGCAAGACCTATATCGCCAGGTAGTGCTAAACCAAAATCAACAGTGTAATAAGTGGCATCACCAACTTCACCAAAGTAATCCGGTGTGTAGGCAATACCAAAACCAATACTTGGCGCTAAGTCCCCGCCAAAGGTATAACCAACTCCTGCGTAAATATCATAAAAATCAAAATCACCGCCCGCATCATCAGCTGCTTTTACTGCCGGATACCAATAGTAAAGAGCTCCAACATCCCAGCTCATTCCATTGGGTAATTCCCCGCCGAAACCACCATAAAAATCAATTTCAACTTCTGCAGAATTACCAAAATCAACATTTGATGCCCAAGTGCCTAGATAAAAACCAGATTCATGGCCCAAATCAAAACCACCCTGTATTGCGGGACCATCAGCAGTTTGGCTACCGCCCCTGTATATATAATCAGTGAAGTAACCTACATTAGCACTAAACTCAACTGGCGGATGTTCTTCTGCAAAAACTGACGATGACAACAGAATGCCTGTGCAAGCCAGTAACTTTATATTAAATTTCTTCATTGCTATCCTCTCTATGTTTTATGAAATTTCTTCATATGCGTGACATTTTTGTTACACATAGAACATATTTAACTTCTTACCGCTTTAAACTAGAGCATCTTTCATGCCAACTTTTTTTTATCCATTAAAATCAATTCGTTACATATTTTTTTTTGTAAAATCGAAAAAAATAGATAATTTTTGTAGAATTAAGTAGTAATAGAATTATGTTTTGCACAAATCTAGTGCGAAAATAATTGCGGTTGCCCAAAAATGCGGCTTAAAAAATTTGAAATGACATATGTCTAATCAAAACATATGATTAAAAAATGGATATTGATATGTTGAAAGAAAAAATTGAAACAGCAATTTCGGACATTACAAAGATTTTGCCGGAAGACCTAGATATACTCAAAGACGATTTAGAAAAAAACATACGCGCAACACTCAATGCGACTTTTTCAAAAATGGAGCTAGTAACGCGTGAAGAATTTGATATTCAAGCATCTTTGTTAAGCAGGACTAGAGCAAAACTTGAAGCATTGCAAAAAAAATTATCGGAAATTGAAAAACAATTAGAAGAAAAATAAAACTAAAAATTTATTTAAATTTTTTTGATTAATAATGGTTTAGCTTTTATGACAGAAAAACAATATGATATTAGCATCTCTACCCAGATAGATTATATTTCTGAACAATCTCTTCCTGATGAAGGTAGATATGTATTTGCTTATACCATTACAGTTACTAATACAGGACTCACTGCGGCAACCTTGCTACGTCGACATTGGCTAATTACTGATGCTAATTGCAAAGTACAAGAAGTAAGAGGCGAAGGAGTAGTTGGGGTACAACCTCATATCATGCCTGGTGAATCTTATGAGTATACTAGTGCCGCTATATTAGAAACACCTGTTGGATGTATGCAAGGCTCGTATGAAATGATTGCTGATGATGGTATGGAATTTGATGCTCCAATCCCTGTTTTCAATCTCGCCGTACCCAACACACTTCATTAGTAATGAGCACCTATGCAATAGGTGATATTCAGGGTTGTTACACAGAGCTCCAAAACCTACTGAATGAAATTAATTTTAATGAAAAAAATGATCAGCTTTGGTTCGCTGGGGATCTTGTCAATAGAGGCCCGAAGTCACTTCAAACACTTCGCTTTATAAAATCTCTCGGGGCTAGTGCAAAAATTGTTCTTGGCAATCACGATTTACACCTGATCGCTGCTTCTAAAAATATTCGTCCAATATCAAATAAAGATACAATAAAAGAAATTTTGATTGCTGACGATGCAGATGAATTGATTAATTGGTTAAAATCTCGCCCCTTATTATTAACTGATACAGATTTAGGTTTCACTATGGTTCATGCGGGCATAGCACCGCAATGGACATTAGATGCTGCGAAAAATTTTGCAAAAGAATGTGAATCCATTTTACAAAATGAAAAAATAGATGATTTTTTAATGCACATGTATGGAGATATGCCGAATATATGGTCAGATTCAATAGAAGGATATGCAAGGCAGCGTTTTATTATTAACTGCTTCACGCGCATTCGTTTTTGTACAATTAATGGCACGCTTGATCTTGATGTAAAGGTGGCACCTGGAAGTCAGAAAAAATCTTTAATCCCTTGGTATGCGCTACCAAATCGAAAAACTATAGATAACAAAATTATTTTTGGTCATTGGTCAACAATACATCTTGGAGCCGAAAATAATTTTAAAAAATATAATGTCTATCCTATAGATACCGGTTGTTTATGGGGCGGACAACTAACTGCAATGAGACTAGATGATGAAAAAATATTTAGTGTTACATCAAAGCAATCAAAGCTTTGACCGCAAAGATTATTTTCTTTCTAATATCTTGAAAATATAGTCAAAATCATCATTTTCACCCGCTTCAAAACTATTTCTTGATATCTCTAACCATTGATTGCGGTCAAATTCAGGAAAAAATACATCGCCATCAGTAGTAGCATTAACTTCAGTTATATAAAGTCTTTTTGCTTTATGTAATGTTTGTTCATACAAGGCTGCACCGCCCATGATCATCAATTCAGGAAATTTTTTACAATAAGAAAAAACTTCATCTATAGTATTTTTTACTATGCAGCCTTCAGCAAAATAGTTTTTATTCTTTGTGAGAACTATATTCTCTCTGCCTGGAAGTGGTCTTCCAATAGACTCATACGTCTTTCTACCCATCAATATGGGTTTACCCATCGTTATCTTTTTGAAATTCTTTAAATCTGAGGAAATATGCCAAGGTAACATTCCATCCTTACCAATAACTCGATTCTTACCCATGGCAACAATTATCGATAAATGCATAATTTTTGTATTAAGAAATTCATATAAAAAATTTATCAAATAGCAATTGGAGCGGAAATTTTTGGGTGTGATTGATAATTAATTAATTTAAAGTCTTCGTATTGAAATTCAAATATATCATTAATGTCTGGATTTAATTTTATCTGTGGTAGCGCATAAGGTTTTCGCTTTAACTGTACATCAACCTGT
>Ga0114933_10006348_pt1 | contig 10492 bp, 8 predicted proteins | sample 4SBtaG_FD_89691 | JGI IMG/M metagenome (GOLD analysis project Ga0114933, IMG submission 89691) | Deep subsurface microbial communities from Kolumbo volcano to uncover new lineages of life (NeLLi) - 4SBTROV12_W25 metaG | ecosystem: Environmental > Aquatic > Marine > Volcanic | place: Kolumbo... | reverse complement strand
GAGCGGCACCGCTTGCAATAGTCCTTTTTGCTCATGCAGTCGCCCGACGAAAGTTATCCACGTCGCATTTCCCTTTGAAGGTGACTTGGGAGGCGTGACGTTGGTAAATTGATCGATTTCCACACTGTTTGCGATGTGCGTTAGATTTTGCGTGTGAACACTGAGTCTTAATCTCGCCCAGTCTTTCACATCATGACTGACCGCAATCACTTCCGCTGCATGACGAATCACCCTTTTAAGAGCGACTTGCCGTAAGAGCCGCGGTTCTGCAACCCTAAGTCCAACAATGTGAGGGATTTCATCCTTGCGACAGGCATGCGAGGCGAGGACATGGGCATGGAAAAGATAACTATGAACCATGTCGGGATTTAGCTTGTCGAGCAATCGGCGTAATTGTGTTCTGGCAGAAAAGTACTGGCGTATCGAATTGCAATTGAGAGATTCTAAAGTAACGCCGCCCGCCCGGAGTTGGGACGCCGCACTATTGCATTGCGAATCTGGCAAACTCGCGACGGAGATTACGGTGACTTCGTGGCCCTCGCGATGCAGACCGATGGCGAGTCGGGCGAGATTATTCTCTGCACCTCCTGTTTCCAGCTCGGTAATTACAAATGCAATTCTGTATCTCAAGATTCAGGTCAGCCTGTAAATTGCTCGGTCTTGTATTGTTATGTGTTTTGGCGTCCGGCCGCAAAGTGGAATTATCGCCGAGCCACATTGGCATTATAATCGTCTGTCTGAAATTCAATACGCAACAAAGCAATAGATTTGTTCTACGGATCCATTGCTGAGAATTAGAATGTGGCCCTCGCAGGTAGCTAAAGAATGTCGGAGCTTTCGAATTACGACTATGACCTTCCCCCAGAGTTGATTGCTCAAGAGCCTTCCGCGCGTCGAGATGACGCTCGGTTGCTCATTGTCCACAAAAGTAGCGGGAGGATTGAACATGGATTCGTCACGGATCTGCCGGGGATCTTAAACCCGGACGACGTGATGGTGGTAAACGACACAAAGGTGGTTCCAGCTCGGCTGGTAGGGCAACGAGTCAGTACTGGAGGTAAGTGGCAGGGCCTGTTTCTAGAACGAGATGGCGATGGCTTGTGGAAAATGCTAAGCAAAACGCGGGGCACATTGCATCCCGGGGAAAGCATTCGCCTAACCGATATTGATGGTCGACCTGATGCAGAGTTAGTGTTAGTGGTTAAGCTCGATGACGGTGCTTGGGCGGTTCGGCCAGTTGGCGATATTGGCTGTGAAGAGTTGCTGTTAAAACATGGTCGTGTACCGTTACCTCCATATATTAGGTCGGGAGAGATGGTGGACGCGGATCGCGAGAGGTATCAAACGGTATATGCGGCCGCGCCGGGCGCGGTTGCGGCTCCAACCGCTGGTTTGCACTTTTCCGACTCGTTGCTAAAAGAAACCGAGGCGAGAATACAGGCAATCGAGTCTGTGACGCTACATGTCGGAATTGGCACATTTCGACCCGTTTCAGCTGAGAGGTTTGAGGAGCATCAAATGCACTCAGAGTGGTGCGAAATAACACAGGCGTGTGTGGAGCGACTGGAGCATTGTCGTCAAAGTGGAGGGCGGATATTTGCCGTGGGAACAACTTCCGTACGCGTCCTTGAAAGTGCTAGTACGACAGGTGCCTTGGGATCGTATTGCGGAGAAACGGACTTATTTATTTATCCGCCATATGAGTTTAAGAGTGTAGATATGATGATGACCAATTTCCATCTTCCAAAATCAACTCTCTTAGTTTTGGTCAGCGCATTCGCCGGATATGAATTGATTAGAGAAGCCTATGCAAAGGCAGTCGAAAACAATTATCGCTTCTATTCATATGGCGATGCGATGCTTTTGATTTAGTCGCATCGATTGTGATGCGTGACGCGTGCAAGTGTTGAGTTTGTGGTTACTGGATCACGGTCCGGGCAATCGTGGCCGCTTCTAAACGCGCCGGTTCCGGTTCGGGCAATTTGCGAAGTGCACGCATGTGGGGGACGGCGTCCACCATTTCCAATTCCATCGGAGGATTACTTAAATCAGTTGTGTAATAGCGACTACTTGGAAAGATGTCAGCTGCGTAAGTGAAATTTGGAAGCGTAGCAAGCGCTGTGCACACGGCGCTTCCGGTTGAACTTTCAAGCATTCCTCCAACCCAACATGGGATATCATGGATTGCACAGAGGTCATGAATTGCGATCGCCGTACTCAGCCCCCCTACCCTTCCAGGCTTAATGTTTACGTATTGGCAACTGCCTAACGCGATGGCTTGTTTCGCCATCTGCAAGGAAGATATGCTCTCATCTAAACAGACTGGCGTTTCTACTGACGCCTGAAGTGCGGCATGGTCTACGACATCGTCATGGTTTAGGGGTTGTTCGAACATCACCAGATTGTATTGATCGAGTTCTTGAAACAATTCAAGGTCGGTAATCCGGTAACCACTATTGCAGTCAATATGGAATGGTAGCTCTGGAAATGCCTCGCGAACTGCCCGGATCATCGGTAAGTCCCATCCAGGTCGGAATTTGAGCTTCACACGTTGAAAGTTCTCATCGGCAGCACCCTCGATTGAACGCAAGAGATCATCAATACTGTCCATTACCCCAAAGTCAGCACCGACGGGAATGAGGTCGCGTTGTGCGCCAAACAATGAATGTAACGGTGTTTCAGTTACGGCACTTCGTAGAGTCCACCATGCGGTGTCAATTAAGGCGCGGGCAAACTGATTCCCCTTAAAATGCTGAATTGTTTCGTTGATTTCGATAGCCGATTCAAATCGACCTCCAACGACTGCCGGGGCTAGCCACTGTTTAGTCACTTCGAACACGCCGGTAGCGAACTCGTGGCTATAGCATGGTGCCGCGAATGGAGCAGACTCACTCCAGCCGAAATGCGCCCCGCTATGCATCTTGCATAAAACGCTGTGGATTGCCGCGTCTTCACCATACGCAGTGCGCCACGGATAAATTAACGGCATTGCGACGTGGTACAACTCGATCTTGTCAATGCGCATGGTATTCCTGGTCGCAAGGAGTTTGAATGACAACGCCCAGATTCTGACTATTCATAAGTCACTGCTATGAGAATGTCAGAATGTGAAAAGCTGCCCATCCCGCCGGCACCTTGGCTTTGCGGAGCGATATTTGCCTTAATGTCAGACACCTTGGCACCACTCGACTCAATCCAGTCGTTGACTTCTGCTTCGAGTGCTTCCAGTTCGCTCTCAACACTTTTAAAGAGTTTAATGCGAGTCATTTCGAATCTTCCTTCTGCTTGTTTTCGCCGTACGTGTCTGCAATCTCTTTAACGAGGGAACACGAGTATAGTGTTTGTGTATTAGGCAATGATATCGTGTACGACCTCTCCATGCACATCGGTTAGACGCATGTCGCGTCCACTAAATCGGAACGTGAGGTCTTCGTGATCCATCCCCATTAAGTGCAGCATGGTTGCATGAAGATCATGAATCATGAGTTTGTTTTCAATCGCTTTATACCCGAATTCATCAGTGGCACCATAAATCGTGCCACCCTTAATTCCGCCGCCGCACATCCAGAGTGTAAAACCAAATGGATTGTGGTCGCGGCCATTGGAACCTTGTGCGAAGGGGGTGCGACCGAATTCACCTGACCAGACGATTAATGTCTCCTCCAATAATCCTCGCCGTTCCAAATCAGCGATGAGTGCGCCGATGGGTTGATCGACTGCCATCGCATTGTCGTTGTGCCCGCTATGCAGGTTCACATGTTGATCCCAACGATCATGGCCAACACCGGGGCAAGTAAGTTCGATAAATCGTACGCCACGCTCTACTAATCGTCGGGCCAAAAGACATTGACGTGCAAATGTTGCAGTGCCCTTTGTTTTTTGCTCAAGGCCATACATTTGTAAGGTGTCTGCCGATTCATCGCTAAGGTCGGTTAATTCTGGAACAAATCGCTGCATACGAAACGCCAGTTCATAATTAGAAATTGATGCTTCGATTTGGCCGTCTTGATTAACACGATTCGACTCGGCGCTATCCAGCGACTGTAAAAGCTCTAGTTTGTTCCGCTGTACCTGTTCCGATTCGCCTTGTGGTTTTATGTAGGCCACAGGTTCGGCGCTCGAGTTGAAGACGGTTCCCTGAAAGCTGGCTGGAAGAAAGCCACTGCCAAAATTATCTAATCCGCCTGGCGGTGTTAAGCCTCCATTTAAAACAACATAAGCCGGAAGATTTTCACATTCGCTTCCAAGACCATAGCCAACCCAGGCACCCATTCCGGGCCTGCCTTGCGTGCCGTTTCCTGTATGAAGGAAGTAGTTGGCATTTGTGTGCTCTGAAAAATTAGACGTCATCGAGCGTACGACAGCTAGCTTATCGACATGTTTGGCGATGTTGGGAAATAGATCGCTCACGGGAATTCCACTCTCGCCATACTGGTGGAATTTCCACGGGCTCTTAAGCGTCGTTCCTATATTATTGAATTGGGTTGGCTCGATATTCATGGCAAATGGTTTACCGTGATCTTGATCGAGTCTCGGCTTGGGATCCCATGTATCCACCTGAGATGGGGCGCCGTCCATGTACAAATAGATAATATGTCGGGCGGAGGGAGCACGATGTGATGCACGTGGAATAAAAGGCTTCTTGCTGTCAATGCGCCCTTCCGCCTCCGCTGCGTGCGTTTTTGATAGTAAGGCGGTTGCCGCAATCATGCCTAGTCCGCTGCCGCTATGTCGCAGCATGTCACGTCGTGAGCAAAGGCGGTTGTGATTTGTGATATTCAGACTCATGCTTGGGGGCAGCTCATTCTTTGGTTGAAATGTGCGAAAAGGTAACCTTGGCTTCTTAATAGAGATACGTAAAAGGTTTGAGATTGAAAATGACGTGAGCTAAATCAGCCCAAATTCGTACATCTGAAAGGAGTTGATCGTCGGACAAGCGATATTCGTTCTGTTGAGCCTTTAGGAACAGGCGAATCTTCGCTAACTCCTCTTCACGTGGATGGCGGGCAAGTGCCTTTAAAAACATAAAGTCAATTCGAGATGCCAGTGAATCGCTATCCCGCTGGATGAGTCGTTCTGCCCAAAATTGTGCTTGTCCTTTGATGAATGGGTCGTTCATAAGGATCAACGCCTGACTTGGTACGTTGGAGACGTTTCGACGACCAACCGAATTGAACGGAACCGGTGAGTCAAATGCCATCATCATGGGTGAGAGGAAGTTGCGTCGAACACTGAGGTATACGCTTCTTCGACCATTGCCGTCGACCGGACCTTGCCCTGGCCTTCCACGTCCAGTCATGAAGGGGGTCAGGAAGGTAGGTATGCTAGCGCCAAATTGTGTGGGATCTAATCTACCGGACACGGATAGTACAGCATCACGGATGGCCTCGCCTTGAAGACGTCGAATGTTCTGCCGATAAAAATGTTGGTTCTGCGGATCTCGCTCGAAATACTCTTGCCGTGGAGTGCTTCCCATTTGGTACGCACTACTTAAGAGAATCGTCTCTAAGAAAGACTTTATTGACCAGCCATGAGTCGTTGCGAATTCAACAGCCAGATGATCAAGCAATTCAGGGTGTGTTGGTCGCTGCCCGAGTACACCAAAATTGTTGGTAGAAGCAACGATGCCACGTCCAAATAAATGATGCCAAATGCGATTCACCATTACGCGGGAGGTCAGCGGGTTCCTGTTAGATAATATGTCGTTTGCCAGTTGAAGCCTGCCGCTACCGATATGGTCGGGTGAGGTGTCTCCGACAATCGCGGTAAACATTTGACGAGGCGCTACCTCCGATAGCACTCGATGGTTACCTCGGACGAAAACGTGTTCATCCTGACCATTCCCATCGGTGACAACTAAGGCAGTATCCGGCTCTTGAATTGTCTGTTCAATCGCGCGGTATTTAGATTGAACTTGCTCAACCTCCTTTTTAAAGTCGTCGGATAACTGTAATAGTTCATTCTTAAATAACCAATTCAGATGAGTTGAATCGGATGCGGTTAAGTTGCCGTCAGCCCAATTGTTTACAGCGTTTGTAAATTGATCCGCAATCAGAGCATGTAGTTCATCGGTATTTAATACACCGTTTGGATGAGCTGCCAATGGACTTAACGCATCGGTGGGTTTTGGGTCACCATCTGATGTGTTAATGGTACTGCGAAGTATGACCGGCTTATCGCCGCGATCAATAATTGCGGCGGCTGCGGAGTGTGCAGTATATCGAGGGGTGTCACCTGCATTTCTAATCCACCTAAACGAATCGGGGCTATTTACATTGATACTCATGCCACCAAATAACAACCCGTTGTATTTGTACATGAAGTGTCCATCGATATAGAGTTGGACTTCTGCACCATCTCCCATTAATTCATAAGCAACGTGATGACCGTCGAGAGTAAAACGGGGGCTGTGTAGGGAGCCGCGAAGGCGGTTAGAGATCTGGCCGCTGTGATAAACGCCGGGCTCAAACAACTGGATGACCTCATGTTGCAGATCAAGTAATCCTGATGTTGTAGGGCTATCTTGGAAGGCAACTCCATGAGGAAGCCATTGATCGAGTTCCGCGATCTGAGGATTACGAACATCATAAGCCTGACGTGTCGCTAACTGAGCTTCGTATAATCCAGCCAATTCCCTGGATTTAGCGGGAAGCTTATCAAGCGGGCTCTCAGCTAATACGCGCCAAGCGTAAAGAGGATGATCTGTTTTAATCGCCGCCGGACTGAGAGCCTTTACCCAACGGTCCAAAAGCTCCAGAGGCATGTCGTGTTCAGATGCAACAACATCGATAGGCCGCCGCAGTGGTAATCCCCCGTCAAGCGCCGAACCCTCGACTGTTTTGTCGGTATCCTTCGGTCTACCGAAGAGTACTTCGTGAACAGCGGATAGTGCCGTTGAAAGTTGTTCAATGCCTCCAAGCTTCTCAGGTGAGATGCGTTCCTCGATTTGATCTGAGAAGTCTTTCTGGATCGTTTTCAATTCACTAATCGAGTCGAGGTCTTTCTGCCGATAGAGGAACCCTTCTGCACGTCTGGAACTCGCAAGAAAACCGAACATGGAGTAATAGTCCCGCGTAGTAATCGCGTCGAACTTGTGATCGTGGCACCGAGCACAGCCTAGCGTAATTCCAAGGAATGTCTTGGACATCACGTCTATTTGATTGTCAATGCGATCCGCCTGATCCTGGCGCACGTCTACTGGTGAATGCACCGCTTCTCCCAACCACCAGAAGCCTGTGGCGAGAATGCTCTCATTGCCGCCATCTGAAGAACGGCGCGGGGCAGCGAGCAGATCGCCAGCAATATGTTCACGAACGAATTGGTCGTAAGGAACATCAGAATTGAATGCCCGAATCAAATAGTCTCGATATTTATAGGCATTAGGAATCGAATAATCGAATTCATGGCCATAGGATTCGGCGTATCTAACAAGGTCCATCCAATGCCGCGCCCAACGTTCGCCAAACGCGGGTTGATTTAGGACATTTGTAACCAACTCACGGAGGGCGACGCTGGTTTCCCGGGGGTCAGTGACAAAGTGTGAAACCACTTCCGGCGACGGTGGTAAACCGAGAATATCGAAATATATGCGACGAATAAGCGTCGCTCGGTCTGCTGGTTGTGATGGCACGAGGCGATTGTTTTCGAGATGGTTCAGGAGATAATAATCCAAAGACTGCTGTGGCCATTGCTTGGCGCGGACGCGAGGTATTCGGCTTGTTTGCGGAAGTTTCCATACCCAATGTTCCGCGGCGCGCTTCTCGAGATCAAAATCCCGGGCGGCATGCGTCGCTGTCGCTTCGCCGGCCGGCCACGGTGAGCCACGATCTACCCAATCAATCAACACTTTGACTGTTTGCTCAGGCAATCGACTCTTAGGAGGCATTTGGTAAAGGTCACCGTATTGGATCGCGCTGATTAGTAAGCTTTCTTTTGACTTGCCAGGAACTAAGGCAGGGCCGGTATCCCCACCCTTAATCGCAAATTCACGCGAATCCAGTCGGAGTCCGCCCTTCACTTCTTTAGCGTCGGCGCTGTGGCATTCGTAACAATGCTTGACCAATAACGGTCGCACTTCGCTTTCAAAAAAAGAGAGGTCTTCCTCTGAGAAGGTGATCTCCTGACTGATCGCACTGTTGAGCGTAATAAGTAAGCCGAATATGAATGATGTTCCGAGTCTCATAGAGATTCACATTTATGTTTCAAAGAGCTAATAATGATGTCGCTGTATTCTATCTGTGATGAAAATGGTGGTCAAAACGGTATGCGATGCTGAGTATACTGAAGCACGTTGTTTATTATGAACACCCATTGCGAAAAGAACCGATTTGTACTGCCCCGGACTAGGAAAAAACAACTTTATTTATGAAGAGCAAAAAACCAATAACTTGTTCATTACTTCTCGCGATTACTGTGTTGATGTGTCCCGAGACCATTCAAGCAGACGTGGATATCATCGGCGAATGGAATGGTAAATGGGTTAGCGAGGCTCGCGGCCAGAGTGGCCCCTTAGTCGCAACTTTTTCAAAGAACGATAATGGCACATTTCAGGCTGTCTTTGAAGGTCGGTTTTTTAAGATCTTTCCTTTTCGTTTCGTGGTTCCATTAATTTTAAAGGAACAAAAGTCAGAAAGCATTACGCTAACCGGCAAGATGAACGCGGGCGATTTGTTTGGAACGTTTCAATACACCATCTTGGCGACGAATGAGATAGTTGAAGTCAAATACCATTCGGAAAGAGATCATGGTGTATTTCGCGTGACCAGAGGAGAGCCGATGGCTAAAGAGAAAGAGAAACGTCGAAAAAAGCGTCGTCGGGAAGAGACAAAGGTATTCAGACATGGCAATTGACATGCCACCGGGTTGCACCGAGAGTGAGCTCGCAAACGTTGCACTTGACGTACTGGTAGTGGCGCCACATCCGGACGATGCCGAACTAGGTGCCGGTGGTGCCATTCTTAAGCTGCTTGCTTCAGGTCGTCGTGTTGGCGTGTTGGATCTAACGACGGGCGAGCCAACACCGCATGGGTCGGAGCAATTACGATCGGAAGAAACGCAGCGAGCAACGGAATTATTGGGCCTAAGTTGGAGAGGTAATTTAGGTTTGCGTAATCGGTATTTGGAGGCGGATCTGAAATCGAGACATAAGTTGGCAAGTGTGTTTCGATTAGTGCAGCCTAAATGGATTTTTGCTCCTTTTTGGGAAGATGCTCATCCGGATCATGTTGCTGCGATTCAGCTTATCGAAGCTGCCAGGTTTTGGTCCAAGCTGAGTAAGTGTGACATGCCTGGAGAGCGATATCATCCAGAGCGTATTTACAATTACTATTGCGTTCACTTGAAAATGGCCGCTCAGCCTGCTTTTGTCTTAGATATCTCAAATGAGTGGGAGTCGAAGCTTCAGGCAATTTTGGCCTATCAGAGCCAGTTTGTTACAGGTCGAGAGGATAACTCTCCGACGTTCGTTGAGCGTCTGACGACCGAGGCCGCATTTTGGGGAAAAACGATTGGTGTGGCCTATGGGGAGCCGTTCGCAGCGCGAGAGCCGGTTGGACTGCAAAATCTAGACGCGCTGATTTAGGCTAATTTGCATCTCACAGATCCAGATAATCGCTACAGGTTAACAAAGCTGTCTTGCTTTTACCCTTCTATGGCGCAGAGCAGCTATTAACGCCGATAACTCTAGTGCGTGGAGTGCCACATATATGGCGACTTCGCGACTACCACCACTATTTGCATCGAGGTCGGAACTGTGAGCGGCGACATAAATGTATTAGCTCTCGTTAAGGGTGAAGAACGATTTATCTTTCTGTTTAATGATGAGAACCGCAGTGAAACGTTACGGTTGCTTGGACGCTATGCGTCAGATCCGGAGCTGAGTTTTACTTGGTATGACGCCGCTGTGTTAAGTCAAAAGGTGCGCACGTTAACCGGTTTGTCTGCCAAAGGCGATTCAGCAATTGAAATGCCTCAATATCGCGACGAAGTCTGAGACGAGTTGCTGAGGTGAAAAGTTACAGTGCCGGCGCTCCGTAATGTATCCTGAAATGCATCGGAGGCATTCCGGAGGAGCATTGATGCTTGAGACAATTGACAGGTTTTTGCGTTATCTTGATGTGGAGCGAAATGCATCGCAACATACGATCAAGAGTTATCGTGATGACTTAGGTTCTCTGGCATCGTTTCTAGAATATGAAGACGGAAGTATCCCGCACGCCGGAGACGTCACCTCCGCTGACCTGCGGCAATTCGTCACGGCGCTTCACGATGCGGGATATGCGTCATCCAGTATCGCTCGGCGTTTGGCCAGCCTTCGAAGTTTTTATCGGTTTGCCCAGCGTGAAGGCGTCGCAGATCGAAATCCTGCTAAACCATTGCGAAATCCTCGCAAGAATCGAAAGCTGCCGCACTTCCTTAACAGCTCTGAAATTGAGTCGCTGCTTAACGCGCCGGATCATAATACCGCGATGGGTGTACGTGATAATGCGATACT
>Ga0114933_10006347_pt1 | contig 10493 bp, 3 predicted proteins | sample 4SBtaG_FD_89691 | JGI IMG/M metagenome (GOLD analysis project Ga0114933, IMG submission 89691) | Deep subsurface microbial communities from Kolumbo volcano to uncover new lineages of life (NeLLi) - 4SBTROV12_W25 metaG | ecosystem: Environmental > Aquatic > Marine > Volcanic | place: Kolumbo... | reverse complement strand
GTTTGTTTAATCTCAGTATATGGAAGAGTAATAAGATCACCAGTTTTTTGATAACCTAGTGCTGTTCTTTCATCAGTTGATGAAACTGTCTCCTCAAGTGACGAAGCTCTTAATACACATTTTGGTCTTAATTCTTTATTCTCTTGATCAATCGCATTCTTATAATCTTTGTTTTTTACATCACCAACTCTGTGACCTGCAAAGTTATCTACTATAAAACCAGATTTAAATCTGTTCAGTCCGTTTGCGTCCACTACTTCAAATGATTCTGCATCTCTTTCAAGTAATGATAAGTTCGTATAGTATTCTAAGTTCTGAATTCTTTTTTGTAGTTTACCAATATCTTTCATGGTAAATCTTTGATTTTTTGTTCTTTGAATATTTACATCTGTTGGTTTAAATGTAAACGCAGGTATATACATTGTAGCAAGTTTCATTGCACCATCAATATCTTTAGGTTCATTTGGAACTTCGGCAGGTGTTCCCTCAACTACTTTAAATGATCCATTTTGTGTTAAGAATAAAGATGCTATTTTATTTAAATAAAATTCAAAATCTAGTGTGCCTAATGTGCCTGGTTTTGGTGTATCAACTGTAGAACCACCTATACCATCAAATTGTCTGTGGAAGAAATCAAATGAACTACCAGTAAGTGTATCAATGGATGCTAAAGTTGTTGATGAACCTGTTACATTTTCACAAGTTGGTCTAAAGTCTAAACAATCTGATAAATCAAATTCACCAGTTGGTTCTGGTTCATCTGGGTCAACTCTCGTTGCAGTGTAAGTTGGAATGTCATCATATCCCATACGCCCACCTATATCAGAATATGAATCGACACTAAAGAATAATCCACTTGAATGATTAAAGAAGTCAAATACAACTAACAATCTTCCTCTTGGTTTTGCCACTTCAGGTTTTAACTGTATTCTTGCAATATCATAAAAGTTATCTCTTTGACCTGTATCTAATGTATAATTAGATGTTATTACTTTTGATCCAGCTGTGAGTGAGGTAATAGTTGCAGTAGCACCTGATGATGCACCTGTGATTGTTTCACTTGCAGAAAAATCAGTTGCACCTGCACCATTTATCAAGTAATATGATATTGGTGATGTAGGATGTACAACATGTGCAGTTGCACCAGATGTTCCACCTGTAATTTTTTCACCTCTAACAAATGTACCATTTACACTTGATAGTGTAAGTGTTGGTAAACTTGCATCTGAACTTGTATCCTCTGAATCAAAAACAGCACCAAGATTAAATACATCTGCTCTACCTAAAGATATTGTTGAGTCAGTTGCTTTTGTTCCAAAGGCACCTGCGGTAGCACCTGCAACTTTTACTTGTTTTGATAAGTTTGTTGTTTTAATTCTTTGCGTAATATTAGTTTTCAACATTGTTGCAGTCAACATAACTTTTGCAGCATTACCAAATTTTGTATTGTCTGTAATAGTTATTGTTGATGTGCCTGTTCCAGCAACATTGCCACTTATTGAAACTATATCACCTTGAACAGAACTACCACTACCTGCTGTTAATACGTTAAGTGTATAATCTTTTTCTGAATGTGATAAGAATGTTTCATTTGCCCCAGCAGTAAATGATATTGAACCAGATGCGTTACTTGTACCTATGAACTGTCTTCTAATAGTAAATGATGTATCAGATATTCCATTGTTTGCAGTTGTTAATAGTGTTTTGATCGCTGATTTTGAAAGTTTATATAACGCAATATTTTTTTCTGAATTTGTTAGAGCTCCTACTTGTCTAGTCTCTAATGCAATTGTTGATGTGCCATCTGCCTCTGAAACAAAGTTTGCATTTTCATTTGTTCCACCTGAGTCTGTTCCGTCAGCAAGTAGTGATCCTACTACATTACCTTTGAGAACTAAGTTGGCAGTAAAGTTTTGACCTGCATCATCATCATCTTGAAATACTGATCTTGCCTGTGAGATATCATGTGAGACAACTTCAGATATTGTTAAATCAGCGTTTGCAGAATCTTCAACTATTTGATCTGTTTCAGAACTATCAGACGCAGTAATTTTTTCACCTGTAACAAACGTGCCAGAAGTATTTGTTAATACAACTGTTTGACCTGATGTTAATGAGCCAAAAACAAAACCTGTGGCACCTGATGTGACACCTGTAACTTGTATTCCACCATTTGAATGATTTGATGTTAATGTTGCTGATGGTTCACCTGATAAAGTTAAATATACAAATGGACGAATATCAAAAAGAAATAATTTATAAACGGCATCTGTATTTCCAGCAGTACCAGAGTCAAACTCAATTGTTCTTGCTCTACATACTCCAATTTGTCTGCCTGATGCTGTTCCTCTAGTTTGTATAACATCATCATGTATTTGAATTTGTTTATAGGGTGTTGTCTCACCACTAATATCTGAAACATGTGGTTGATTATATAGGTTATCAATTTTTATGAAGTTTCCTAATTCTGTGTTTAAGGTACCAGTATTTACTGTATCAAAAGTTCTTGCCTTATTTACATCTTTAAATGTAATGGCAGTTTTTTCTATTTCATATCCACGAACATATGCTTTACCTGGTGACACTGCAAGAACAAACTTATCTTCACTTGCGGCATTTCCGTCTTGTGTTTGATCATCATTATTTGCATAAACACCTCTAAACTCTTCATTTTTTACAGTAGTTGTAATACTTTCCCTAGCATCTATTTGAAATGGTCTTACTGTGTAGTCACCTGACTCATCAAATGTTCTTCTAGCAAGTGTATCACCAATTACAGAATAATCTGTTGGTCTTGCTTCAAGTTCAGTAGAACCTTCATTAACTCTAATTATCTCAACAAAATTTTCATCAGCAGTTGATGTTAAATCAATTGATGTTAAATTTAAACTTATCTTTAAACGGTGAGCACCTTTGGCCGCAAAGTTTGAGGCACCTGTTGCATTATCAGTTAATGACTCATCTGTTTCTGGTGATATCAATTCCTCTGATACTGTAAATCCTATTCTACCTGTTGCTTCTTGACTATTGTCTGATAATACTACAGTTTGTTCTTCCATTTGAACAAATGTTCCACGAATATAATATACTCCACCGCCTGCAGTGACAGCAGTTCCTATTTGAGATGCAGTTGTATCATCTGCTGGTGTAAATGTGGTTGCTGAATTAGCATTGATAGAATATGCAGTCGTATGAGTTATGGCTGCATCAGCGAAAATATTTTCACCGTCTTGAAAAACTGTTGTTTCTAAATCAGAACCTGATGATACATAATGCACATAAAGTAAAGGTTGAGTTGTTGCAGTTGCAGCTTTGAATCCGATAACTTTTGCTATTACTCCACTTGTTGCACCTTGTATCTCTATAGGCGATGATGCATTATAATATTGTGATACATCAATCGTTTCACCTGCAAAGGTGCTTGATAGTCTTATTGAATAATAATTATTATTTACATTTTGATTACCAGGTATGACAACAGTTCCTTCTTGGAACATATGATTACCAAATCGTTCAATTTGATTTTGTAATATGGATTGTAATTGTGTTAGTTCTCGTGCTTGTACTGCAAAACCAGGTCTGAATAAAATACGATGAAAATTTTTATCTTCGCTAAAGTCGTCATAATATGGCGCAACATTTAAATCTGTTTTTTGTACCATATTAGAACTCTATAATTATCTTTATGTCTTCGGTTTGATCTGAAACTCTTTGTATTGGTTTTCTATTTTCTGTATAAATTATGTTACCAGAGTCAAACTTTAATTCTGGGTTTGCATATCCACTTGTCAAAGTGATTGTATTACCACCTGCAAGTGTTACACTTTCAGAACCTGTTGTACTTGGCGTTCCTACAGCTCCACTTGTTGCACCAGTGATATTATTTGCACCACTAAATGCAGTGAAAGATTGTGTAGTAGTTGCTGTTCCATAACTTGAAAATCTTTCTTGTTGATAAAATAATAATTTTCTAGAATTATCCCATTCAACTACTCTACCAACGGCGCCTGTAGTTGCTTGTGTAATCTGTTCATCAACATCAAAGTTTCCTGTGTTTGAAGAAAACTTAACAACATATGTCATTCTTCTTGTTGATGCAGTTGCAATAGTTGATGTTCCAAAATCTGTTGGATCTACAACGATACCTACATTTCTAAAATCGTTTGCAGTTGTAAAGTCATCACCCTCTGCTTGAGTTAGTGTTGTATTTGTTATTACAAAGTGACCACCTAGTTCATTTACAGCGTTTGCACCGTGACCATCTTTAGGTGATATGATTGGACGAATAACTGCACCAGTACCAGAACCAACAGTTGTTGATGATGATAAAGCTGCATCAGAAAATACGTTTGTTAATGAAACGTTTGCAAAAGTATAACCTGATCCACCTGCATGTATTGTTGTATCTGTTCCAGCAGTTAAACCAAAATCTGCAAATGCTCCACTTGAAACAGTTGCACGGACTATTGCACCAGAAGATGTTCCTTGACTTGTGCCATCACCAAATACAGGAAAGTAATATGTTCCGTCATTGTAACCAGATCCTACCGTTATCGCAAGTGATTCTATCTTACCATCAGTTGCGGCTGCTGATACAGTTGAGTCTGTGGATACTGGCATATAATCAGTTGTTAAAAATTTAGTTGCTTCTGAGGATGTTATCTCATACATGTACTTTAACACGTAACCACCTGATTCAAATGGTGACGTAGATGTAGAAGTAGGTTCAGAACCAGAGAATGCAGTGCCACCATTATTGTTTAATACTTTATAGACTTTGTTTGTGGATGTAAGAAAATAAAAAGTACCTTGGTATATTGATGATGCACCTGATGTTGTTGTGTTTGATGATGTCACTTGATCATCATATCTGTCAAATACTGTACTATTAGCCCAGTTAACTCTAGGAAGAGCGTTAGAGATATCTGAACTTGTAATAAGTTTTGCAGCCAACATTGAATCATATCTGTAAAATTCGTTTGAAACTGCGTCTGCAGGTGTGGGTGGGGATGTATCTGATCCTCCACTTGTTCCACTTGTAAATGGTGTTGCTTTACCTATGAATAGATAATATGTTGATTTTGCCGCTTCTGAAAACGACTCAACAAACTGTGATGCGTTATGCAACCTAAACTTTTCTGTAATTATTGCTGTCATGACTTACTCTTCCTTTGTTATATTTATACTGTTATTTATACTCCTAAGTAGATAATCCTATCACTGAACTTAAGGTCACTGGTACACTTCCTTTTGCGATCAAGTCATTTGGTCTACCTTCGTTCAAACTTAAATCAAAGTTTTGATGTGGTATTTGTCCTTCATCAAAAAATATATGAGTTTGTTCTGCTAATAATAGGTTTGTTTGTGCGTTTATATCATTAAAATCTATTTCATATAAAATTTTACCATCTGCATCTGTAGAACTTGTATCTGTTCCGTTCAATACAAGATTGTCTATCTCAGAATCTTCTAATAATATACCGTCTTAATTCTCTGGTTGTAGTGATCTTTCTAAGGACATTCTAAATCCGTCAGTTCCACGTGTGCCAGTTTCTGCCATTAAGTGTACTATATTAGAGTTAGGAGAATAATCTTCTATCTCTAAAACTCCATTAACTTCTTGTGCAAAGTTTTTGTTTCCTAATAATGATTCACTAATCAGTCTTTGTCCTGTTTCTGCAAGAACTAATCCACCACCTTCTATTTCAATACCATCTTCATCTGTAGAACCAGAATTGATATCGCCTTGTCCACTTTGTAAATTAACAAATGGATTTAATACAGGAAACGTGCCATCTTCATATACTAAAAATTTTCCACCTAAACTTGCTTCACTTTTTAGTGGTGTCACATTATCTAACTCTGAAATAATTTTGTTCATAAACTTAAATCCTTCAACTGATGCTGGATTTTCTAAAAGTATTTTACTATTTCTAATAATATCTACGATTCTGATTCCGTCCATATCTGCGATTGTTATTAGTTCAACATCTGTAGGATTATCTTGTAATAAAGTTTCACCTATGTTTTGTACTTGTGTTCTTCCAAAAGAAAATATAGAATCTTCTGCGATAAGATTTACTTGATTAGTTCTCTGTAAAGAATCTTCTGCGATAAGATTGTCACCATTTGTTTCTTGCACAAGAAAGTTAACAATCCCTAAAGGCTCTGTTCCGTCTAAAATAATTTTTCCATATTCAAAAGATCCGTCTGATCTATTTTCAAGTTGTATACCATCACCGTCTTGAGCACCAAATGAATCTTTTCCTAAATGTAATAATAAATGTTTCTGTGCCATATTCTGGCGCTCGCATGTGATTGTACTACTTCATTTATATTCGGAACAAATACAAGTTCGTGATCACCACCTTGAACTGATGCTGTTTCTGCGAATATTCTATTACCTTGTCCATAGATTGTAATTGTTCCCTCTTCACATTTTATACTTCCATTTGCATCTTGTGATAAAGCGCTTTCTGCTATCATGTTAACATTGCCTAAATCGTCCTCTGCAATAATTGTGCTACCTGCATTTGATGATGAACTATCACTACCATCAAGTGCAAGTGTTGATGTTGAAGAACCATCTATTGTAATTTTATCAGTTCTATTACCTATCCTTGCACCAACTCTAGGTACATGATGTCTTCTCTGTAATACTTCATCAAATATGAAATCAAATGTAGATGCAAGAATTGGTGAGAATGTTTCGGTAGAATCTACAGGGTCTGCTTGTTGTGAACCTGTCGTTCCTATTGCGGCTGATATAAATGATGCAATAGAAACTTTTCCAAATGGTGCAAATCCAGCAGGGTGTACTGCTTTCTTTAGTTCGTTTATGAATGTTGCAGTTGATTGACCAACTTGTACTTCATAAGAGAACTGTTGATAATAATAAGAATCTTGAACTCTAATTAAATCCTCACCCACTAATGATTTGACATTAATATAATTACCTTCGGTATCTTGTGTCACATCAACATCAGCAGTAGCAGTCGCAATATCTGCTAATAATATCGTACCTGTTGCACCACCAGAATCAGTGATAACAACATCTTGACCTGAGAAATCAATGTCTTCTTGATTGATTAAATTTTGACCTGCATTATTTTGTGATGTGTCTGTACCATCAAGAACAATATGATCACCAATAGATGTAGAGTTTTGTGTTTCACCAACTAATCTATCACCCGTTTCTGCTATAATTAAATTACCAACTTGTTCATTTTTTAATCTTCGATCATCAAGACTTGATTCAGCCGCTAAAAATCTTGTTCCTATATTATGTAAACTATCTAAAACTACTTTACCATTCTCATCACCAATAACACCTAAGAAAGTAGATTCTAAAAGTATGTCGCCAGAGTTATCTTCCATGTCGATACCAAGTAAAGGATTTTCACCTGCTGGTGTTTCAATTAATAATCTATCTTTGTTTACACTTGTTCCGTTTAATAAAACATTAGAACCTGCATCAGCAATAATAGTATTCCTAGATACAACTTCAACCTTTCCCCCTTCACCGCTATTATTAGGATTATAATAAAATAATTGTGGAGCATCATTTGCAACAACTATTTGTATGAATGCACCAGTAGTTCCGATTGCAGTTGTTAATGCTGATTTTGTAACACCAGTCGTATATTCAGTGCCACTGTTGTGTGTGCCATCTTCAGTTGTTGAAAATCTAAAAGGACGATTTAAAGAAGTGTTTGCATTGAATAAAGATGAATCAGATAAATCAAAATAATAAGTGTTACCTTTTTTCAATCTTAGTTGTTTTTGTCTTACATTATCTACTATGAAATAATCTTGTGCGTTAGCAGAAGCAACATCAAAATGTTTTACATCAACATTAATAAATTGTGTTGCTTCAGTTGTAACACTTGTGCCGTTTAAAATAATATTATCGTCATCATCTGTTACTTCTATTTGAGTATCCTCTGCCAATAAATTATTTTCATTTACTGCTGAACTATTACCTTCTTGAACAAAAGGTATGTTAAATGCTGTTGATTGTTCTAAATCAAATTTTATTTTATTTTCAAAAGTAGTATTTAATTGTTGTCTATCTGAGTCAAAACTTTTTACAGTTCCAACATGTGTGGTCAATGTATTATCTGCTTCAAACGTGCCAGTAATATCTTTTAAAATAAAGTGTGCGATTAACTCTACATCAGGTTTATCATTTTGATTATAATTAATTCCACTATCATTAATCACTAAAGATTCTACTGCACCAATGTCAGTTGTAAGTGCAAGAATTTTTGCACCACTACCATTAGATGATTGGACTGTTATTGTTGGAAGTGCATCATATCCTTCACCACCGTCAGATAAAAATACGTCTCTTATTGATGATGCTTCAGAATCAGTTGCAAAAGTATCATGTTCGAGTATAATTAAATCTTCGTCTGATTGGAATGCGTCTAAAGATGTTTGAGTTATGTCTGTTAATAAATTATCACCTGCGTCTGATCCACCAACATCTGTTCTATCAAGTATTAATAAATCATTTTCTTTCGGTGGATATTCTGTATAAGAACTACTATCATATGTGCCCGTTGGAAAGTCTGCAGCTCCATGATTCATTTCAGTATTAGGCATGTAAAAAGTGATACCAGGGTATTCAATAAATGTGTGTGCGTGTGAGTTAGTTGCCCCTCCAGCGCCTGTCGCTGTCAAATATAATGGGTAGAAATAACCAGTTTTACCAGCACCTTTTTGATCATACTCTGCTGTTCCATAAAGATAGAAAGGACCGTCAATTACATCTGTTGATTCTAATGCAATAGTAAATGGTTCTACAGTAGATGTTGTTCCTACATCAATAATTAAACTACCTGAATCATCTTCTAATGTAATACCTCCACCAACGGCAGATACTACACCTGTTGCTCTTGTGATACCGTCACCACCTGTGAATGTAAGTTTATCACCTACCTCATATCCACTACCTACTGTTTGAACAAATACATCTGATACAGAACCTCTTTTAATATTATTAACAAGCACATCTGCAAAACCATTTCCTTTTGTATTATCAACTGTCAGTGCTTCTTTTGCAGTATGTAATATACCATCATTAACTATGTTTGCTTTTGTAACAATTGATTTAATAACAAATGTGATAGGTGTATCTGTTACTGCTGATGTTAAATCTAAGGTCTCTCCACTTGTAAAAGTTCCTACTACATTTTCTATATCAAACTCAACGACAGAAGCTGTGTCTTGTTGAAACACAGAGGCGGCATCAACACTTGCAGTTGCACCTGATGATCTACCTGTGATTACTTGACCAACTGCTTCATTAGAAGAAGCACCTGATGATGTACATCTTATTTTTAATTTACCTCTCCAATTACCACCAGATACATTTAGAATATTTTCATTTGGATAAAATATCTCTGAATTCTCACCTAATAATATTCTGAAGAAAAGTTTGTGACCATCTCTAGTTCCTTTTGCAGAATATAGATCTTTAATATTTTTTACAAGTTTTCTTTTTGCAACACCTGTGGTAAGTGTTTTAGGTATGACACTTAAAAATGCCTCTCTAAACTGATCAAAGTATTCAAAGATTGTATTATCAATATTTGCATAATCCAACATTTGTTGAATATTCTGAACAGGGTTTGTTTTGTATTCATCTAATGTTGCTTCAGAACCTGATGTATTTCCTTTAACAATTTCACCAAGTTCAAACCTTTGATTTGATGTGATATAGATTTGAGAGTTTCTTGCATCATTAACAAGCACAGTTGCTTCGGCACCTGATGTTTGTCCTACTATTGTTTCACCTACTGTAAATTCAACTGAGTCTTCTAATACAACTCTGTTATCATCTGTTTCTTCTAAAACATAAGATTTAGTGACAGGTTCTAAAACAAGGTAGTTTGTAGTATAAGTAAACTTCATCCTCGCAGACTCTAAAAATTTATAGAAGTCTCTTACGAAGTTTCTGTAAGTTTCGAAATCTGAGTCTTGTAAAAAGTCTGGTAGTTGACCTTTTATAAGAGGTGATATCTTTTTATTGAATTTAGGATCATGACTCATTTTTATTCATTAATAACTTGACGTGCCACCTGATGATGTCACAGTGGTTGTGGCAGTTGTTCCAGAGCCAGTGGTTGTTGTAGTTGTGCCTGATGTTGTGGCTGTATCGATATTACCATTTAAACTTGTATTAACAAAATCAATTTCTAATATTTGATTTCTTACTGGCACAATATCATTTGAATTAGGTGTCACTATAATTCTTATTTGTGATGATGTTAAATTATCTACATTAAGAACACCAGTGATATTAATATTATTAATTGTTATCAAACCAGAATCATAGTCTATTGTGCCTGCGTTTGAGTCTGCATAGTTTCTTGTTGTTCCAACGATTGAGTATCTTCTTAAATTACCTTGACCATCATCATCAAAGAAAAACTCTGATGTTGTATCTGTTCCTACTCTAAAACCAGTTGATGAAACAACACCACCAG
>Ga0114933_10006346_pt1 | contig 10494 bp, 20 predicted proteins | sample 4SBtaG_FD_89691 | JGI IMG/M metagenome (GOLD analysis project Ga0114933, IMG submission 89691) | Deep subsurface microbial communities from Kolumbo volcano to uncover new lineages of life (NeLLi) - 4SBTROV12_W25 metaG | ecosystem: Environmental > Aquatic > Marine > Volcanic | place: Kolumbo... | reverse complement strand
GGATCGATCGTGCCATTGGTCTCAATAGTTATGATCAATTTATCTAAATCGGTTTGTTGTTCCACGCGCGCGCTTTGGACTTCGTAGGCGACGCGACGTACGGGACTAAAAGACGCATCCAATTTCAAACGACCAATGGCTTGATCCGACTCGTCATCCACAGCGCCCGTCGTTGCCGGTTGGTAACCTCTACCGCGTGCAATTTTAAGCGTCATGTTTAATTCGCCGTTATCGCTCAGGTTAGCAATATGGTGGCTCGGATCGACGATCTCGACATCGTGATCCAACACAATATCGCCGGCCAATACCGGACCCGGGCCGCGTTTGTTTAACGTTAGCGACGCTTCTTCGCGAGTGTGCATATTAATCGCCAAACCTTTGAGGTTCAGTAAAATATCAGTAACGTCCTCTTGGACACCTTCCAAAGTCGTATATTCGTGTAATACGTTCTCTATTTCCGCTTCGACGACCGCACTACCGGTCATCGACGACAGCAATACTCGGCGTAGCGCATTTCCCAATGTGTGACCGAAACCGCGGTTCAACGGCTCGAGCGTAATTTTCGCGGTCTTTTGATTAACCGAACTTACGTCGACAATGTTCGGCTTCAACATTTCGCTTGCTGCTGATGCCATAGCACTTTCTCCTTTAGTTGCCCTACTTGGAGTACAACTCTACGACTAGGGATTCATTAATATCGGCAGGTAAATCAGCACGTTCTGGCGCCGTTTTGAACAGACCTTCCATTTTCTTGGAGTCGACTTCCAACCAATCCGGCAAGCCCAACTGTTCGGCAATTGCTAAGGAATCTTGGATACGCACTTGTTTTTTTGCTTTCTCACGTATTGCGACTATGTCTTGCGGGCTTACCTGGTACGACGGGATATTAACCACTTGGCCATTGACCACAATGGCTTTGTGACTGACCAATTGTCTGGCTTCCGAGCGCGTACAGCCAAATCCCATTCGATACACTACGTTATCAAGACGCTGTTCGAGCAGTTGCAGTAGATTTTCACCCGTCGCACCTTTTCGTTTAGCGGCTTCTTTGTAGTAGTTGCGAAACTGTTTTTCTAGAACACCATACATGTAGCGCAGTTTTTGCTTTTCACGTAATTGAAGTGCGTAGTCTGACTGTCGACGCCCGCGGCTGTCGCCGTGTTGGCCTGGTGGTTTTTCGAGTTGGCACTTCGATTCGATTGGCCGCGCCCGACTCTTCAGGAACAAGTCTACGCCCTGCCTCCTGCTGAGCTTACATTTCGGTCCGATATATCTTGCCATTTTGAATCCCCGCTCCTATACGCGACGCTTCTTTGGTGGACGACAACCATTGTGTGGAATAGGCGTGACGTCCGTGATGTTCGTAATTTTGAAGCCAGCAGCATTAAGCGCTCGGACCGCCGACTCGCGGCCAGGACCTGGGCCTTTTACAAAGACATCCAAATTTTGTGTTCCGAAATCATCCATTACAGAACCGAGGCGCTCAGCAGCGACCTGTGCCGCGAATGGTGTGCTTTTCCGTGATCCTCGAAATCCGCTACCACCCGCAGTTGCCCAGCCCAGCGTATTTCCTTGTCTATCTGTAATAGTAATTATGGTGTTATTGAACGACGCGTGAATATGCGCGACACCATCGATCACCGTCTTTTTTTCGCGTTTCTTTGTGCGTGGAGTTGACGTTGCCATGAAAATTACTCGGTTATTTCTTAATCATTCGCCGCGGACCTTTTCGGGTTCTGGCATTCGTTTGCGTTTGTTGGCCTCGCGTCGGCAAACCGCGACGATGGCGGATCCCCCGGTAGCAACCAAGATCCATTAGGCGTTTAATGTTCATCGAAATTTCACGCCGCAGATCACCTTCGATCGTAAATTGCGTAACTCGGCCTCGAAGCGCTTCGAGCTGCTCTTCGGTTAGGTCCTTAATCATCACATGCTCATCGACACCCGACTGTTCGCAAATTTTGCGCGCCAAGGTACCGCCGATTCCGTAAATTTCTTGAATCGCTATGACAGTATGCTTTCTGTCTGGAATGTTTACGCCTGCTACACGCGCCATACTATTATCCTCGTCGAGATACTCACATTAACCTTGGCGCTGCTTGTGCCGAGGATCTTTACAAATTACGCGGATGACGCCTTTGCGTTTTATTACGCGGCAGTTTCGACAGATCCGCTTTACTGATGCTCGAATTTTCACCTTCTCACCTACCTACTAGTTAGCGTCGACCGTAGCCCTTCAGATTTGCTTTTTTCAACAAGCCTTCGTACTGATGCGACATTAAGTGCGCTTGGACTTGCGACATAAAATCCATTACCACCACCACGATAATCAACAGAGAAGTCCCGCCAAAATAAAATGGCACGTTGAATTTCAGAATTAAAAATTCCGGCAACAAACACACTGACGTAATGTATATCGCGCCGGCGACGGTGAGGCGCGTCATGACACTGTCTATATATCGAGCGGTCTGTTCACCTGGACGTATGCCAGGAATGAACGCTCCTGATTTCTTCAAATTGTCCGCTGTTTCTTTCGGGTTAAAAACCAAGGCGGTATAAAAAAAACAGAAAAATATAATCGCAGCCGCATAAAACATGACGTATAGCGGCTGCCCGGGTGACAGCGTACTCGCTAAGTCGCGCATCCAGCCCATACCTTCCATATTTCCGAACCAGCCACCGATCGTCGCAGGAAATAAAATAATGCTTGAAGCGAAAATTGGCGGTATCACGCCAGACATATTTAGTTTAAGCGGTAAATGGCTGGACTGACCGCCATATTGATTTCTTTGTTTCGCGTAATTCACCGTGATTCGGCGCTGGCCGCGTTCTACGAACACAACAAAAGCGGTGACTAAAATTGCCAGAGAAAATAATGCCAGCACCATAATAATGGACAGTTCGCCGGTCCGAGATAACTCTAGCGTCCCACCAATAGCGGACGGCAGTCCGGCGACGATGCCGGCGAATATGATCATCGATATGCCGTTGCCAATACCGCGCTCGGTTACTTGTTCGCCGAGCCACATCAAAAACAAAGTTCCGGTGACCAATGTCGTAACGCAGGTAATTCGAAACGCAAGACCAGGATCAATGACTAATTGAAGTCCGGCAGCTGATTGTCCTTCTAGCATTACGGCCACACCGAGTGACTGGAATAACGCTAACGCAACCGTACCGTATCTTGTGTATTGCGTAATTTGGCGACGTCCAGACTCACCTTCTTTTTTTAGCTGCTCAAGTTTCGGATGCACAACCGTTAGGAGTTGCATAATTATCGACGCGGAGATGTACGGCATGATGCCGAGCGCTACGACCGAAAATCGTTCCAGCGCCCCACCCGAAAACATATTGAACATATCTAAAATCGTTCCGCGCTGCTGATCAAACAACGACACCAAGGCATTCGGGTTAATGCCAGGTACCGGGATATGCGTGCAAATTCGAAAAACCACAAGCGCGCCAAGCAAGAACAAAATCCTTTGGCGTAATTCGGTGAGCTTACCGATGCCGGCAAGCCCTCCTGGCATATTTCGATTCGCGGTAGCCATGCTAATCCTCGATGCTGCCTCCGGCACTCTCAATCGCCGCGCGGGCACCTTTGGTAACGCGAAGTCCTTTCACCTTTACTGCCTTATCAACGCTACCGGAAAAAATAATCTTTACGGTTTGCACATCGTTTCTGAGAAGACCTGCCGTTTTGAGCGATTCGAGGGTAATGAATTCGGCGTCCACACCATTGAGTTCATGTAACCGTATTTCGTCGGAGTACGCGCTGGTTCGAGAATGGAATCCGCCTTTAGGTAGGCGGCGCTGCAAGGGCATTTGACCGCCTTCAAACCCAACTTTGTGATAACCACCAGATCGCGAATGCTGACCTTTGTGCCCACGGCCGCACGTTTTGCCTGATCCCGAGCCAATGCCACGGCCCACGCGTTTACGTGGTTTTTTTGATCCGTCACCTGGTTTAATCGTATTTAAACGCATCACACTTCCTCGATGTCGAGCATGTAGGAAATCTTATTGACCATGCCGCGGTTCTCAACGGTGTCATCGATTTCAACGCTATGGCGAATTCGACGTAACCCTAATCCGGCAGCGCACGCCTTGTGCGAAGCTAGTCGACCGTTTGTGCTACGCGTCAGCGTCAGTCTAATCTTTCCCGCCATTGTCTTACCCTCGGATTTCCTCAACCGATTTACCGCGCTTAGCTGCCATATGTTCCGGCGACGACATATTTTTGAGCCCATTAATGGTGGCCCGGACCACGTTCACGGGGTTTGTCGTACCGATGCATTTAGCCAATACGTTGTGCACGCCGACCACTTCAAACACCGCGCGCATTGGGCCACCAGCGATAATGCCCGTGCCTTGCGAAGCCGGTTGCATGTAAACTTTTGCCGCTCCGTGCTCACCGACCACGGCGTACTGCAGGGTATCCTCGTTTAATGAAATGTCTTCCATATTGCGGCGCGCATTTTCCATAGCTTTCTGGATAGCAACTGGAACTTCTCTCGCTTTTCCGCGCCCCAGACCTACCTTGCCCGCACCGTCACCGACGACCGTAAGCGCGGTAAAACCGAATATTCGTCCACCTTTCACTACTTTCGCGACCCGGTTAACGGCCACAAGTTTTTCGAACATGCCTTCTTGGCTCTGCTGAGTTCCTGCTGCGAATGCCATAGCGATTTAACTCCTAAAATTTGAGGCCATGTTCACGAGCTGCATCTGCTAGCGCTTTCACTCGTCCGTGATATTTGAATCCACCGCGATCAAATGCGACTTTCTCAATTCCCGCCGCTCTAGCACGCTCGGCGACAGCTTTACCAATAATCGCCGCAGCCTCTACGTTGCCTCCAGTTTTGATCGACCCACGCAGATCCTTGTCCAGCGTTGACGCGCTCGCTAAAACGTTGCTGCCGCTCGAATCAATGATTTGGGCATAAATATGACGCGGCGTTCGGTTAACGCACAGTCGATTTTCGCGAAGGTACTTGATATGGCTTCGCGTTTTGCGCGCGCGCCGCAATCGAGAAAGTTTTTTATTCATAGCGCCATTAACTCTTCTTAGCTTCCTTGCGAACAATTTGCTCGTCGGAATACTTAACACCTTTGCCTTTGTACGGCTCCGGTTTTCGATACGCACGGATGTTTGCAGCAACCTGCCCGACACGTTGTTTATCCATACCCTTAACGACAATTTCCGTTTGACTGGGCGTCTCTATTGTTATGTCATCCGGAATTTCAAAGTTGATTGGATGCGAATACCCTAGCGATAAATTCAATACCTTGCCGCTAAGTTGTGCGCGATAACCAACACCAACAATCGATAATCGTCGCTCAAATCCGTCGCTAACTCCGATGACAAGGTTATTTAGCAAGGCACGCGATGTTCCAGACATCGCAACAGCCGATATAGATTCGTTTTTCGCTTTTATCTTCAATTGCCCGTCATCTAGTACAACACCAACTTCGTCATGGACATTCCATTCCATACTTCCATTCTTTCCTTTAACCGTTACGGTTTGCCCGTTAACTTGGACTTCAACGGCTGCCGGTATGGAGATTGGGGCACTTGCGACGCGAGACATGGGCGTAATTCCTTAATTAATAGACAGCGCAGAGTACTTCGCCGCCAATTCCTTGGGCGCGAGCCTCACGATCGCTCATTAATCCTTGTGACGTGGAAATTATCGCGATACCTAGGCCGCCCACTACTGACGGAAGAGCGTCCTTACCACGATAAACACGCAAACTCGGTTTACTAGTGCGCTGAATGTGCGCAATTACTGGCTGTCCTTCGTAGTACTTCAATTCAATAATCAGTTCTGGATGCGCACCCTCGGAAACTGTCTTGAAATCCGATATGTAACCCTCGTCCTTTAACACTTTCGCGATAGCGGACTTCGTTTTCGATGCCGGCATCGTCACTTCGACACGGTCTCTTGCGTGAGCATTGCGGATCCGAGTAAACATATCGGCAATTGGGTCTTGCATAGTCATAGTGAGATATCTCTTACGCCAATTAATGGAGCGGATGCAGCTTTCTGCGCGCCTACCAGCTCGCCTTAACAAGGCCAGGAACATGCCCTTCCATAGCTAGTCGGCGCAATTCATTTCGCGACAGCCCAAACTTTCGATAATATCCGTGCGGCCTGCCCGTCAATCGGCAGCGATTACGTCCACGTACCGGGCTCGAATCACGGGGTAGTTTTTGCAATTTTATTCGCGCCGCATCCCGTTCTTCGATGGAAGATTCCGTGTCGGTCGCAGCCGCTTTGAGCGCTGCTCGCTTCGCGGCATAACGTTGTGCCAACAGCGCCCGTTTGCGCTCACGATTTACCATTGATTTCTTGGCCATAGCGCTAACCTTACGTTCTAAGAGGAAAGTTAAATGCGCGTAACAAGGCACGACCTTCGTCGTCGCTCTTTGCGCTGGTTGTAATGCAAATGTCCATTCCTCGAATCGAGTCAATTTTGTCGTAATCGATTTCAGGAAAAATAATTTGTTCGCGTACGCCTAAGGAGTAATTCCCGCGTCCGTCGAAGGCGCGATCACTAAATCCGCGAAAATCTCGAATTCGCGGGATAGCGACATTTATCAGTCGGTCTAAAAATTCGTACATGCGATTGCGTCGCAGTGTCACTTTTGCCCCAATCGGCCAGCCGTCTCGGATCTTAAATCCAGCGATAGACTTGCGCGCTAAGCATACGACTGGTTTTTGCCCAGAAATTAACTCTAAATCGCCCAGTGCGTGCTCCATGACCTTTTTGTCAGTTGTTGCCTCGCCGAGACCCATATTAATCGTGACTTTCGTCACGCGCGGGACTTCCATGACGCTACTTAGCTTCAATTCGTCTTTGAGCTTTCCAACGAGCGTTTCGCGATATTGTGTTTCCAATCTAGGCATCGTGAATTCGTCCGACAACTAAATGTCGACCACCTCATTGTTCGATTTAAAAAAACGGACTTTGCGATCGTCCTCAAGCGTCTTTATGCCGACCCGATCCGCCTTTTGCGAAACTGGGTTGTACAGACCGACATTCGAAATATGGATAGAGGCTTCTTTCTCTACAATGCCGCCAGGAATGCCGGCTTGCGGATTCGGTTTCGTATGTCGTTTAACAACGTGCACCCCTTCAACTATCACGCGCTCGTCGTCTAACACGCGCAATACCGCGCCACGCTTCCCTTTGTCTCTACCGCTCAACACGACGATATCATCGCCTTTTCTAATCTTTTTCATCGTTAGCTACCCCGAGCTACAGCACTTCAGGTGCCAAAGACACGATCCGCATAAAGCGGTCGCCACGCAACTCGCGCGTAACCGGCCCGAATATTCGTGTGCCGATCGGCTGAAGCTGATTGTCCAACAGCACGGCCGCATTGCCATCAAACCGGATTAGGGAACCATCTGCTCGGCGTACCCCTTTTCGGGTTCTAACAACAACGGCGTCAAACACTTCGCCTTTTTTTACTTTACCCCGCGGAATCGCTTCCTTTATCGTCACTTTAATGACGTCTCCGATGTTGGCGTAACGGCGCTTAGAACCGCCCAACACTTTGATGCACATCAAACGGCGCGCCCCGCTATTGTCAGCCGCATCTAGCATGGATTGCATTTGTATCATTGTCCGGGTCTCCGCCGCCTACGTGTAATCGCGATCTTTTCTAATTAAAGCTAAATTTGCGGTCCACGTTGCAGCACTTTCTGCAGCCGCCAAGCCTTACGTTTCGACAACGGTCGGCACTCTTCAATTGCAACGGTATCGCCTTCATTGCATTCATTGTTCTCGTCGTGAGCCAACAGCTTCGTGGAACGACGAATATACTTTTTGTACAACGGGTGCTCGACCTGGCGCTCAATCTGGACTGATATCGTCTTGTCCATCCGATTACTGACGACTTGTCCGACTACAGTTCGTGCCGCCGTGCCCTGTTCGCTCATGCTGCGTCACCCATTTTTTTCTCACTCAACACTAGTTTTAATCGTGCAATGTCACGGCGTACCTCACCAAACGCGCTCGATCGCGGCGGCTGTCCGGAGCCGGCCTGCATACGTAAGTTGAACTGCTCACGACGCTTTTCGAGCAGCAATTCGTTCAGCTCGACAACCGTTTTTTCACGCATTTCTTTCGCTTTCATTACATCATTTTCCGAGAAGCAAACGTTGTTCGTATCGGTAATTTTGCAGCTGCTAGTCGAAATGCCTCGCGAGCGAGTTCTTCGTCCACACCTTCCATTTCGAAAAGCACAGTGCCAGGCTTAATTTGCGCAACCCAATATTCGACGTTGCCTTTTCCTTTGCCCTGCCGTACTTCGAGTGGCTTCTTCGTGATCGGTTTGTCGGGAAACACTCGGATCCAGATTTTTGCACCACGTTTTACGTGTCGCGTTAACGCACGGCGCCCTGCTTCTATTTGGCGTGCCGTTACGCGGCCTCTTGTCGTTGCTTTTAGGCCAAATTCTCCGAAGCTCACTTTCGCGCCTCGCTGCGCCATACCCCGATTGCGGCCCTTTTGCTGCTTCCTAAATTTGGTGTTTTTCGGTTGTAGCACGACCTAACTCCCAGCCGCCGCAGATTCAGCGGACTCTTCTACGGGTACCTCGGCACTTTTTATAATTTCGCCTTTGAATATCCAGACCTTTACACCGATGACCCCGTAAGTCGTGTTGGCTTCGGCTAATCCGTAGTCAATATCCGCGCGCAACGTATGCAGCGGGACGCGACCTTCTCGGTACCATTCCGATCGCGCAATTTCTGCGCCATTTAAGCGTCCTCCAACATTAATCTTTATCCCTTGAGCGCCGAGCCTCATCGAGTTGGATACAGCGCGCTTCATTGCTCGTCGAAACATGATTCGACGTTCAAGTTGTTGAGCAACAGATTCAGCTACGAGGTAAGCGTCTAACTCCGGTTTGCGTATTTCTTCAACGCTTATATGGGCGGGGATTCCCATGAGTTTTGATACTTGCTTGCGCAACGCCTCAATATCCTCGCCCTTCTTACCGATCACGATTCCCGGTCGAGCGGTGTGTACGACAATCCTCGCATTACTGGCGGGACGCTCTATTTGGATCCGGCTAACGGACGCATGCGCTAATTTCTTACGCAAAAAATCCCGGATCTCTAGGTCCGCGTTTAAATAATCTGCATAATTCTTCCTGTCGGCGTACCAGGTGGAGGTCCAATCCTTCACAATCCCTAAACGAATTCCGTATGGGTGTACTTTTTGTCCCATCGCTATTGCCCCGATTCCGCGACTGCCACAGTGACGTGACTCATACGCTTTAAAATTTTATTCGCACGCCCACGAGCCCGAGGTCGCCAGCGTTTCATTGTCGGTCCTTCGTCTACCATAATCTCACTGACGAACAGTTCGTCAACGTCTGCAGCATCATTGTGTTCCGCGTTTGCGATCGCTGATTCCAATACTTTTTTTATGATCTTGGCTGCTTTCTTATTACTGAACGTAAGCAAGTTGATTGCGTTGTCGACTGGCAATCCGCGGATCTGATCAGCAACCAGACGAACTTTTTGCGCCGAAATCCGCGTATTTTTTAGTTTTGCAACGGTCGCCATGTTGTTACCTCGTTATTTCACTTTGCGATCAGCAACGTGACCGCGAAATGTGCGAGTAGGAGCGAACTCACCCAACTTATGGCCCACCATGTTTTCACTAATATAAACAGGCATGTGCTGCCGTCCATTGTGTACAGCGATCGTTAGCCCAACCATGTCCGGAATAATCATTGAACGCCGAGACCAAGTTTTAATAGGTCGTTTGTCGTTATTTGCCCGAGACGTCTCCACCTTTTTTTCCAAATGGTGATCGATAAACGGACCTTTTTTAATTGAACGTGGCATAAATCTAGCTCCGCAATTAGCGCTTATTGCGTCTTCGAACGATTAGTTTATTCGTCCGTTTATTGGTTCTCGTTTTGTGACCCTTCGTTGGTTGTCCCCAAGGGCTTACCGGATGACGCCCACCAGAAGTGCGGCCCTCTCCACCACCATGCGGGTGGTCGACCGGATTCATTGCGACACCACGAACCGTAGGACGGACACCTCTCCAACGTTTTGCCCCGGCTTTTCCGAGCGATCGCAAAGAATGCTCTGAATTTCCCACTTCACCGATTGTCGCGCGACACTCGATGGGGACTTTGCGCATTTCGCCGGATCGCAATCGCAACGTTGCCGCCGCACCTTCGCGCGCGACATATTGAATTCCGGCTCCTGCGCTGCGGCCTAGTTGCGCACCTTTTTCCGGTTGTAATTCAACGCAATGGACAATCGTTCCGACAGGGATGTTTCTCAGTGGTAGGCAGTTGCCCACTTGAATGGGTGCATCGATACCAGAACGAACTTTCGCGCCCGCGGTAAGCCCTTTTGGCGCGATAATGTAGCGTCGCTCTCCGTCGGCATATAGGACAAGCGCGATGTGTGCGGTTCGATTGGGGTCATACTCAATACGTTCTACGGTGCCGGATAT
>Ga0114933_10006345_pt1 | contig 10494 bp, 8 predicted proteins | sample 4SBtaG_FD_89691 | JGI IMG/M metagenome (GOLD analysis project Ga0114933, IMG submission 89691) | Deep subsurface microbial communities from Kolumbo volcano to uncover new lineages of life (NeLLi) - 4SBTROV12_W25 metaG | ecosystem: Environmental > Aquatic > Marine > Volcanic | place: Kolumbo... | reverse complement strand
TAATTAAAATTGCATAAATCAGTAGACATTACTGTATCTTTTGTGTACAGTAAGAGTACTGGCCAGGATGGTACTGATAAATACATATAGTGAGAGCTTTATTTATGAGAACAAATGGCAACAGAAGTGATCAAAGACACCTAAGGCAATTCTTGCTGGAAGAGATAGACTATATTCAAAGTAAGTATGTAGAAAATACAGGCGATACAGTACCACAAGTACAGGCAAAGCAGCTGAAGGAGCTTAAAAATAAAATTGCTACTGAAATTACACAATTAGCAAGTCAGACCACAGCAGATACAGGTTCAGTAAATGATTTAACAGCAGAACTACTTGCAACCTCACTAGACAGGCCAAACACAAAAAGTGATACAAAGGAGACAGGCAATACAAAGGCCAGCCTCTCTCATGTAAAAGATTCCATTGCAGATTTCTGCGATATTATACTACAAAAAGGACTCATGCATACTATCGCCATAAATAGATATGGCATAGAACATGCTAGCACTAAAGAAAACCTTAAATTACAACTGATACAATTCTTAGAAACAAAAAGCAATGAGGCCTTGGCCTTATTAAAAGAAAAAGCACGAAGCCATGAGGCACTTGCTATACAAGACAAAATTAGGGCTGACCACATTGACAATGCCCTTAGATCCCATGTTGACAGAAATGATCCTTTTAATCTTAAAACATATAAACACTTTATATCTAAAAGCCTAGATAAGACATGCACTACATATCAGAAGGCCCTCGAAATTCCGTATCTTTTAACGGAAGAAGAAATAGAAAGTACAAAAAAGGACTATGATGCACTTAAATCTATTCAAGAAGAAATTACACCAATATTTAAATCATACAAAGAATTATTAACAAAACAATCTCCTAGCCATGAAGCAACGAAGAAAGAGTACAATGAAATTAGGAAAAAATTAAACGATCTCATAGATAGACAGGCTAGCGATAAAGTGTGGAGATATGCTAGCGATATTACAGACATGCTGGACTCTGATATAAAAGCTAAACTATATCCAAAGAAAGAGAGAAATCTTTCGGGTACTTTAAAAGCAAAAGAGAAGCTAAAAAAAATTCTAAGTGATAACCCTAATAGCCAACTCATAAATAAGTTAAGCAATGCTGAAACTAAACTAGAAGAATATAATGGCGCCAAATCATCTTCAGTCTTTTCATTCTTTTTCACCTTTGCAGGAAGTAACAAACCAGCCAGAACTCACATGGCAACCATGTTAAAGACCATCAAAGAAGGTCTTAATACATTAGATCCAACTCAACAACCAACTACAACCAATATTGAATCTATTAAAGGAAAATGCGAGACTTTTACAGCGAAAGCCAAAGAAATAACTGACTCCAGAAAAGGTTTCGGTCTTTTTGCTGATACAATTAGATTCTGGAATGATGGAAACAGTACAACCAAAATGAATAGTGTGAGTAAACTATTGGAAGATGCGTGTAAAACTTTGCCGAATCCCAAATAATCCGCCACCGCTTAAGTCAGAAAAACAGCAATACATATAGAAAGCTATTAACTACTTGCTATAGCTTATAGCTAACATTAAACTTGCGTGCTCAAATTACTGATTACACAAGGGCAATGTATGAAAAAACATCATAGGCATGGCGCCTTAATGAGATATGCAAGCATATTAGGATTTGGCGATATCCGCATAAAGATAGACCCAAAAACAGGACTGCATGCAATTATCGCCATCCACAGCAATGATCTTGGTCCTGCTATTGGTGGTTGTAGATGCTACCCATATGCATCTACAGGAGAGGCAACCAAAGATGTACTGCGTCTTGCCTACATGATGACGCTTAAGGCGGCTGTTTGTAAACTGCCTCATGGTGGCGCCAAAGCGGTCATAATTAAACCACGCAAAATTAAAGATGAACGGGCATTTTTTGAATCCTTTGGTGATTTTGTCAACCAAGCTGAGGGAAGATACATCACTGCGTGCGATGTCGGAACTTCAACAACCGAAATGAATATAATTGCGGAGAGCACGCCATATGTAATTGGAGCCACATCACATAATAAAAAACAAAGCAATCCAGCACAACATACGGCTCTTGGTGTTCTCCGTGGCATTCAAGCAACAGTTAAACATAAGCTGAAACGAGATGATCTTGAGAAAATAAAAATCAATATACAAGGTTTAGGGCAAGTAGGTTATGAGCTAGCTAGACTACTAACAACTCGTGGCGCCATTATAACTGCAACCGATACTAAAATAGCCACACTTGAACAATGTCGTGATGAGCTTGGCATTAATATTGCAGGTATTGATGAGATTTACGATATACCATCTGATGTTTTTGCACCTTGCGCTTTAGGTGGAACTATAAACCCTAACACCCTAAAGAGAATACAAACCTCAATCATCGCAGGATCTGCAAACAATCAACTATCGCATAGTAAGTGTATTCAATTAATCGAGAAAAAAGATATATTATACGCTCCTGATTATGTAGTTAATGCTGGTGGCTTAATTAATGCTGCAATCGTATATGATTACAATGATCCAGATCGGGCTACAGCTAAAATAAATGAGCTATATGAAACTACTTTAGAGCTATGCGAGCGAGCAGCCAATAGCACAGAAAGTATTATAGATATAACAAGAAAAATAGCTCTAGATCGAATAAAGCAAGGGTCAAACAATAATAAAACAATCAACTCAACAATAGAAGAAGTTAATTAAAATGATACAAAATAAGGATGCATGCATGGTACATAAAACTACCGTTGCTAATTTTGAAATATCACACTTAAGATATTTAAATGAGCACTCAAAGCTTACTCAAAATTTACCAACATTTGCTGATGATAAAACGTTAATTGAGCTTCTGCGACTGATGACTTTAACCAGAGAGTTAGACCAGCAAATAATTAACTTACAGCGTACAGGACAAATGGGCACCTACCCTTCATGTCAAGGCGCCGAAGCATTTAGTGTCGGCATCGGTCATGCTATATATAAAGATGATGTCTTTTGTCCTTATTATCGCGACCAAGGTACAACCATTTTTCGCCCGCAAGGAATAATGGGATTGTTGCAATATTGGGGTGGGGATGAACGCGGCAACAATATTGATAGCCTAGATCAAGACCTCCCAATTAGTGTGCCAATTGCATCTCAATGCCTACATGCAGTTGGGGTTGCCTATGCCCTCCAATATCGCAAACAAAATCGCGCGGTAATTTGCACTATAGGTGATGGCGGCACCTCTGAAGGTGATTTCTACGAAGCAATAAATCTAGCTGGAACCTGGAAGCTACCAGTTGTTTTTGTAATAAATAATAATCAGTGGGCCATATCTGTACCACTATCTGCACAAACTGCATGTCAAACCATCGCGCAAAAAGCAATTGGTGCTGGTATAGATGGAGAGCAAATAGATGGTAATGATGTAATTGCTGTAAGAGAAACTGTTCGCGAAGCAATAGATAAAGCAAGATCTGGAAATGGACCAACTGTAATAGAGACGCTAACCTTTAGGTTAAGTGATCACACAACAGCTGACGATGCAACAAGGTATCAACCACAAGATGTAGTACAACAAGAATCTAAAAAAGAACCAATAGCCAGGCTCTATAATTACCTACTCGCAACTCAAATAATAACCAAAGCTCAATATGAAAAAATGAGTCAAAAATGTAAAGCTGATATAGATAAGTCTATAGAGGAGTTTCTCAAGATACCTAAAGATAAAGCAACATCACCTTTTGATCACCTATATGAAAACCTACCTGAAGCTCTCATTGATCAATATCATGAAATAGGAGCAACAAAATGAGCGCTATAACTCTAGTTGAAGCTGTCAACCAAGCATTGGCTTATGAATTAAATGCAGATGAAAATGTTGTTGTTTTTGGCGAGGACGTCGGAACCAATGGTGGTGTTTTTAGAGCAACAGATAACTTGGCAGCGCAATTTGGTAATAACCGGGTAATGGATACACCGCTTGCTGAGTCGATGATTGCAGGCATGGCCGTTGGCATGGCAAGCCAGGGCATACGACCGGTGGCAGAGTTTCAATTTATGGGTTTTATTTATCCTGGATTTAATCAAATAGTTAGTCACGCATCAAGGTTACGTAATCGAACCCGCGGCAGACTATCTTGCCCTATTGTTTATCGAGCGCCATATGGTGGCGGTATCCATGCACCAGAACACCATAGTGAAAGCACCGAAGCCTTATTTGCACATATACCAGGACTAAGAGTTGTTATCCCATCATCACCATTACAGGCGTATGGACTATTGTTAGCATCGATACGCAACAACGATCCTGTAATATTTTTAGAACCAAAAAGAATCTATCGACTAGTAAAGCAAGAGGTTCCAAATAATGGAGAAGCATTACCTCTTGACCGTTGTTACACCTTACGTGAAGGCACGGATGTTACCTTAGTTAGCTGGGGCGCTATGCTGCATGAAACTCAACAGGCAGCAATTGAGCTTGATAAACAAGGAATTTCTGCTGAAGTAATTGATGTCGCTACAATTAAACCACTAGATATACAAACTATAATTAATTCCGTAGAAAAAACTAGTCGCTGCGTTATAATTCATGAAGCAGCTAGATGCTGTGGGGTTGGCGCTGAAATTGCAGCACAGCTATGTGAATATGCTTTTGACTGCTTGAGCGCGCCAATTGCAAGAGTTACAGGCTATGACACTATCATGCCATATTATCAATTAGAAAAATCTTACCTACCTAGCGTACAAAAAATTATAGATGCAACTTTAAACATCATGGAGACAGTATGAGTACATTCAAATTACCCGACCTAGGCGAAGGACTGGCCGAAGCTACTGTTCGTGAATGGCTAGTAACAGAAGGGGAGCAGCTACATAAAGGCCAAGCTATGGTTGCAGTAGAAACAGCTAAAGCCTTAGTTGAAGTGCCCTCACCTCAAGATGGAATAGTGGAAAAACTATTTGCGGTAAACGATGAGACTATAGAAACAGGTGCACCACTAATGTCATTTGTTAGTCAAGAAAAAGTAACAACTGATAATAATGAAGAAAAAAAATCAGATAGCAATACCGTTGTTGGTAATATTAAAAGCAGCGATGACATTATTACGCAACAAGCAACAACACAAAATTTCAAAGCGACCCCTGCCGCAAGAGCTTTAGCTAGAAAACTGCAGTTAAATTTAAGTGATATTCCATACCAAGGAACCCACATCCTGCCTCAAGATGTAAAAGCATGTGCTGAAAAACAATCAATACCTAAAACACCAGCCAATATGACAACTCTAAATGCAACTAAAAAAGCCATGGCACTTGGCATGCAGAATCATAAAAAGCACGTAGTAAGTGCATCTCTATTTGAAGATGCTTTAATTTCTAGTACAAATAACACGCCATTAACTATTAAAATAATCCTAGCATTAATTAGTGCTTGCAAGAAAAATCCAATTATAAATTCACATTATGATGCCGCTACTATGAGCTATAACACGCTAGATGAAATAAACCTTGGAATAGCGATAGATACAACGCAAGGCCTCTATGTTCCAGTAATAAAAAACATTGCTAGTTTAACTATAGAGCAGATAACATCTCAGCTAAAAACATATAAAGAGCAAGCTCTAAGTCATTCTTTATCGGCAGACAGCTTGAAAGGTGCAAGCTTTACACTATCAAATGTTGGTAGTATTGCAGGAAAATATGCGACACCACTGATAATGCCGCCTCAGGTTGCAATTCTGGCTGTTGGTCGATCATATAACTTGCTACAACAGGTAAATAATGAAATAGTAAACCAAACTTATTTGCCGCTATCCATTTCTTTTGATCATCAAATCATAACTGGGGGAGAGGCTGCAAGATTTTTAGCTACAATGAAAGAAAAACTTGGCATGGATTAAGATAAAGAATTAAAATTACCGTATAAATCAAGGAAAAATAAATGGATTTGCTTTTTTCTAACCTAGTTGCAATGCAGCAAGAGTGTTGCTTGAAATATGCCAGTAACAATTTATTTGGCACTAAAGTAGCAGATAAGTATAAATGGATAAAATACCAAGCTTTTGCGCAAAAGGTAGATGAGTATCGAGCTATTATCTCATCTCTTGATATTTCCTCCGGTGATAAAGTTGCGATTATTAGTAATAACAGAGTTGAGTGGGCAATTATAGCTTATGCCACACTTGGCCTAGAAGCCACCTTTGTCCCTATGTATTTAGACCAACATGAACAAGACTGGTCTTATATCTTAAATGACTGCAAAGCCAGTTTAGTTTTTGTGAGCAAACAAGAAAGCTACGAAAAGCTAATAAGAGTTAAAGATACACTTGATCATGTAAAGCATATAGTTACCTTAGATAACTTAAGTGAATCACCCCTAAACCTTTCTGATCTAGAAAAACAAAGCCACCCTGCAATTCCAGCTTTAACTAGCCAATCAGATGAAACATGCTTTATTGTTTATACATCTGGCACAACCGGTAAGCCAAAAGGGGTCATGTTAAACCACAAACACATCTTGTTTGAAATTAAATCAGGATTAGCTAAATTAAATCTAACACCAAAAGATGTATCGCTATCATTTTTACCATGGGCGCATATATTTGGTCATGTAACCGAGGTGCATGCAATCTTGTTTTCTGGAATGTCTACAGCCATAGTGAATAGCCCTAATGACATTGCAGTTGATCTTACTATAGTAAAACCAACAGTTATATATGCCGTACCTAGGATATATTCACGTATATATTCAAACATTATAGATAAAATAAACACCAAACCACATTGGGTTCGTTATATTTTCAACCAAGGAATTAAAAATCAACAAAAAAAAACTCGCAACGAGAACCTATCTATCGTTGAAAAAACATTACTAGGATTAGCTAAGAAAATGATTTTCAATAAGATAACCTCGCAGCTTGGTGGTAACATTAGAATTGCGATTAGTGGTGCTAGCGAGCTTGCAGCTCAAGCATGCCAGCTCTTAACAGATATAGGCATACCTGTTTATCAGGGCTATGGCCTTACTGAAACAACATCAGCAATAACAGTAAATACGAAAGCCCATAACAAAATAGGCAGTGTTGGCAGACCAATTACTGGCTGCCGGATAGCTATTAACAGCAATGATTCACAAGACAAGTCTGGAGAAATTATTTGTTATGGTGGCAATATAATGCTTGGGTACTATAAAAATCCAGAAGCAACCAACAAAGTATTAACCGCTGACGGCGGCTTTAAAACAGGAGATACTGGATTTTTAGATGAAGATGGCTACCTACATATTACCGGAAGAATAAAAGATCAATTTAAACTAGCAAATGGTAAATTTGTCGCACCTTCCCCCTTAGAGGAAAAAATTCAATTACATCCATTATTCGAGCACGCCCTACTTTATGGGGCAAACAAAGAACATGTAATTGCAATTTTAGTTATAGACCCGCATAAATTAAAAAAGGTAGCAAAAAAACAAAAGATATACGGAGACTTAAACCATATTTGTAAACATACTAAAGTTATGAGTGCTGTTAAGAAAATTTTATGTGCACAACTAAAGGGGCATAAAAGCTATGCAATACCAAAAGAAGTTATAATCTCAACAGCTGACTGGACCGTAAGCAACAACTTATTAACACCAACATTAAAAATAAAGCGCAATAATATCGAGCAGAATTTTCAAGAAGAAATAGATAGGCTGTATAATTTAGAGCCGGCATCACAAGTTAGCAAAAATATCTCATGATAATAGCAAACGCAACTTAGTATAGAAAGATAGCGATCCACACTACTTGAATGTTATATTTATATGGTATAGCGTGGTTCTTAATTTAGAACATATAAGTACAACAAGGAAATAGAATGAAAATTAAAATAGCTGCACTATCCTGTCTGTTGATCACAGCGCTGACCGGCTGCGTCCCACACACACCTCCCAGTGCACAAGAGCTTACCGGGCACATAGGCTGTCCCCCCGATGAAATCACCATCTCAAATTTTGATGGGGAATCTTCACAAACTACAGACAGCTACCTGGCTACATGCCGCAATACCAAGTATTATTGCTCAACCACTTACAAAACTGGCGGGAAGTCTGTGCATACAGAGATATCATGCAGTAAGGCTGACCCCAAATAATGAACGCTGATCACATGCCACATATCTTAAGCGATGACACCGGCATTGACTTTAATTCAAGCCTGATCACTGATGGCGCAGGCTTATCACGCTACAACTTTACCTCTCCCCGCAAATAAGAAGCGTTATCGCAAGACACCGACAAACACCCAGAGCTACGCAACACCATCATGGCGTCGCTACTACCACAACAGCAGCCGTCCATGTCAAACTACATGCATAACTAAGATTAAACAATCATTAATTTTACGCAAACATCTTTTTTTCGTGAATCCAATATCTCTTTCAAGTAAATTATCATTACCAATGACAATAGTTGATAAAAATTCAGCTAACAAACAGTTAACGACAGGAGTTATAATGAGAAAACAATTTATGCAACTTTCAGCTGCAGCTGCAGCCGCAGCTACTGCCACTACTGTTGCCAAGAACGTAATACATTACAAGAATAAACATGGCTGTAACTATCCACAGATAAATGCTACAATATTTAACCACAAGACTCAGCCATCTCAGACTAAATCACTCGGCAATGAACCTGCCCGTGATGAGCCTGCCCGTGATGAGCTTGAACATATTTTTCTGGGAACCTAAGAGAATAAATACTAAAAAAAATATCACTGACAGTGCAACCATCGAAACTTGCTTATAGCGACGCGGGCTATATTGTCAATGTTGCATTAGTTACATCATAACTTAACCATTGCCATAACAATGAGAATAATGACTAAAGAAACTGCATAGAAATGCATCCACAGATAAGTCAAACTTAAGCTGCCACCGACAACAAACCCGGCCAATACCCAGCCAACTTTTATTAATCTTTTATGTCGTCTACCTGAGCGTAATTTTTTTGTAACCAACAACGCTGTGCAATCAACTACAAATTGCGTTAAATTACCCGTCATCACCGTCGTTGGAGGCAATTGGCTTAAATACGTTTTCATGATCGTATTATGTATAGCCATAGCTGTAACAGGAAGCATAGCAACAAGAACAAAAGTGGCAGAGCCTTCATGCATGGATTGCTTCAAACCAATTCCGGCAATCATTAACCCAAGAAATAGCACTGCCTCAATCAGCAACCATAAACGATAAGTATTTTTTGATACCCCATTATTTTCTATAATAACAGATACAAGAATTGCAATCACAACAAACACTGGGATCGCTATAATTCGCGAGGTAATACCAGGTGTATGGCTAATTGCATAAGAAATAACCATAACGATATTGCCAGTAATGTGTGCCGTAAATAGCTGCTGTAGTGCAATAAACCCAAATACATCACTAAAACCTGCAATCGCCGACACAATAAATGCAGTAAAAGTTGATGTATTAAAAAGACTGCTTTGAGCACTCATGATTTACCCTATTATGTGGCATTGACAAACACATATATGATAAACAAAAAAAACTAAAATCACTACCACTAACAAATGATCTAATTTATTGTCCAATGATCGCTCGGTCCGTGATTAACACAACAATTAAAGTATTAAATTGCTGTCGTCTGTGGCGGGTCGCCCTGTCCTGAAACACTTCCGTTCGCCCTGAGGAGACAGCTTACTTTTCTATTATTGTCGTTATTATTATCAATCACAATCTATACCATAGTTGTAATACCACAAATTAATAACTTAGCGCCGTGTTTTTGGATCGCATTGACAGTAGTGGTGAGCTTGGAGTGCTTTGTCGATACTCTCCTCGCAATGACAGTGGCTTATAGTTATGCCCATCTAAATGAATCCCGCACTTCATGCGGGATTACAAGAAAATAAGACTAGGCGTTAACTGAAACCAATGATGCTATTTTTGATCCCATTTCTGCTGGAGAGTCAACAGTATGCACTCCGGCATCTTCTAGTGCCGCAAACTTATCTGCAGCAGTACCCTTGCCTCCTGCAATAATAGCGCCAGCATGGCCCATACGTTTGCCAGCAGGTGCTGTTACACCAGCAATATAAGAAACAACAGGTTTGGTAACGTTCTCTTTAATGAAACTTGCCGCTTCCTCTTCAGCAGAACCACCAATTTCACCAACCATAATAATAGCTTCAGTCTTTTCATCTTTCTCAAACATAGCTAAAACATCAATAAAGCTAGTTCCTGGAATTGGGTCACCACCAATACCAACACAAGTACTTTGACCTAAACCTAAAGATGTAGTTTGATGTACTGCCTCATAAGTTAAGGTACCAGAACGAGAAACAATACCAATTTTACCTGGCTGATGAATGTGACCTGGCATAATACCAATTTTACATTCGCCAGGTGTTATAACACCAGGGCAATTTGGACCAATTAACCTAGCTGATGTTCCAGCCATGTAAGTCTTAACGGCCAACATATC
>Ga0114933_10006343_pt1 | contig 10494 bp, 10 predicted proteins | sample 4SBtaG_FD_89691 | JGI IMG/M metagenome (GOLD analysis project Ga0114933, IMG submission 89691) | Deep subsurface microbial communities from Kolumbo volcano to uncover new lineages of life (NeLLi) - 4SBTROV12_W25 metaG | ecosystem: Environmental > Aquatic > Marine > Volcanic | place: Kolumbo... | reverse complement strand
TCGAAGCTCGGCATTTATGCGTTTCACCGGTTTGGATTTATATCGCAAAGTCGGATGAGGTAAAGAAATGATTTCCATCGGAGGGGTTCGGACTCTTTCATTACGAAAGGATGAATTGACTGCGGTAGACGGGGATGTCATTCTTTCGCATCCGTCTTTCAAAGTGTGTTCGGTAATCCAAGTCGTGTTCAGCAGTTTTTTCTTCTACTGCGTTTGGGCCGCTGAGTTCCGGAAAGCCCTCGAGCAACTCTAAGGTTACATCAAAGTATTCCTTTACATCCGTCCAGAAGTGCAAGATTCCATTCGGTATGAGGCAACGAATGATGTCCGTAACGAACGACTCATTCATGACACGCCGTTTTCGATGCCGAGCTTTCCACCAGGGGTCTGGGAAGTATACGTGAATGGCGGCGACAATATTATTCGCAATATGCTTTGAGATAAACCCAAGTGCATCGCCCTGCAGCATAAAAGCGTTTGCCTGTTCTTGTCGCGCTAGGCGCGACGCACAGTGCTTTGCATATTTTCGAGCGATTTCAATGCCAAGAAAATTTCGCTCGGGATGATCAACGGAAGCCGTCTGCATAAAGAGACCTTTCCCGCTGCCAACCTCTATTTCGAGAGGTTGTTGCTGGGTAAAGAAATCCGCGACAGTACATTCGTCGGTCAGATCTTCGATTTCAGCATAGTATGGGCTCAGATCCAGAGTTGGATTAAGTTTTCTTAATGCACGTCGTCCCAATGCTCACCTCGTCATTGCATCCGGTTAACCGTCATTCGGGTCTTGCAAGTGCTGCTTTTAGGGCAGCGAGGGGTAATGGAATACCTCGGAGCGTTCCTTCGCAGGCAATTTCACCGTTAACGATGCATTGGAAGTCACAGACAACCATGCGCTGCCGCCGCACTCTTGTAAGTCTGCATATGACGATTAGGCGATCACCAGGTAGAACTGCTTCGCGAAAACGGACGTTATCCAGCCCACCGAAACCAACCATATCGGCTCCGGATACATCCAGATACTGACAGATAAAACTACAAAGCTGAGCAGCTGCTTCCAGCTGAATAACGCCGGGCATTAGGGGTATATTTGGCATATGTCCCCGCACCCAAAACTCATCTTCGGTGACGTCTTTATAACCGACGATAGTCAGCGACTCTTCATCGAGATATACCACAGCGCTGAGCTGTTCCATTTCAAACCGCTGTGGATTGTGCTTAGCAATCTCATCGCGATCTGCAATTATATTTTCCATGTCGATCTGGTCGAGATCCACCAGGAATTTTTTGGCGACCACTTTGGATACCCTTGTGTTTGTAAAATTCTTACCTAGGCAGAATTGCTACGCGGCGAGCACTAAGTCCGGATTTTCTTTCGTTTTGCCTTGCGAGCCTTTGCATTGGCCGGACGGCTACCGTGATTTGCTTTTTTGAGTTTGCGACGAGGTTTGGTCATTGCTACTCACCTGTTGATTAAGGAGTTATTTAGTTGATCAACCTATATAGGAATCAAGTATTTTAGACTAACACGGCCATGAGAATCTGCCAATGAGTTTAGGCAGGATCTACATCGCGATATTATCTCTATGCACGACTTCTTCATAAGGGCGGTAACCGAGTGTCTCAAGGATCCGATCAGAACTCAGGCCCTTTATCTGCTGCACTTCCGAGGCGTCGTAATTCGTTAATCCACGCGCAATTTCATTGCCGTCCATGTCAATAATCAGGACGGCGTCGCCCTTAGTGAATTCACCATCCACCGCAGTAATTCCAATCGACAAGATGCTGCCACCCTGTTTACTCACGGCCTCGCACGCGCCTTGATCCAGGGCAATGGAGCCACGGGGCTGTGCAGAAAATCGAAGCCATCGTTTCCATGACGACATCGTTTCGCTTTTTGCCATGAATAAGGTTCCTACATCATTTCCAGCAAGGATGTCGATTAGCACATTATCAACCTTACCGTTGGCGATGATCATGTTTTCACCGGCATTCGTTATAACGGTCGCAGCATCAAGCTTGCTGGCCATTCCACCTCGAGAGAGCTGGTTGTGTTGATCATGAACAAATTCCCCACTTGCCGATGCAATATCTTTAACAAGGGGGATGCGCCTGGTGGATTCTTCATCCGGTGGCCCATCGAACAGCCCATCAACGTTTGAAAGGATGATAAGCAGGTCGGCACCTACCAGATTGGAAACAAGTGCGGCAAGGCGATCATTATCTCCAAAAGTTGTTTTTAACTCATCGACCGAAACCGTGTCGTTTTCATTTACGATCGGGATGATCCCGATATCCAGCAATGAGAGCAATGTGTTTCTGACATTTAGGTAACCAGCTCTATCATCCAGATCTTTTGCAGTTAAGAGGACTTGAGCAGCAGTGCGATCATGGTCGCTGAAAACCTGCTCATACTCTTTCATCAGAGCAGTTTGACCAACGGCAGCAACGGCTTGCAACCGACTAAGGTCTGACGGCCGGCTTGTCAGGCCAAGCTTACCCATCCCGGCACCAACCGCCCCGCTACTGACGAGAATCACGTCTTTGCCCGCGACACCGATTTGATGTAACTGGAGTGCTAAGTGATGAATTCGATTGAGGTTTAGTTGTCCATCATCGCCAGTGAGGACGCGCGTACCAACTTTGACCACAATTCTTTTTGCGGCAGCGGCGATCTCTTGTCTAACAAGGTCAGTCATCGGTGTTTGATTTAATGATGGATGTGGCGGGAAACAACGTCACCACTTGCACTATGACTGACAAATTCTGGATGTGCAAAAGCCTAAATCGGCATTCAACGTGATTTATAGAATTGCCGTCATACACACAGGAATCATATGTGGTATTGGGAAACAGCGACGCAAGTGAAATCACACGCTGCTGATTTCATATGTACGAGAGTCGGTGCCGCCGTTTTCGCAGTTGTTAAGTGCGATTTCGTACAACTGTTGGCCGACGGCAGTCGGGTAAGCACCAGTGATGCATGCCTGACATAACTCCTCGCTCGTATAACCAATCGAGCGAGCGATGGATTCAACTGGTAAATACCGCAGTGAATCTGCCTGAAGTTGCGTAGCCATTGCCTGCTGAACTTCGATGGTAAGCGGCCCACCGTTGAGGAATTTTGGTGCAAACAATTCACTGACCGTCGACATGTCAATGCCGTAGAAGCACGGCGCGACGATTGGTGGGCATGCAACGCGCACATGAATCTCGCGAGCACCACCAAGCTCCCGAATTCTACCTAGCAGCACTTTCATCGTGGTGGAACGAACGATTGAGTCTTCTACTAAAATGACACGTTTGCCTTCGAGCACTTCGCGCAATGGTGTGTACTTGGTTTCCGCTTTTTTCCGCCGCCGTTGCCCACCTTCGATAAATGTACGTCCAGAGTAACGATTTCGGATGAGGCCTTCGCGACATGGTACGCCAAGCTCGTAAGCCATACTGTCCGCAGCAGCCTTACTGGTGTCCGGCACCGGTACGACAATGGTGTCATCGTCGATCTTTATGATCCCCTCATCCTGTTCGATTCGGGCAAGTTCTGCCCCGAGTGCTGTACGGGACATATATACCGATCTGTCGTCTAGAGTACTAGCGACATTTGCAAAATAGATCCACTCGAAGAAGCAGTGTCGTCGACCTGGGGTTTCAGCAAATTGTTCGATATTAAATTCACCATCAACGATGGTAATGGCATGACCAGGTTCAAGTGACTTGATCTCGTCACTATCAAACCCAATATTTAACAGGGCAACACTCTCGCTGGCAGCAGCAAACAACGGACCTCGCTTAGCATAGCACAGCGGTTTGATACCTAATGGATCGCGAGCAACCAGCATATCACCCTGGGCGTTTAGCAGAACGATGCAATAAGCGCCATCAAATCGTTGGCTCACATTTCGCATCACTTCGATTAACGTTGGATTGCGGTCACCGGACATTTCGCGGCTTAGCTCGTGCATCACGATCTCCGTGTCGGTTTCCCGAGCCAGATGATGGTTGTCATCGCTAAGCAACTTATCTCTAAGTTGTGGGTAGTTTGCTAACTGCCCGTTAAAGGCAAAGCTAAACCACTTGTGTTTCTGAATGTGATGTCTTTCGAACGGTTGAGCATAGGAACGGTCTTCCTGTCCACATGTTGCGTAACGCACATGTCCGATTGCGGCACATCCGGCGTATTCCTGCATCAAGGCTTCGCTCTTACCGCGATGTGAGAGTCGGAACACTTCGTGTACGGTTCCGATATCCTTGTGCGTATCAATCAGCTGATCGCGCGCATTACTGAAGCTCGTGATTCCGGCGGCGAGTTGGCCACGGTTTTGAATATCCAGCAACATGCGCGGCATGAGCCGTGAGATTTCTTCCGCCCCTTGTTCTACACAAAGGTCGCTCAATTCACTGCCTGGCAGGTGATAAACGGCAGCAACGCCGCACTCGTGATGAAGTTCACTCATCGACTAATCGGTGCTATTCCACAAACAGGTATGGGAGGGGGAAATAGAAAACCATCACGCTTGAGTATCCAACTCAAAGGTCTATCAGAGAAAGTTGCCGTGCTAACCTGTGAGCATCCATTACTCAAGCATCGGACAACGATCTGACTTACCCCTCCTTGGGACTCATCCATGAACAACTGCATTCTATGGCCGCGGTCCGATTTACTCAAGCGAATGCAATGTCACCGGTGCCATCTCAAGTCAAATGTTTAGTCGGGCTGCCGCAGCCTTATCGAGAATGAATGTGGTTTTCGAGTGATTCTGAAGTGCACTGGCAGTGCATTGTGTAGATACGTCACCTTGAACTGCATCGCTTACCGCAGCAGATTTGCCTTCGCCATTGGCTACAAGAATGATTTCCCGTGCTTCAAGAATGGTGCCGACACCCATAGTGATTGCCTGTCGTGGCACATCGTCAATCGATTCAAAGAAACGGGCATTATCTCTAATGGTCTGCTCTTCCAGGTCGACGACACGTGTTCTGGAATCCAGAGCGCTACCAGGTTCGTTAAATGCGATGTGACCATCCGAGCCAATACCAAGTATTTGCAAGTCGATTCCGCCGGCATTGTGAATTGCTTGTTCATAAGATAAAGCCATGGCAGCGATGTCCTCAGCAATGCCACTGGGAACATGCGTGCGTACGATTTCAATATTGATGTGGTCAAACAGGTTTTGATTCATAAACGTCCGGTAACTTTGTGTGTGCTCCGGATTAAGTCCGAGATACTCGTCCAAGTTAAATGACGTGACGTTTGCGAAATCCAAATCCTCGTCCTGATGCATCCGAATTAATTCTTTGTACAGTCCGACCGGTGAACTGCCTGTAGCTAATCCCAAGACAGAATCAGGCTTCATGCGAATTTGCTCAGATACCAACAGCGCGGCATGCTTACTCAGGTCTTCATAGCTGTCATACGTATGAATTTGGATCATATTATTTTTTGGGGCGTTATCCGTAACCAGTGCCGGTTAGCATAAGACCACTTTGCCTTTTTGAACGGAATAATCGTTCCATTCTCACAACTTGCATTTTCTTTTCCGGAATAATGCCGGTACATCCTAGAGCATTCTTATAGGTGTTCTACAATAAAACAATCTGTGTACCAGCACACTTCTTGCGAATACCTCATCTTGTCTTAGTCCGTTATTAAATTGAGTCAGCAATCTGTGGAAAAGACTGAACAACAACGCAACAACCTGGAACCAGCCGTATCACACCCATCTGGTGTAATGATTCCGGTGCTTCGTTTTAGTACGCCTATTGAAACCGCTCAGTTTATTGCACGCCGAATCGCAGAAGTGATTGGTCACTGCAATGATGAAGGCCAAAACGCTGTAATCGGACTGGCTGGTGGCAGTACGATGGTTGGTGTTTACAGAGAGTTGATTGAGCTTCACAAGCACGACGATCTGGATTTTTCCAAGACCATCATATTTGGATTAACCGAATACAGCGGCATCGATCTATCACAGGATCAAAGCATGACATCGCGAATGGCTGCTCAGCTATTCGACCATATCAATCTTCCGACAACCCAGACTTATGTGCCAAATACAACCGGGGATTTGACTCAGCAACAGCAGGAGTGTGAGCGAATCGAAGAAGAGATTGAAGCGGCAGGCGGCTTAGATCTCGTCGTACTTGGAGTTGGTTCGAACGGCCACATTGGATTCAACGAACCGTTTAGTGTTCGAAATAGTCGGACCAGAGTTTGTTTACTTGATCCTGTCACGCGACGATCGGCAGCAAGTGATTTTTTTGGGGAAGAAAATGTGCCAACTCAAGGTATCACATTGGGACTTGGTACTATTCTTTCGGCAAAGCAGGTCGTCCTCGCGGCGCTTGGAGAACATAAGGCAGATGTAATTAGGGACTTGTCGGAAGGTCCTATAACGAATCGTGTTCCGGCCACAGTGCTGCAAGATCATGATGATGTAACAGTTTGTATCGATCCGGCCGCAGCAAGCGAGTTGACGGACGAGTGCACACCTTGGCTGCTCGGCAATGTCCAGTGGGATGAGGCACTCATCACCCGGGCACTCGTTTGGTTGTGTGATGAAACCGGTAAAGCGTTACTAAAGCTCGATGATGACGACTTCCGCAACTACAACTTACATCAGTTGTTACGGCATCATGGACCGGCTCATGAACTGGCCAAGCGGGTATTTGGTTGGTTAATGAACACGATTCACGAGAATCCAATTCCTTGGCCTGGTTCAAAAAAGGTAATCTGTTTCTCACCTCACCCTGACGATGACGTCATTAGCATGGGTGGTACTTTAATCCGACTCGTGGAAGAAGGTCACGAAACACATATTGCTTACATGACCAGCGGCAATATCGCTGTATTTGATCACGACGCAAAACGCGTTGCGGACTTAGTTACCGAGTACAACCATTTATTTGGAATCGACACACAGCAATCGCTGGATGTTGAAGAGCGAGTATCTCGGGCACTCAAGGAAAAACAACCGGGTGTGCCGGACAGCGATGCCGTGCTCAAAATCAAGGGATTGATTCGTTGGAGTGAAGCCAAAGCCGGAGCCGTTGAAGTAGGTTGTCGAGAGGATAATCTGCATTTTCTCGACCTGCCGTTTTACAGAACGGGTACGGTGGAGAAGCGTCCGGTTGGAGACGCTGATATCTCGATCATCTTAAATTTGCTTGAGACCGTACAACCGGATGTTATTTACGTGGCTGGTGACTTATCCGATCCCCATGGAACACATAGGGTTTGTGCTGAAGCAATCTTTCGAGCAGTCGAGCTATTGGAACAAGCAAATGGCAAGCGGCCTGAAGTGCTGCTGTATCGCGGTGCCTGGCAGGAATATGCCATGCATGAAATTGATATTGCAGTGCCACTAAGTCCAAAACACCTGGACACAAAACGCCGAGCGATCTTCATGCATGAAAGCCAGAAAGACGAAGCACTCTTCCCGGGAAGTGATCCACGAGAGTTTTGGGAAAGAGCAGAGGATCGAAATCGCGGGACAGCAGAGGAATATAATCGCCTTGGCTTACCGGAGTTTTTAGCGTTAGAAGCCTTTGTCATTTGGGACGGCGAACCCATCTAAGACCGTGTGCAGCCGGCGCCATTCATTGACATGGTCGTTCGCAGTTGCCGAGCCAAATCTTCAACGTCCGTTGCCTCAGATTCCTATGCTTCATAGAATGCACCCGCGCTAGGGACTCTTTGGTTTTGTGCTTTATGACATCGCTTTTTCAACGGTCGTTACTGGTAATTCTCACTTTGGCACTCGTATGTCTTAGTGCCCTGAAGTTGTGCGCTGATGAAGTAGAAGTTTGGGATGACAAGCATCAGAAGAAGACTCGATATGTCGGCACTATTCTGGAATTCAAGCAGACCTTTATTTCTATCGAATTAGCTAACGGTGCACTCCGCGAAATCCCGGTAGAACGTCTAAGCGACTTTGTCGCTGATTGGGGCATGGTATTTAGTCAGGCTGAGATCCTTAGAGCTGATTTTCAGTTTGACGATGCGCTGCCGTTATATCGGCAAGCATTCCGGAATCATAATTCCGTTTGGCTTAGACGGCACAACACCGCTCGGCAGATTGCCTGCCTTTCAGCACTAGGACAGTGGGTTGAAGCTGCAGACCTATATATAGAAGGCTTATCATCGGTGAATGGTGACGCACTGTATCTTGAGATTCTGCCTTTGATTTGGTCACGTCAAACCATCACTCCTCAAATGATCCAGCGAGCTAGCAATTGGATTAGTTCCGATAGCAGTGAAATCACTCAATTGCTTGGTGCCAGCTGGTTAATGGACTCACCAAAACGAACGGATGCTATTACAACCTTAACTCGGATCGAAAATAGTAATAACTCGAGTTTGGCACTGCTCGCTGCAACACAGAAGTGGCGACCATTGGTTCCTACGGTCAAAGAATCGCAGTTACAACGTTGGCAACAAATCGTGTTGAGAATGCCACATACGCTGCGTGCCGGTCCTTACTACTTGTTGGCTCATGGTTTTGCCCGGAATAACGAGAGTCAAAATGCAATCCTAAACTGGATGCGTGTCCCTATTCACTATCCAGGACAATACCAATTGTCTGCTGAAGCGTTGCTGGAATCAGCTCGTGTACTAGACCAGTTGGAACGCGATACAGAAGCGGTGCGTTTGCTCCGCGAGGTAACCGGCAAGTACCAGGACACATTTGCTGCACGACGAGCCGAGGCGATTGTTGGACAGATACAAAACCGGTTAAGCCCGAACGAAAAATGAGGGCTGCAGATAGCCCACGACACTCCAAGATATGGAAGGAACAGAACGTGAAACCAATGACCAGGATCCACTTGGCTGGCGTGCTAATAGTTGTCGTTGCAGCCTTCATGGTGCAACAACATGCGCTAGGTCAGGAGGCACCGGATCAAAACGTCGCTGCTCAGCCGGCCACACAACAGCCTGCTCAACCAGCAACCGCGGATGCCGGGTTTATGGACATCCTCTTTTCTGGTGGCATCACTGGGTTGACCATCCTCATCGCCTTGTTCGGACTGTCTATAACCGCTGTCTATCTGGTTGTCGAACATTTAATGACACTGCGGTCTTCCGTTTTGATTCCAGAGGGTTTAGCAGAAACGGTGCGTCAGCTACTCGAGGCTGGCAAAGTGCGAGATGCTCATGAAACCTGCCGAGCCAACCCGAGTGTGCTGTCTCAAATCCTGATGCACGGCATGAGTGAACTGGAAGGCGGTTGGGATGCCATTGAAAAGTCGATGGAGGATGCAACAGCCGAACAATCTGCTCGCTTGTTCCGAAAGATTGAATATCTGTCCGTCATTGGAAATATCGCACCCATGGTCGGGTTGCTAGGAACAGTTACCGGAATGATCTTTGCCTTTCAAACAGTTGCCTCTACACAGGGTGCTGCCGGTGCAGGTGAATTAGCAGAGGGTATATATCAGGCACTTGTGACAACCGTGGGCGGTCTGGTGGTTGCCATACCGGCACTTGGCGCATTCGCTGTATTTAGAAATCGTGTGGATCAACTGATCGCAGAAGTCGTCACAGTGACTCAATCGATTATGGCACCGGTGAAGTCAACACTACGGAAACAAAGGCGCGCTCAATCCGGAGGTAAAACTGCCTGATGAAGGTGCCGAGTCAAGTTCAAACGTCCAGCGTGGGATTTAATATGACCCCCATGATAGACGTGGTGTTTTTACTCATCATTTTCTTTCTGGTTTCCAGTCATCTGGCGAAACAGGAAGCACAAATGGAGCTGGATCTACCAAAGGCCAACTCCGGTGCCCGTGCCGCCGATGATCCGGCGGACCGAGTGGTCATCAACGTTACAGCGGATGGCGGCCTGCTCGTTGGCGGCCACCGCGTTTCGCAGGAGCAACTTACCCAGCGATTAAGCCAACGGGTGCAGATCGACGGGCATGGATTAGAGGTGCGAATTCGGACAGCAAGGCAGGCCAATTACGCAACCGTGCGGCCGATTCTGCTGTCCTGTACTCAAGCTGGAATTTGGAATGTGTCCTTTGCAGTTTACCGACCGCAGGAGGGCAGCTAATGAGACGACCATCAGTTTTTGATCGGTATCGTGGAGATGCTGAACTGAAAATGACACCGATGATCGACGTTGTGTTTCTGCTACTGGTGTTTTTCGTATGGACGGCTAGCTTTCAGGCGGTCGAATATCTGTTGCCGACCAGCGTGTCTGCGGAAGCTGGATCAGATGACGCACAAAGTGAAGAGCCACCTCCAGATTTTGATTTTGAAAATGTAGTTGTCCGGATCATTTGGGATGGTACTAGCCCCAGCTGGTCCGTAAATGATCAGGATACGCCGTCATTGGCTGCCGTGCGTCAACGTCTTCAGGTCATTGCAAATATTAAAACAGACGCCTCCGTGATTCTTCACCCGGATGACGGTGTGCCGATTGGTGATGTCATTGATGTTTATGATCTATCGTTGCTTTCCGGATTTGACTCGGTACAGTTTGCGATTAGTGATCT
>Ga0114933_10006342_pt1 | contig 10494 bp, 11 predicted proteins | sample 4SBtaG_FD_89691 | JGI IMG/M metagenome (GOLD analysis project Ga0114933, IMG submission 89691) | Deep subsurface microbial communities from Kolumbo volcano to uncover new lineages of life (NeLLi) - 4SBTROV12_W25 metaG | ecosystem: Environmental > Aquatic > Marine > Volcanic | place: Kolumbo... | reverse complement strand
TGAAATTTTGAGAGTTCACGGATTAAAAGAAATTGAAGGATTTGATTTCGTAAAATACTTTACAGAATATTCAATGTCTGATCAAAGTTGGATTGTAAAGATGAGAGAAGCTGCAACTAAAATTCCTAATGATGTTGCTCGTTCATCAACTGCAGTTGGTACTCCTGAAGATATGATTCCTGTATTTGAGAGATTCATGGATGCTGGTGTTAACCACTTTGTAATTAGATTCTGGGGTAAGAACTACTTTGGTTCTATTGATAAATTTGCAAGTCATGTAATGCCTGCATTACGTGCTAAAGCCAAACAATAAGACGTTCTTTACTATAACATACAGCAAATCATTTAGTTTACTGTCTATTAGATACTATGATGGATGAAGATCTTCCTGAATCAGTAAAAAAATGTCTTGACATTTTAGAGGAAAATGTGGAAATTTTGGCAAATCTTGAATATGATTTGGATGATGAAAAGGAAGATGAATTGACTCCTGATATGGAGTTGCACAATTTGTATGATATGACTGAAGATGTTGCAGAATCCTCAAAACTAAAACGTGCAGAATCAAATTTTGCACGACGTCAAACTGAAGATTCTTTATGATTTAATGTCTACTGGTTTTAGTTTTTGTAAGTGATTTTGCTTTACGTTTCTTTTTCTGCTTCTCTAATCTTTTTCTTGTACGCTCAGTTGCTTTTGTTTCGCCCTGAATAATTTTTGTTTTACTACCGTCTCGTAGCATTATCTCTTTACCTTTAAATCGAAATTCAACATCTCTACATTTGATATAATATCTTTTGAGACAAAAGAATATTCTATTGTTTGTTCCATGCATTTCTTTAACTTCTTTTGATTTTTTTAATTCATTGAGAATATTTCTGAGTAATCCTTTGTCGATGTCTGTTATTCTATGTAATTCTCTGAACCAGATGAATCTTGATTGTGAACCCCATTCCTCTAGAAGATCAAGTGTTATCTTGGTAGCTTCTTCTCGTTCCTCATCGATGTCAGTCATTTCATTTAATTGAATTTCTCCTAAATTTAGCAATTTACATTAATGAAGAAATTGGATGAAAAAAGTCAAATTTTAGAATGTTATTTGCTTTTGATTATTTTTGTAATTATGTAATATGGGCACAGAATTCAAAACCGAATGTAATGAATTAGAATGTAAGATTTTAGAAATAAAGGCAATGGCCAAAGAATTAGATGAAGAAGACTGACTCTATTTTTTTGATTTTGACTTTAGTTCCTTGATCCTAGATTTTGTTACTTTTACTGACTGTTTTTGATTGTTTTCCATTTTGTTTGCTATAGAATCAATCTGTTTGATAATTTTTGCTTGGGATTCAGGAGACTTTGTTTTGAGTAATTTCTTTTTTAGTTTTTTTAATTGATTTGAGTATCCTTGAAAATCATCTCTAAGATCATTAAGATATGGATCATCCATGATGATTTTTAATTTGTCTTGTATTTTAGGCATTTCTATACTTAGGATTTATAATATTATTTTTTTGTAACATCATATGCAGTTAACTGGAATTCTTCAGATTAGAACTTATGATAAAGTAAAAGAATTTCTAAATGAAGAACATGTTGGACGCGTATCTAGTATTGATGATAATGGTTTCCCTCAAATCATTCCAATGAATTTTGTGTTTCTTAATGATGCAGTATACATGCATTCTCATGTAAAGGGTGAGAAATTAGATAATATTTCTAGAAACAACAAGGTTGGATTTGAAGCAGATAGGGAATTGGAATTTTTACCCTCTTATTTTGAAGATCCCCACAATGCATCTCTTGCTGATACGTTGTACATCAGTGTTGTAATCAAAGGAATTGCCTCCTTTGTTTCTGATAGAGAAGAAAAAACACTTGCACTAAATGGATTAATGAAAAAATACCAACCTGAAGGACAGTATGATCCAATTGAATCTGATATGAGAGTTTTAGATGCTGTTAGTGTTATCAAAGTTACTCCACAAACACTTCATGGTAAATATAAAATTGGGCAGCATATGAGACCTGATGATAGGATGAATCTTGCACAAAAAATCCTCAAGAAAAATTCCCCCACTGCACTTGAAACTTTGAAAATTATGGGTTTTGAGGTAACTGATAATGGTTTGAAAATGATAGATGAGCCTGTATGGTAGTTATTTGTAATTAATTTAATAAAATATCAAAATCCAACGTGGTCTTTTTTATTTGCCTCTTTTAATTTTTTAAGCAATGCATCTGTTTTTAGTCTAAGTTCAAATTTAATTTCTTGTTCAGTATCCTTTAATTCCCTATCTTCATTTTTAGAATCTGAGTTTTTTTTATCCTTCTTCTCTGATGTCAATATTTTACCATGATTTTTTTGGATTTAATAATTTCGTAGTATTTCCATTTTTGAAAATGGGTTGACTCTTTGTTTTTAATTGAGAAACGTTAGCTATAAGTTCAGTTTTTAGGGATTGTATTTGTTGGAACAAATCTCAAAATTTGAATTAGCATCTGATTATACTCCTACAGGAGACCAGCCTCAGGCTATAGATGCCTTGGTTAATGGTGTTAAGAAAGGATCGGTACAAACTCTGTTGGGCGTAACTGGAAGTGGCAAGACATTTTCTGTTGCAAATGTAATTGCACGAACGGGAAAAAACACACTAGTTATTTCTCACAACAAAACTTTAGCCGCACAACTTTATTCTGAACTAAAACAATTCTTTCCAAAAAATAACGTGGGTTACTTTGTATCGTATTATGACTATTATCAACCTGAAAGTTATCTTCCACAAACTGATACTTACATAGAAAAAGATACTCAGGTAAATGAAAAAATTGAAAAATTGAGATTAGAAGCAACTGCAATGCTTCTATCTGGAGAACCTACAATCATTGTATCTACAGTATCTTGTATCTATTCTCTTGGAAATCCAAAAGATTGGGAAGATTTGGCTATTACTGTAAACACTGGTAATAAAATTAAAAGAAATGAAATCATTCGACAGTTAATTGATGCTAGATATGAAAGAAATGACACTGAAGTAGCTCCCGGAAATTTTAGAGTAAAGGGGGACACTATTGATATCACTCCTGCATATTCTGAAGATCTAGTAAGAATTTCTATGTTTGGAGATGAAATTGAAAAAATTACTCTATTAGATCATGTTTCATTAAAAGAAAAAAAGAAAGTATCTCAAATGAAGATTTATCCTGCAAAACACTATCTAATTGCAAAAGATGTTCGCGAAAAAGCTGTTAAATCAATAAGAAGTGAACTAGAATCCCGTTTACCTGAATTAAATGAATTAGAAAAACAAAGACTTGAGATGAGAACAAAATATGATTTGGAGATGATTGAAGAATTAGGATATTGTTCAGGAATTGAAAATTATTCAAGACATTTTGATGGACGAAAGGCTGGTGAAAAAGCATTTTGCTTAATGGATTTCTTTGGGGATGATTATCTTTTGGTAATTGATGAATCTCATGTTACATTGCCTCAACTTCATGGAATGTACAAAGGTGATCATTCTAGAAAAAATGAATTAATCACATATGGTTTTAGATTGCCAAGTGCTTTTGATAATAGACCTCTAAAATTTGAGGAATTTGAGAAATATATTCAAAATACTATTTTTGTTTCTGCAACTCCTTCCGATTATGAGAAAAAAATCTCTTCGCACATAGCTGAACAACTTGTAAGGCCAACTGGTTTACTTGATCCTAAAGTTGAGATAAGGCCTACAAAAGACCAGATGGATGACTTAATCAAAGAAATTAACAAAAGAACGGCCAATTCTGAACGAGTTTTAGTCACAACCTTGACAAAACGAATGGCTGAAGATTTGGCTGAATATCTTTCAAAAAAACAGGTTCGAGTAAGATACATGCATTCTGAAATTGAGGGGTTGCAAAGAACTGAGATTATTCGACAATTACGCCTGGGTGAATTTGATGTTCTTGTTGGAATCAATCTTCTCAGAGAAGGATTAGATATTCCTGAAGTTTCGTTGGTTGCGATATTGGATGCTGATAAAGAGGGATTTTTAAGAAACTTTACAAGTTTGATTCAGACCTGTGGTCGTGCCGCAAGAAATGAAAATGGAACCGTAATAATGTATGCTGACAATACTACTCAATCTATGAAAAATGCAATGGGTGAAACTAAACGTCGTAGAGAAAAACAAATGCAGTATAACAAAGAACATAATATTGTTCCAAAAACCATAATCAAATCGGTTCCAGAACAGGAAGTTGCTTTAGATGATTCAAAATTAAAATCCACACATGATCTTGCTACTGAAATTATTGAATTAGATGCTCAAATGAAAAAACATTCAGAAGATTTAGATTTTGAACGTGCAATTGAATGTAGAGATAGAATAAAAAGAATAGAAAAGGAGATTGAATACAAAAATGACCGAAAATAAATTAAAAATTCGTGGAGCACGACATCACAATCTAAAGAATTTAGATATTGATATTCCTAAAAATAAACTAGTTGTAATTAGTGGATTGTCAGGTTCTGGAAAATCAACATTAGCTTTTGATACAATTTATGCTGAAGGCCAAAGACGATATGTTGAATCACTTTCTGCATATGCTCGTCAATTTTTAGAAATGATGGATAAACCTGATGTTGATTCCATTGAAGGATTATCTCCTGCAATTTCCATACAACAAAAAACTACTAGTAAAAACCCACGTTCCACTGTGGGAACTACTACTGAAATTTATGATTACATGAGATTATTGTTTGCAAGAATTGGAATTCCATATTGTACAAATTGTGGGCGTAAAGTATCAACACAATCAATTGAACGAATATGTGATTCTGTACTCAAGGATTTTTCAGGAAAAAAAATCTTAGTTTTAGCTCCTATTGTTCAGAGAAAAAAGGGAACATATGAAAAATTATTTGAACAAATAAAGAAAGATGGATACTCTAGAATACGCCTAAATGGGGAGATTTTGAGCCTAGAAGATGAAATTCCACCTCTTGATAGACAAAAATGGCATAATATTGAGATTGTAGTTGATAGAATCACAACTGAGAAATCTGAAAGATCCAGACTTTTTGAGGCTATTCAAACTGCAATCAAAGCATCAAAAGGAGATGTAATGATTGCAACTGAAAAATCTGAAAAAATCTTTTCACAAAATAATGCATGTCCTTATTGTGGATTAACTGTGGGTGAACTAGAGCCAAGATCTTTTTCATTTAATTCTCCTTTTGGTATGTGTAAAACATGTAATGGTTTAGGAGTAAAGATGGAATTTGATGCTGATTTAGTAGTTCCAGATAAAACAAAATCTATTTTGGATGGTGCAATTGTTCCTTGGAGTGGGAGATTTTCTGCATTCAGACGTCAAGCATTAAGAGCAGTTGGGAAAAAATTTGGTTTTGATTTAATGACTCCATTCAATAAAATAAAACCTAAACATCTTCAAATAATTTTACACGGAACAGATGATTTGATTGATTTTACATATCGTTCAAAATCTGGAGATTCTTCTTGGCAATCAACAAATACGTTTGAAGGTGTCTTATCAAATTTGCAACGCACATTTATGGAAACTGATTCTGAATCCAAACGAGAATGGCTTAAACAATTCATGAGAGATACTCCTTGTACAACATGTGACGGTAAAAAACTAAAACCTGAATCACTTGCTGTTAAAATCAATGAAAAAGGAATCATGGATGTCTGTGATATGTCCATTGATCATTGTTATGATTTCTTTTCTTCATTAAAATTAACTGAGAATGAACAATACATTGCAAGAGATGTATTAAAAGAGATTAGAGAACGTTTAGAATTTTTAATGAATGTTGGATTGAATTATCTTACATTAAATCGATTAAGTTCTACATTGTCTGGAGGTGAATCTCAGCGAATACGACTGGCTACTCAGATTGGTTCTAACTTGACTGGAGTTTTGTATGTGCTTGATGAACCTACTATTGGATTACATCAGAGAGATAATACTAGATTGATTAAAACGCTAAATAAGCTGCGAAATCTAGGAAATACAGTCATAGTTGTAGAGCATGACGAGGAAGTTATACGAAATTCAGATTGGATGGTGGATTTGGGCCCTGGTGCAGGTGTACATGGAGGAAATGTTGTTTTTCAAGGAACTGTAAATCAAATTCTTAAAGATAAAAAATCTGTAACTGGTAAATATTTGAAAAATAATTCATTGATAAATCTTGATGAAAAAATTCGTAATCCTTCTGGTTCATTAACAGTAAAGAATGCCTCTGAAAATAATCTTAAAGACATTGATGTTGAAATTCCTTTGGGGCTTTTTGTTTCAGTAACTGGTGTGTCTGGTTCTGGAAAATCAACATTGATAAATGATATTTTATTAAAAACATTAGAAAACCATTTCTACAAATCAAATGTTAGGCCGGGAACTCATAAAGAAATTCTTGGTTTAGAAAATATTGATAAAGTTATTGCAATTGACCAATCTCCAATTGGAAGGACTCCTCGTTCAAACCCTGCTACATATATTGGTGCATTCACCCCTATTCGAGAATTATATTCGAATACCGCATTATCCAAAGAACGTGGATATGCTCCAGGGCAATTTTCATTTAATGTTGCTGATGGTAGGTGTTTTGCATGTGATGGAGATGGTGTTAAACAAATTGAAATGCAATTTTTATCTGATGTTTATGTAAAATGTGATGAATGTAAGGGCAAAAGATACAATACTGAAACCTTGTCTGTTTTGTATAAAGGAAAAAATATTTCTGATATTTTAGATATGACTGTTTATGAAGCATTAAACTTTTTTGAAAATATTCCTGCCATTAAAAGGAAATTACAAACAGTATATGATGTTGGTTTAGGTTACATCAAACTAGGACAATCCTCTACTACATTGTCTGGAGGTGAAGCTCAAAGAGTAAAACTTGCATCTGAATTATCCAAACGAGGAACTGGCAAAACTCTTTACATTTTAGATGAACCTACAACAGGCTTACATTTTGCTGATGTCCAAAAATTATTGGATGTTCTTAATCGCTTAGTAAACTTGGGAAATTCTGTAGTTGTAATTGAACATAACATGGATGTAATCAAAAATTCTGATTGGTTAATTGATCTTGGGCCTGAAGGTGGTGATGAAGGCGGTAAAGTTGTGGCTACTGGCAATCCTAAGCAAATTTCAAAAGCACCTGGAAGTTATACTGGAAAGTACCTGAAGAAAATATTAAAAAAATGACTTTTGATATTTCTAAAATTACCATACCTACTGATCCTGGAATCTATTTGATGAAAGATTCTGATGGTACAATTATCTATATTGGCAAAGCCAAGAATTTAAAAAATAGAGTAAAGTCCTATTTTAACAAAAATCAAAATTACAAAACACAAAAACTTGTAGAAAATATTTTTGAAATTGAATTTGTTTTAACTGATAATGAAAGTGAAGCGTTTCTTTTAGAATCAAACATGATCAAAAAATATCGTCCAAGATTCAATATAGAATTAAAAGATCAACAGAGATACACCTATCTGAGAATTTCTGATGAAAAATATCCTAGATTATTAGTTTCAAGACGAACTAGAGATGGTAAATTTTTAGGGAAAGGAAAAACTTTTGGACCATTCACTCAAGGAAGCTCAAAATTGCTTACAATTGGTACATTAAGAAAAGCATTTCAAATTAGAATTTGTAAAACCTTACCAAAAAAAGTTTGTTTAGAATATCATTTAGGAAACTGTGAAGGACCATGCGAATTTAAAGATGCTCAAGAAAGATACCCTAAACATGTTAAAGCTCTACAAGATGTTCTCAAAGGTAAAAATCAAACAAAAATTTTTACTAAAAAATTAAAAGAAGAAATGCAACAAGCTGCAGATTCTCAACAATTTGAGCGTGCAAAAGACATTCGTGATACTTTGATTAGGCTTGGTAGTCTTCAAACTAAACAAAAAATGGAATATGTTGAAAATTCTGATGAAGAATATTTTGGTATAGGAATTCAAGAACAATCTGCGACTGTAATGAATTTTAGAATGATTAATGGGGTAATTAGAGATAGTGACAAATTCTTTTTTGATTTAGTAGGTGATAATTCATTTTCTAATTTCTTATTTCAGTACTATTCTACACATAAAATCCCAAAATTTATTCTAGTTAGTGAGTTTCCTGCAAATAAAAAATTATTGGAATCATTACTTTCTGAACAATCTGGGCTAAATGTACAAATTTTATCTCCTACAAAGGGAAAGAAAAAAGAAATTCTAAATTTAATTTTAAAAAACATCAAACTAATTCACTCTAAGGGTGGCGATCCTGGTTTAGTTGAATTAAAAGAAATTCTAAATTTACCTGTGATTCCAAATACTATGGAATGTTTTGATATCTCTAACCATGGTGAGGACTTTGCAGTAGGTGCAATGTCTAGATTTGTTGGCGGCATTCCAAACAAGTCTGGATATAGAAAATTCAAAATAAAAACTGTCACTGGAAGAGATGATTTTGCAATGATTGGCGAAATCATAAAACGCCGATACTATCGTTTACTTGAAGAAAATTCTGAACTTCCTGATTTGATTGTTATTGATGGTGGGAAAGGACAACTTAGTGCTGCTCTAAAATCTTTAGAATCTCTTGGTTTAGATTTACCTTGTATCTCATTGGCTAAAGAAAATGAAGAAGTATATCTACCAAAAAATAAAAATCCTATAATTATTCCTAAATACAAATCATCTCTGAAAATTTTACAGTATGCTCGAGATGAAACTCACAGATTTGGTGTTGCATACAACAGGACAATAAGAAAAAATCAAATAAAATAAGAAAAAAGGAAAAAATTTTTGCTAGTTGACTGTTACACTACCGACCATCCAAGGATGTACCATACAGAAGTAATCGTAAGCTCCTGCTTCTTCAAAGGTAAATGCATAAGTTGCATCTGCCATGACTAAGCTACTATCGAATACCCCAGATGGACCGTCTGCTGGACTACCACCTGTTACTGTGTGTGCTGCTGTGTCAGAATTAACCCATTCTACTGTATCTCCAGCATTAATTGTAATGTCTGCTGGTAAGTAGCATTCGTTAGTTTCTTCACAACCTGGAACTGAAGTACCTGTTGGCATGTCAACAACATGTGTCATTGGACCTGCTGGTTCTTCCATGGTTTCTTCCATTGCTGGTTCTTCCATGGTTTCTTCCATAGATACTTCTTCTTCCATGTGTACTTCTTTCTCAGTTTCTTCCATCATAGGCTCAGTTTCTGTGAGGTCTAAGATTTTGTAATCAACTGTGAAAGGAGTGGCTTTCATCGTGTGTACAGCTAAAGCATTACCGGAAAATTTCCATTCACCTTTTGCATTCTCTGGATCAACAAATGTTAATTCAAAGATTGTTTCACCATCAGGAGTCCAAGTCTTGTCTGGTGTTTCATCAGATCCAATTGGTCCTCTAAGTGTAACTAGTTGAATATTTTCAGATGCATCATAAACGAGTGTACCTGAATATGTATTCTCACTTGGTGCCAATAGTACTGCAAGTTGGTGTGATTCATGACCCAAACCAGGATCTGTATCAGATGTGGCTCTCTCGTAACCAGATTTCAATGGTTTCATTTTTTCTTCCATTACTGGTGCTGCTGTATTTGATACAGTAGGAGTTGAGACACTGGTACCGGTATTTTGTACAGCATCTCCTGCAACTGCAATTCCTACACCTACTAGTGCGATTGCAATTGAGAATACTATTGCTGCTTTGTCTATACCTGCCATAACTGATCCATGACTTTTTATGATCTAAATAAATCTAATCGTCCAAAACACATCTATTTTTAAAATTCTTTAATTCTATGAAATATTTACAGAATTTTTATCAATCCTTTGAAAATCTCATAAGATCGCTCTAATTGAAGATAAAGTGTTGTCAATCAATTTGAACAAATCTTTCTTTTATCGTTCTAGTTTGTAGTACATGTACAAACTGCAAATGAGCTCTCACCAAGTAACTAATCGTTTTTGGTCTTAAGCTCTTTTGCATCAAGTGTTTTTTTAGCGATATTGGTTTCTTGCTGTATTATCTCAAAGTCTACCTTCAATTTTCTCTGAACGATTAATTGTTTGATGAATTTAACTCTGCTTGCAATAAATTCATCTTTGATAATTTCATTTGTAGTTAGTTGTTCAAACATTATTTTATCATCTAATTTTATTTTGATATGATCCTCATTTTTTATTATGAATACTCCAATCCCCCAAAACAAACCAATGTGTAATGCAATATACTTTGATTGTAAATTTGAAATTTTATCCTTGTAAATTTCTACATGTTCTCTACTTTGTTCAGAACTTGTACCCTCAGTTTGAATAATCCATGAGATTTTCTTTGCATTTCCGTCTAAATAGAAAACATGGTGCAATTGTCAACCAAAAAGGGGTCTTTTGTCTATATAATTTGAATACCTTACTTATGATCATAGATTGAAAGATGTATTCATGCTTGAATCTC
>Ga0114933_10006339_pt1 | contig 10496 bp, 8 predicted proteins | sample 4SBtaG_FD_89691 | JGI IMG/M metagenome (GOLD analysis project Ga0114933, IMG submission 89691) | Deep subsurface microbial communities from Kolumbo volcano to uncover new lineages of life (NeLLi) - 4SBTROV12_W25 metaG | ecosystem: Environmental > Aquatic > Marine > Volcanic | place: Kolumbo... | reverse complement strand
GGATTCAGCAATGATATAGCCACGTTCTACGTGGCTTTTGAAGGCTGAACTTAGTACCCCGACTATCATGAAGAAAGCGGCGACTAGATGGTTGCGCGGAAAACCTCTAAAAGACTTTAATTCAGGGCGCCTCCAGATTGGTACTCAGGAAGATTATGTTACGCTGACTGGATCCACATTTTCCAGCCGCCGACAGCATTATTTTTTCATAAAATAAGGGCTTTACTGTTGATGCGAAACGACGGCGCTTAAACCTGTATTCGCACAGTTAGATAAGCAATAATTGTGCGCTTTACTGATGGATAGAAAACTATAAGCAGTGGTTTACAGACTAACTGTGCCTTAAAGGTCCAAATGGGACCAAACGCGTTTGCTAGCTTCGTTCAAATTTCGCACTGCATTTGGCACATCGATCGTAAGGACTTCGCCATTTTCAACGATGGTTTTGCCGTCGACGATGACCCGGTCAACGTCATCACCGGTCGCCGCCAATACCAGAAACTTAAAAGGGTCATACACGGGGGTGGCCTTTGGTGTGTCAATGCGAAGGAGCACGATATCTGCGCAACATCCTGACGCTAGGCGCCCCAAATCAGAACGGCCTAAGGCATCAGCGCCACCGGTTGTAGCCATCGCGAAAATATCTTCCGCAGGAGCCACTTCCGCGGCGTGTTCGACGATTTTGCAGACGACTGCTGCCATACGCATTTCACTGAACAAGTCGAATGGATAGGTATCGGTGCCAAGGCTTTGGCGTATGCCGAGTTCTTTATATTTGTGGATTGAGTTTATGACGCCGCCACGCCGCGCTTTGACCCAAGGCATATGGCATACTGTCGTTTGAGAATCTCGTAACGCAGCGATTTCATAGGCCGACATGCTGTTCATATCGCCATTATGCGACATGATTTGTCCGTGACCGATGATGAAGTCAGGGCCTAGCAGGCCGCAAGCCTCAAGATACTCGACGGTAGTTTGGCCCTCGATTTCGCCTACACGGCGGAATTCGTTAGGCGACTGACCTGCATGAATTTGAATGGGAAGACTAAGCTCATCTGCCAACTCACGCGTTTTTTTTAATAAATCTGTATCGCAGGTGTCGACTTGTCCTGGCGCCAGCATTGTCCGGAGACGGTCATCGAAGCGACCGTTCCACTGTTGGCAAAAATCCACACAAGCATCGAACCGAGTTCGACCTTGATCAGGATAATCCTTATAGAAAATACTACCGTCGGTATCTTGCCCATAGTGGCGTGTTCGATAGCGTGGCCCGGAATAGCAGCGGAGGCCGGACCTACCACCAACATCCGCGACTTTTTCCGTTGTCTCTATGTTGCCATTGCCGCCGATTTCATAATCATATCCGAGTTCAACCACGGTGGTCGAACCTGTGCGCGCGAGTTCCGCGAAGGCACATGCTGCCGCAGCAACTTGTGCTTCTGGGTCTGTTGCATGACGAACGTTTGGTAGCACTTTGTAGAGAGCAACGTGGTTTGTTGCCGCTCCTTTGACTGTCTTATCGCCGATATCTTCAAGATACCCTTTTGTAAAAGGTGTGTCGGTAACGTGAAGATGATTGTTAATTAAACCAGGAATAACTAATCGACCAGTGGCATCGATTACCTGATCCGATTTACCTTCGTAGGTTTGGCCAACGTATATGATCGTTTGATCATCGAAGACGACTTTCCCTTGTTCAACTATTTGGTGACTATCGTCAATCCAAGCGATCACTGTTCCGTTGCGAATTTCTGTAATCATCGGTCTTCCCCTTTTTGAGCCTGATTAATTACTCGCCAAACGCGTTCTGGGGTGGCCGGGCCTTCGAAACTGTGGATGTTCAATGGCGCAAGGGCATCACTAATCGCATTTGTGATGGCAGGAAAACCGGCAATCGCGCCAGCTTCACCGCAGCCTTTTACACCTAAGGGGTTGGTTGTGCAGTCGATACCGTTGAAGATCACACTTAAAGGAGGAATATCTGTAGCACGAGGTAAGGCATAGTCGAGTAAAGAACCGCTCAGCAATTGGCCTGAGATATCCTGATATACCGCATGTTCTAGTAAAGCTTGGCCAATGCCCTGTGCGATTGCACCGTGAACTTGGCCGCTAGCAACCATGGGATTAATGATTGTGCCGTAATCATCGACGGCACCGTATCTAACCACATCGACCTTGCCGGTATCAGGATCAATCTCGACTTCGGCGATGTGACAGCCATTGGGAAAGGTCATATGTTTGCGAGTGAATTCTTGTGACGTGTCCAGTGTGCTCAAGTCTGAGCTCGCATTTGTCTGACGCGCAGCTCTCGCAACCTCGAATAAATCGATCGCCCGCTCTGATCCGGAAACACGATATTGTCCCTTTTTGTAAAAAATTTCGGTTTCCCTAGCCTGCAATAATTTTGCAGCGATGGGTTTGCCTTTTCCAATTATTTTTTCGATTGCTAAATACATCGCTGTGCCGCCCATATACGTCGCACGCGAACTCCCGTGGCCGCCCCCTTTGGAGATCAGACCGGTGTCCCCATGCCGGTAGCGGATTTTCTCAATCGGCACACCCAGAAACTCTGAAATTATCTGAGGAAATGTAGTTTCATGCCCTTGGCCAATAGATTGTGTGCCGGTTGTAAGTATCAGCGTGTCGTCCTCGAAGTTGAGTTCAACCTTCTCTTCAGGTGCTCCACCAGTCGCTTTGATGTGATAGGCGAAGCCCAATCCTAGAAGTCTAGCTCGCGACATCGCATCTTGCTGACGTTTTGCAAAGCCGGATGCTGCCTGCATTGCGCGGTTGAGATTTTTGGAGAACTTCCCGCTGTCAACATAGGTCCCGGTTATGCTGGTAAATGGTGTAGTTTTGCGCATATTGCGTCGACGTAACTCGGCTCGGTCAATTCCCATTTCTCGGGCTGCACAATCTATCAAACGCTCTAGTACGTTGACTGCTTCAGCAAATCCCGGGCCTCGGGTTACCCCAATTGGCACGGTATTAGTGGTTACCGCCCCGATTGAGAGATAAATTTGAGGAATTTCGTAGACTGTACCCGGAAGCGACGCATATTGGTCGCTGCAAACACGGCCTGAAGAGCCGCAGAGATAGGCTCCAAGATTTGCCCAACTCCCGATACGGAGGGCCAAAAAGTGCCCGTCGGCGTCTAAAGCCAGTTCAGCATCGGCTAAATGATCGCGCGCTTGATGATCGGAGACGAAACCCGCCATACGTTCATTGATCCATTTAACAGGGCAGCCGGCAACACGGGCGGCCCAAAGCAATAAGACATGCTCGGGATAAGCGAAATTCTTTAAGCCGAACCCGCCGCCCACGTCGGGTGCAATAACTCGGACATTTTCATTGTCGACGCCCAGCGTCTCAGCGATACAGTCCCTTCCTGCATGGAGACTTTGACTAGAGATGTGGAGCGTATAACGCGAAGATATCTGGTTAAAAAAACCGACGCCACCACGTGGTTCCATCGAATTAGTGATTACTCGATGATTAGTAAGACGGAGCCGCGTCAAATGAGAGGCGGTTCGAAAAGCTTGTTGGCTTGCATTTTCGTCCCCCACTTGCCAACGAAGAATTACATTGTCTGGGATGTTATCGCTGATTTTTGGTGCGGATTTGGAAAGTGCAGAACTAATGGATGTAATGGCTGGCAACGGCTGGAACTCAATCTCGATACGCTCGGCTGCATCACGCGCTATTGCTAGGCTGCGCGCCACGACCGCAGCGACGGGTTGACCGACATAGCGAACGCGATCCGTTGCAAGGGGCGGATGAGGCAAATAGGAGAAGGGTTCGCCGTTGCGAAAATTTTCCCGAACATACGGCTCCATTGGTTTGATGCCTGCGGCTATTTGGTCTGTACCTTTGAGAACCGCTAATACTCCAGGCAAATTTTCAACTGCGTCCGATTTAATGCTCCGAACTTTTGCATGGGCATGGGGTGATCGAAGAATGCAAAGGTATGCCAAATTCCCAAATGGGAGATCGTCGACAAATTGGCCTTTGCCAATTAGAAAACGCCTGTCTTCGGTTCGTTCGGGCGAGTCTCCGATTCTAACCCTTGGCATGATTTGGCTTCTTATAATTCAGTAAAGGCGGGCACTTCATTCTTGTAGATATCAAAAACCCAAGCAAATTCGTTGCTCTCTAATAATTCTTTGAACTTACTAATGTTGCAGCGCCACTATGATGCGCTATCGTAAACTTGGAGAAAAATCGAGGCCCTCAGAAAGATCCGCATGCCTTTTGCGTTGTAGCCTTAAATTTCCCTAATTCGAAATTTTAGAGAACAAATACGGCACCTGTCGTATTATCGAGAATACCGTAATAACGGTGATGTTTTTCTGTTTTTAAAGTCAAATAGAATATTTGGCTTTATTGTCTGTTGTCTCGGCCTTTGATAGTCCATGGTTGACACAACTGACGGCTTTTTTGAATATGCACAGGCCCCTTTTTTATAAAAAAATTCTGAATTATTACAGGCCTTTAAGCTTTAAACGCAGAAACTTAAACAGCAATTCTTGAAACTGATCGGCCTCTGAACGATTTATCTTTAGTCATCACTTATATGTTACACTGCAGAGGTAGCGAAGCGGTAGGGTCAACTGGATAACCGATCGAGACCAACCCAGTGGTTGCGAGCTTCTTACCTGCACGAGCGATTTAACTCAGGAAAAAATTTATGGATATAAAAACCCCCCGTTTAACCACCCTTTCTCATGGTGGTGGCTGAGGCTGTAAAGTAGCACCGTCGGTGCTCAACGACATTCTATCAAAACTTCCGCCGCAAGCGGCAAATCCTGCTTTGCTTATCGGTCATGAAACCGGCGACGATGCGGCAGTCTTTAAAATAAATGACGAGCAAGCGGTTGTCGCAACGACCGACTTCTTTATGCCAATTGTTGACGATCCATATGACTATGGTCGGATAGCAGCAACTAATGCGCTGTCCGATGTATACGCTGTCGGCGGTACGCCTATTTTGGCGCTAGCGATTGCAGCAATGCCGATGAACCAGATGTCGCCTGATACTATTCAAAAGATTTTATCCGGTGGTGCGCAGGTTTGTGCGAATGCAGGGGTCCCGGTAGCAGGTGGCCACACGATCGATGCGGTAGAACCCATTTACGGCCTTGCAGTCGTTGGATTAGTGCATCCGGACCGTATTAAGCGAAACTGCGAAGCGCAGGAAGGCGATGATCTGATCCTGGGCAAAGCGCTCGGTGTCGGTATCCTTGGTGCAGCTATGAACAAGGATGAACTTGATCCGGAAGGCTACCGCCAGATGGTTGAAACCGCCACCAAGCTGAATGCCGTTGGCGCTGAACTCTCTAAGTTGCCAGGCGTTCATGCTCTAACTGACGTAACTGGATTTGGGTTAATTGGACACCTGCTTGAGATCTGCCATGGATCTAATTTGGCTGGAGCCGTTAACTGGAACGACTTACCGATTTTGCCCGCCGCCCGGGACTATGCGGAGCGTGGTTACAACACTGGGGCCGCTGGCCGAAACTGGCAAAGTTTTGGACATGATGCGACACTGCCAGTTGGTATTTCGGATTGGCAAAAGAACTTGTTGACCGACCCACAAACGAGTGGTGGTCTAATGCTGAGTTGCACGCGTGAAATGACTGGTGACGTTCTCAATATCTTTAATAGCAATGGCTTTGCCGATGCCACTAAGATTGGGCAGATGCAGGATGGAAGGCCGCATGTCACTGTAACGCTATAGAATTACCGGTCTACGTACGAAACGTTGCTGAGCGGTCCATCGGCCGATGTTCTGGAATTGCTTTATTGCCATTTGGCTGCGGAACAATACGTATTGTCGCTGGAATTCTGAGGGATTGTGAAATTAATCTTTTGTTGAGCTGGTCTGTTTTCCTAGGAGCGCTATCAGCGGGATTAACAAGAAAGATTTCCAATTAAAAAGTTAAATCATTGAATTCATTACGTTTATATTTCCATCCGGCAAGTAGTGCATCGATGCGTGTGACACTCTATTTGCGCTGCCGGGCCATACCGACTGATCACGTTGAGTTGGTCAGCACCGGGTTGGAAACCGACCATCGCGGGATCCTGGTTTTTACGATGCCTAAAGACGACCCGGAAACCGTGAAGATTGGAACGACGGAGCTTTCGGCTTTTAACCCGGAGGGGCGAATTCCTGTTCTACTTCTACCTGATGGAAGAAAGTTGACGCAGTCCGGACCAATCATTGACTATATCGAGGAATGTAGTCAGGACATTCTTGGGCCAGAATTACTGCCACAAGATATGTGGCTTCGTGCTGAAGCTCGACGCGTGATGTGGATTATCGCTGCAGACACGCAGCCCTATCAAAATATTCCCTTTATCATACAAGCTATTGGCGAATGGGGGATGGTGAAGGCAGATCCCACTATTCATCCTCTTCGACTGCATTTCATCCGTCGTGAATTCGGGGCGTTGGAGGGAATTATTAAGAATACCGCTGGGCATTTTTCTATTGGTGATGATGTTACGCTGGCAGACTGTTTCCTCGTGCCACAAATACGGAATGCTTTGTTGGCTGGGATCGATATACAACAAGAATTTCCCACGATGGGACGCGTCTGGAAAAATCTAATCGACGTTGCAGAGGTTCGCGCGGTGCTTGATGAGGCAGGGGGCATCGTGCAGCCCTTCGCGTTCGATCCCGATAAGTTCGAAGTCTACGCTAAACTGTAGGCTAAAAACGGCTACCGTGAGGGACAGCGAAAAGCACTAGCTTTCTGTTGAGGTGTAGTAAGTTCCCTTGCCCTCCTGCGGCAAGATCCCTTCGCCCTTGTGAACAATAACCCCTGCTGCTGATGGGCGATCGTCTTCTCTAAGCCAGAGCCTGAGTATATGTCGTCTTAACGCTGGATCTGTTGCGTCCTCGAAGGCGGTTCTTGTGTGTAAGACACAGCAATTGTTTGTGAAGCTCGCTTCGCCAGGCTCGATTGTCAGGTTCAGCTTGAAATCTTCCCGATTGGCCAAGCTTTCGAAGGTATCGAGGGCTTCAATCTCGTGATCGCTGAGAGACACATGTCCTTCTTCGACGGCCAGATCGATGTAACCGCGAATACAGATGACACTGGGAACCCCATCTGTGATTGAAATGGTTGGAATACGTTCGGGTGTGACGATAGGCTCTCCCGGAGGTTGCTCGCCAAAACGATGATGATGGAAGCCGCTGTATAAAGGTTCGACAAGTTCAGGATTTGAGGCCAGCATTTCGTTGTGGACGGCAAGTGCGCTCGCGTAACCGCTGATCCCTCCCTTTACCGCCTTACGCAAGCATAACATGCCGATATGATCGCATCGGTCAGTGTGAAGCTTCAATTCTCGGCTGCTGCGGTATGCTCGCTCGTTCCTGTCACTTCCCCCAACATTGACGACATCTGCAATTAACTCGCCGTTGGCGCTTTGCGAGACAGGCCGGCCAAAATGCGTGCCCAATCCTAAAAACAGAAGCCTAATATCTTCCAACGCCATGCGATCTGTCGGAAACCCTCGAAGCATCAAAAGACCACGACCCTGTTGTATTTCACGACGCCAGGATTGCACGTCCTCATATATCGCTTTTAAGGGAAATGTCAGCGGGTTCAGTTCTTTATGGGCGGCCCCTGACTTTTTGAATGAAGCTGTCTCCGATTCTAAGGCGTTGATTTGAGTCGATGAAAGGTCGATCGAAAAATCGTCTTTGGAGTTGAAATCGGTTGCCTTCCAACATGCAGGATGGTCTATCGGCTGCGCCGTCGCGTGAGGCATTCCAAAACTCCGGCAGTTGCTATGTTTTTGCAATGACAACGTGTCTAATGATGGCAAGTAAAAGGGCCGAAAACAACGTCATGAGGCGCTTACATTAAAAAAATTTTTTACTCATATGCATCCAACTTTACATTTTGTATAGGAAAATTGCGCAGGGTTGGCGTTCAAATCATTTTATTCGGTTGCTGAAGAGCCGCACCGGACCTGAGCTAGTCGAGCCAAAGGGACTGGTATCGATGCGCCGATGAAGGCTGTCACACTAATGGATGATGGTTTTGTTTTTTCTTGCCATTCTTTCGTTATCAGACCGTCTTGGTCGGCAGTTAGTTTGTCGAATTTTGCTTTGTTCTCGTGCTGAGTTTGTACGTGACCAGTCCTTGAGCGATGTCTCTGTCTTCTGTGTCGCACACATTGATTTCGACAAACACTGTGGACCTTCCGCGGCGTTTGACTTTGGCATCGGCGATCAAGTCGGCTGATTTGCCAGGGTTAAGAAAATTGCAGGTCAATGATATCGTTGTTCCCCACGCGCCCTTATCCAATCCCTCATATGACCAAGCTGCCGCTGTCGCTGCATTGTCAATTAACGTGGTAATTGCACCACCATGGACACGACCTACTTCGTTTTGAACGGCGCCATCGGTCGGCATGCGAACGATGCAATTACCCTCCGATGCGTCATCAATCGTCATTCTCATTTGTTTGCCAATACTGCCTGTGACTATCTTCTCCGCCAGCGCTCGGTATTTAGCTTTCATATGTATCGCTCCTGATGAAATTTTAGCAGCAGTATGCCGAAGCGATCCGTTTGAGACCACGCTTCCCCTCCTCGTATTGCATCGGAAGGTTTCAGCATTCTAGGTTGGCGTGCATTTTAGTTGGGGTGATCAAATAGATGGCACAAGAATTTCTCCTATCGAACGCAGATAAGTTTGTCGGACAGCAGATTGCTCTCACGGACTGGTTAACGATCGATCAGGAACAAGTAGATCGTTTCGGAGAAGTTACGCGTTGGACGCCATGGATGCATACCGATCCAAAACGATGTGCTGAGGAAAGTCCTTATGGAGGCACTTTGGTGCATGGCTTCTTCATCGTCAGTCTGATTACATATTTCATGGAAGGTGCCGGCGTTCGACCCAAGGATGGTGCCTATTCATTGAACTATGGCATGGACAAGGTCCGGGTGCTGCGACCTGTCATTACGGGAGATGGAGTGCGTATCCGTGATCGTGTCAAGCTGATTGGGGTGACGGATAGGGGGGATGCTAAACGCCTGTTAAAAACTAGTCACGAGTTTGAGGTCGAGGGTCAGCAAGGTCCGTCTATCTACGTGGAATATTTGAACTTCTGGTTTCCAAAATTTACAGATACAACCTTTAACCAATGAGAGTAGCTACAGTGAAGGTAGAGTTCCATTTCGATTTCGGCAGTCCCAACGCCTATTTTTGTCATAAAATCATTCCAGATATCGAAAGCCGTACCGGTGTTCCTTTTGAGTATGTTCCGGTTCTGCTCGGTGGCGTGTTCAAGCTTACGAAAAATCAGTCGCCGATGGTCGCTTTTGCCGGCATCAAGAACAAACAGGAATATAATCGCCTGGAAACACAACGCTTTATCATGAAACACGATTTGACGGCGTTCAACCGTAATCCACATTTCCCAGTAAATACAATTCAGATCATGCGGGGGGCTATCGCTGCGCAAATAGACGGTTTTTTAGAATCTTATGTAGATACTGTGTATCACCATATGTGGGAAGACCCCAAAAAAATGGATGAACCGGAAGTCATCCGGGCTGCTCTTAGCGGGTCAGGATTGGATGGTGACATGTTTATGGCTCGTATCCAGGATCAGGCAGTAAAGGATCGTCTTCTAAATAATACGGAAGCGTCAGTTGAGCGCGGAACATTTGGGAGCCCAACGTTCTTTGTGGGAGATGAGATTTATTTTGGTAAAGATCGCTTGGGAGACGTTGAGGAGGCAATTCTTGCAAACTTCCGAAGCTAGAAGGCGAGAATGAAAACATCAATTTCAATTGGCGCGTATGGCCGCCGAGATATCAAAGATGTGATGGAGTTCGTCGTTGAGGCGGAGCGGCTTGGTGTCGATCATGCTTGGTCTGCGGAGGCTTGGGGCACAGATGCGGTCACGACGTTGGCATATCTTGCCGCACGGACCTCTAATATCAAGCTTGGCACCGGCATCATGCAAATTAGCGCCCGCGTCCCCGCTATGACAGCTATGACTGCATTGTCACTGAACCGTCTTTGCGATGGCCGATTTATCCTCGGTCTAGGTGTTAGCGGGCCTCAAGTTGTCGAGGGACTTCAAGGTGTGTCTTACCAGGCACCGCTAACTCGTCTGAAGGAGAACGTTGAGATTATCAAAATTGCCTTTAAAGGCGAGAAGGTTGTTTATGACGGCAAGTACCATGTGTTACCGCGGCCCTATGGGGAAGGGAAGGCGATTAAGCTGGAACATTCACCCGCTGATATCCCTATCTTCCTGGCGACTTTGGGTCCAAATGCGCTCGAATATACCGGTGCGGCAGCAGATGGCTGGCTAGGGACTTCTTTCTCGCCGGACAATGCAGAGGCGCACCTTTCGTACATTCGAAAAGGGGCGGAGAGCGTTGGGCGTTCCCTGGACGACATAGAACTGCACGTGGCGTGCGGAGTGGACATCGGAGAGGATGTCGAGGCGTTAATTAACGC
>Ga0114933_10006338_pt1 | contig 10496 bp, 7 predicted proteins | sample 4SBtaG_FD_89691 | JGI IMG/M metagenome (GOLD analysis project Ga0114933, IMG submission 89691) | Deep subsurface microbial communities from Kolumbo volcano to uncover new lineages of life (NeLLi) - 4SBTROV12_W25 metaG | ecosystem: Environmental > Aquatic > Marine > Volcanic | place: Kolumbo... | reverse complement strand
GACCATGTCAGGCGTCGCGTACGCGGGGGTGGCCGAGAACGCGATCGCGACGAATACGAGGGTAAGGGCGCAGCTACGCATCAGGACGAGTGCCTCCAGGGTACGAAGCTACACCGAACCACCGCTCCGATGCACGAGTCTGGGTTTGCAGGGGGGTTGCGGCTGAGATAGCCGGTTCGGGTTGATCTGGATCGAAGTGTGCGCGTACGACCGGCGCATCGGCCCTCCCTGCGCTATGGTCGCCGCGCGAATCACCCGAGCGGCGGCGTGATGCGGAAATCCTTCAGGAATCTCGCAGGCGCCCGCTCGATGAACCTCTGGCGCTGGGACAGCCCAGCAAGACGTACGAGACCGGTAATGGACATCTTCACAAAGCTCGACGAGAAATCTGACTACTCCATGCCCGCCCTACAGGTGATCATCACCGCGTGGGTCATGGGCACGCTCTTCGAGCGCAAGGGCAAGGTCTCCACCACCAGCGGCCACGTACGTGAGGATGACTACCGCAAGCAGTCGATCTACTCGCTGCTCTACTCGGTCTACCGCTCGATGGGCATCATCAAGAGCGAGACCGGCAAGCGCTACGAGCTGACCTTCAACACCTGGGGCTACGACTGGCCGAAGGCCTGGGGCGAGCCCCCCGTGGGCGAGGACGACCCGCAGCGCTACGGCAAGTACGCCTACACCGGCCTCTACCACTTCGACGAAGTGCAGAAGTACGTCGAAGCCCGCGATGGCAAGGTCCACGTGGTCGAGATGGGCTGCGGCACCGGCGCCGGCGCCGACCACACCTGTGAGCACACGCTCCCCAACTGCACCTACGAGGCCGTCGACATGCAGCTCGCCGGTGTCGAGACCTGCCGTCGTCTCTTCGTGCCCCGCCACCGCGGCCGGCTCGTCGCGACCCGCGCGGATGCGACGCGGCTTCCCGTCAAGGACGGCGTCGCCGACTTCGTGGCTGTGTGTGAGACGCACGTCACCGACCAGGGCGGCATCTGCCAGGACGAGGACCAGCGCTTCTTCAAGACGGCCTACCGTCTCCTCAAGCCCGGTGGCTACCTCGTCTGGGGCAACGTCATCCCCGACGACACCTGGGAGCCCTGCTTCGAGTTCCTCGAGAGCATCGGCATGGAGAAGGTCGAAGTCGTCGACGTGAACGAAGAGGCGATCGTCGCCCGCAAGAAGGACAAGCGCCGCGTCCAGGCGTTCGTGGATCAGGCCCTCGACCGCTTCGTCGGCTTCAAGATCCCCTTCCTCGGCCCCAAGAAGCGCGTCGAGGCTGGCCTCGCGCTCAAGAACTTCTACCGGGACCCGGGTACGAACCTCTACAACGACATGGAGACCTCGGCCGACACCTACAAGGTCGTTCTCTTCCGTAAGCCCGCGAACTGATTCAAGTTCCGAGCGAAAAAGAGCGCCCCGGCCGTACGGCCTGGGCGCTCTCTTCAATTGGAGCCGCCGCGTCAGGACGTCAGGGGCTGGGGCTCAGATCTTCAGCGATGATGGTGTCCATACAGCGCTCAGCGATGGCGCAGATGGTCCAGAACGGGTTTCCGGCAGGGGTCGAACCGGGGATCAGAGAGCTGTCGACGACGTAGAGGTGCGGCTGACCCATCACGCGTCCGAACGTGTCGGTGGCTCGGCCCATCGTCACGCCGCCGAGCGGGTGGAACGTGATCGAAGGGTCATCGAGACCCGGCAGCGAGACATGCTCGCCGCTGATGTCGACCATGCGCTGCATCGTGTGGCGCGCCGCGCGCCCAGCGGAGGCGTCGTTCTCGCGGTCCCAGATCGGCTGAATCTCCCCGTCAGCGTCCAGCTCGAGGCTGCCGAGGGTCTCCGGCACGCCCTGCGTCGCGCTGATCAGGCAGTTGTGCTCGAAGCCGATCGGAGCGGGCCCGTACTCCATGCCGATCGGGCCCTCCGGGTTGTCGTGGTCGTGAACGAAGACACACGCCGGGCCTCCTTGCTCAGCGCCCGTGTCCTCGCTGAGGTTGCCCCTGGCGAGGATGCGCTGCCCGTTGTTCCCCCAAGCGGCGCCGATCTGGTCGTTGAGGTTGCTCAGCGTGCCGTTGCGCTGCGCCCGCAGCATCAGCTTGGTGGTGTTCATCGAGCCCGCCGCCATGAAGAGGCAGTCGGCTTCGAAGCGCGTCGTCGATTGCACCACGCCCCGCTCGTCGATGAGCTCGGCGATGGCGTAGTACCCACCTTCGGGCCGCTCGCCGACCTCGACGACCTGGTGCAGGGGTCGCACGTCAACCATGCCGGTGGCCTCAGCCATCGTGAGGTAGCCGACACGGTCGAGGGAGTGCTTGGCTCCGTTGTTGAGCCCGTAGAGATAGTCGCCGACCGTGGCCTGAGGGAACGGGAACGCGCCCGTGAGCTCCTGCTCGATCAGGTCGAAGTCAAACGCACAGGACACCGCCTCGACGTCGAGACCGGCCGCCATGGCGTCGCGGATGAAGATGCGCGCGCCAGCGTACTGCTCGGCCATGAGCGCCGTGTCCGAGAGCGTGCCCGGCCGCATGACGTCCCGGACGCGGGGGTAGTACACCGAGTCGAGCTCGGTGTAGTCGACCTCGCCGGGAAAGACCGACTCGAAGAGCGCTCGCGGGGGCTGGAGCATCAGCCCGCTGTAGACGAGAGAGCCACCGCCCACCGCCGCCGCGCAGACGACGTCGATGTTCTCGCCGAAGAACCGCTGCAGGAGCCCCACATAGGGCGCGTTTCGCAGCCGGGTCGGCGGCAAGCCCGGGAGCACCGGTTCGCGATGCATCCAGGCGCAGCGACCGTCCGGGTTCTGCGTGGTCGTGAAGGTGTCGAAGTCGTCCTGGATGTCCCAGCGGCGACCCCGCTCGAGCATCGTCACCGGGATGTCCGCTTCGGCGAGGCGCAGGGCTGCGATCGAGCCACCGAATCCGGTGCCGATGACGAGCGCGCGCACCCGCTCGATCGCCTGGCTTGCGTCCACGCCACCGTCGCCCGGCAAGCCCGCGTCGCTTGACGAGTCACCGTCGCAGCCCGTGAAGTAGACGCCAGCTGCGCCAGCGGTGGTCAAACGGACGAAGTTTCGGCGGCCGACGCGAAAGCGGCCGCTCTTGAGCTCTTTCTTCAAGGAAGTCTCCCAGCGCGATGCCATGAACAGTGTTCAGCATAGCTCAGATGAACACGGTTCAGTCACTCTTCAGGGACCTCCGGAGGCGCAATTGCCTGCTGCTAGCAGCTCTCGAAGAGGCGCGGATCCAGCCCGAGCGGATTGCCGCTCTCGATGCACGGCACGCAGTAGCCTCCGCGCACCCCGGATTCGCCGGCCTCGATCGCGTCCTCGTCACACCGAAAACCGGACGTGCAGTTGCAGAGCGGGAGGTTCGGGTCCGACCCCTCCGCCGCCGAGCAACGGCAGCTACAGAACACCTGATGGTTGAGCTCATCGGGCGAGACACATCCCGGCACATCCCCTCCCTCCGTCCCGCAGACGAAGTCCGGGTTGCCTTCGAGGTGGTAGACCATGCAAACCGATGTGCGGCATTGAGCCGAGTTGGTCTCCAGGTAGATCTCCGCCTCACGGAAGCCATCCTCAGGCCCCTGTTCGGGCACGCAGGGATCGCCGAGCGAGGAGGCCGTGCAGCCGACGAGAAGGAGGAGCGGCAAGAGGGGGAGGGCGAGACGGACCGATGCCTTCGTGACGACACGCATGGAGAGCTCCTGGTTGGCTCGAAGTCAGGGACTCTGACCGAGCGAAGCCGAGACCTTTGGGATCTTTCGGCGGACAAACGTACGTCGTCCCCGAGCGGTCCGTTTTCCAATCCGTGGGCGTCCCGTCCACGCGTTCGTCGCGCGTGGTCCGTCCGGGTGGCGGCCAGCGCCGCGCACGGGCGCCTCAGTTCAGGACCCTAAATCAGCTCTGTCGGACAGCCGAAGAGCACGTCGATGCGTCCGTCGCTGGCGGCCTGCGCCCGGCTGCACGCGTCTCCGTGAAGCACGATCGTGGAGCCGTCGTCGGAGTAGTCCCAGCCGCTCGCGCGCGAGGGGTCCCGGCGGATGGTGCTCGTGGCGCCCCCCTCGGTGAGGCGCACGTTCACCCGGGTAGCGTCGAAGGTGCCGTCCGGGTTCTCCGGGATGGTGTATTCGCAGCTCAGCACCGCCTCTCCGATCTCGCCGAGCGCGTCCCGTAGGGCGACGCCGAAGTCGAGGCTGGGATCGGTCAGGTCGTAGTGGCAGTACGTCGGCCCCGTGTCCGAGCACCCGGGGCGCGCGGTGCCAGCGGCGGTCGCCATGCGGGAGAGGATCGAGCGGTAGGAGCTCGAGCCGGGCACGCCGATGACAAAGGTCCGGATCGACGACAACTCGGCCGCCGCGCGAACCTCCGCGATCATGTCTTCGTGGTCGCGGTCGAGCGCGTCGAACGAGCAGGCCGCGTCGCAACCGATGCAGACCGTCGCGGCGCCGTCGGTGGCGAGCACGAGGTGTCGTGCCTCATCGCTTCCGCGCATGCCGAGCTGCGCGAGTCCAAACCGCACCGCGTCATGGGTGGGCGTGATGCCCTCCGGCACGACCCCACCGAGCGCATCGTCGATGGGTGTCCTCGTCGTGCCGAGGGAGGCGATGTCCACGAGCAGCTCGTCCCGGGCGCACGAGAAGGTGACCGGATAGTGCATCGCCCCGACGAGCGTGCTGTCGGGCAGACCCGAGAGCGCCGTGCGCAAGACGGACCGAAAGACGTCATAGCGGGAGTCGCTCGGATCGGGCGTCGGGTCCCCGACCGCGCAGCTGGCCATGTCGGCGCGGCAGTTCATCGAGCCAGAGGTGTCGACGGTGAAGAGCAACGTCGCCGGCAGCGGGTCGGCGAAGGCGGTGGTGGTCTCGCACGCCATGAAGCCGGCGTCTGGAATGACCCGGTTCGCGTCGAAGCGCATGGCCCCGTCGAAGCTCCCTCCGGCATCACCCTGCGTTCCGGCGTCCAGTCCTCCCCCCGCGCTGCAGGCGCCGACGCAGACAAACACGAGAGCGCCGAGCATCCGCCGCATCACTTCCGTGCCCTCCGGATGGCGTGAGCCACCGTCAGGCTCGTCATGTGCACGATGGTGGCCACGCTCGTGTTCTGCTGAAGGACGGTCACCGGCTTGTTCATGCCGAGCACGATCGGTCCGATCGCCTCGGAGCCCAGCGCGCTCAGGAGCTTGTAGCCAATGTTGCCGGCCGCCAGGTTCGGGAAGATGAGCACGTTCGCCGACCCCTCGAGGATACTGAAAGGGTAATTGCGTCGCGCGTCCTCGACGAGCGCGATGTCGGCCTGCATCTCTCCGTCGATCATGAGGTCCGGGGCGCGCTCGCGCACCAGCTCGACGGCGCGGGCGGAGCGGCGGGAGATCGGGTGAGACGCGTCACCGAAGTTGGAGAAGGAGAGCATCGCGATGCGCGGCTCGATGCCCAACTCCCGGGCGAACTGCGCGCAGAGCATCGCGGTCTCTGCGAGGGTCTGGGCGCTCGGCTCGACGTTGATCGTCGTGTCTGCGAGCAGCTTCACGTCGTTCTTGGTCACGATCATGTAGCAGCCGCAGGCCCGCTCGATCCCGGGCCGCATGCCGATGATCTGAAGCGCGGGTCGGATGGTCTCGGGGTAGGGCGTGTCGTAGCCGCAGACGACGCCGTCCACGTGATCTTCGAGGAGCATCGTCAGTGCGTAGTGGGTGCGTCTCCTCAGAAGGCGCCTTGCGGCCTTCAAGGTCATTCCCCGGCGGGCGCGGAGCTCGAAGAGCGTCTGCGCATAGAGCGCCTCATGGGGCCGCTCGTCGGAGTCGAGGATCACGGCGCCGCTGAGGTCGATGCCGAGCGCGGCGGCTTTTTCTTCGATGACCCTCTGGTGGCCGAGGAGCACGGGGGTTGCGATGTGGTCGTGCGCCACGATCTCGGCGGCCCGCAGCACCGCCGGGTCTTCGCCGTCGGGGAAGGCGATCCGCCCCGGGTCTGATTTGGCGAGCGCTGTCACGTGCCACATGACCTTGCGGGTCGGGCTCAACTTGCGCTCGAGGTCGTCACGGTAGGCCTCGAGATCGACCTCGTCCCGGGCCGCTCCGCTCCGCATCGCCGCCTCCGCCACCGCGGGTGCGACCCAGAAGAGCGAGCGGTCATCGACCGGTTTGGGGATCACGTAGTCCGGCCCGAACTTGAGCGGCTGCCCTCCGTACGCCGCGAGCACGTTGTCGGTGACGCCCTCACGAGCGAGCTTGGCGAGCGCGTGCGCGGCGGCGAGCTTCATCTCGTCGTTGATGCGCACCGCCCCCACGTCGAGCGCTCCCCGGAAGATGTAGGGGAACCCGAGCACGTTGTTGACCTGGTTGTGGAAGTCGCTCCGGCCGGTGCCCACGATGGCGTCCGGGCGCGCCGCTTTTGCGGCGTCGTAGCCGATCTCGGGGTCCGGGTTCGCGAGCGCGAAGATGATCGGTCGGGGCGCCATGCGCTCGATCATCTCGGTTTTGACGATGCCGCCAGCCGAGAGCCCGATGAGCACGTCCGCGTCGGCGATGATCTCCGGCAGGGTCTGGCGCGGATCACTGGCCGGGCGCGCAAACGGCACGAGGTGCTCGCCGAGGTTCTCACGGTCCTGGCGGATGACCCCGTCCAGGTCGAAGAGGGTGATGTTCTCGGGGCGCACCCCGAGGGTGCACCACATGCGCATCGATCCAATAGCCGCGGCCCCGGCCCCGATGCAGGTGACGACGAGCTCCGAGAGCGCCTTGTCCTGGAGCTCGGCCGCGTTCATCAGCGCGGCGGCGCTAATGATCGCTGTCCCGTGCTGGTCATCGTGAAAGACGGGGATGCTGAGGCGCTTCTCCAGCTCGGACTCGACGCGAAAGCAGTGAGGCGCCGCGATGTCTTCGAGGTTGATCCCCCCGAAGGTGGGCTCGAGCGCGGCCACCACTTCGATGAGCAGGTCGGGGTCGTTGGCGTTCACCTCGATGTCGAAGACGTCGATGTCCGCGTACTTCTTGAAGAGCACCGCCTTGCCCTCCATCACCGGCTTCGCCGCGAGCGGACCGACGTCGCCGAGGCCGAGCACCGCCGTGCCGTTTGTCACGACTCCGATCAGGTTTCTTCGTCCGGTGTAGAGGTCGACGGTCCGCGGGTCGCGGTGAATGGCGCGCGCGGGCTCGGCCACCCCCGGGCTGTACGCGAGGCTGAGGTCTCGCTGGGTCGCGACCGGCTTGGTGGGGACGACCTCGATCTTCCCTGGCCGCCCCTGCCGGTGGTAGTCGAGCGCGTCTTTCTCGCGAACCTTGGTCGCCATGCCGCGAGCATACGCGTTTCGCTCCGCTCCCGTCGTGAGGGGTGGCCACGACACTCGCCACGGCCACAGCGGTGGTCAGCCGGGGCGGGGCCGAAGCCGGCACCCCAGCAAGACTCTCTGGCCATAAGCAGCCGGACCACCCTTGGCACGGAGTCTGCCTAGTGTCGGGAGGAACCCGCGGGTCTTGGGGAACTCGCAATCACCGGTGTTGAACACCGCCATCGAAAGGCTCCTTCCCATGAGGCTCGACCCTCGAATCGTCACCATCGCCTGTCTCGTCGCACTCTCCACCGGCTGTGTTGCCGCTGGTGGCGACAAGGGCCCCATCGACACCGCCGGCCTCGAGCTTCAAGGCGGTGCCAGCGCGGACGGCTTCGGCCCGTTCCGCGGCGTGATCGAGCTCGACGAGCGTGTTTCCGACGACCTGCAACGGCGCAACCCCTACCACGTGTGGGACCTGACCGTGGACGCCGACTGCGGCGACGCTTTCTTTGACCTGGCGAGCCGCGAAGGCGGAGACACCTGGCTCGGCCTCTACCGCTTCGACGGTCGCCGCTGGAACCTCGTCGACCTCAACGACGACTGCTACTCGGGTACGTTGAACAGCTGCCTCGAGGGTCCGCTGGACGCTGGCCGCTACCGAATCGTCGCCTCGAGCTACGAGTTCATCTCGTACCGAGATCGCGCCGCCTTCACGTACGAGCTCGGCGTCGTCTGTCGTGACGAGCCCGCCACCGGCGCCGCCTGCGGCTCCCGCGGCCTCGAGCCGTGCGGCGATGGGCTCTTCTGCAACTGGACCGAGGACGCCATGTGTGGCGCAACCGATCACCCCGGCGTGTGTGAGCCGATCCCCGAGATCTGCACCCGCGAGTTCGCTCCCGTGTGTGGCTGCGACGGCAACACCTACAGCAACCGCTGCACCGCCAACGCGGCCGGCGTCAGCGCCGCCAGCTCCGGTGAGTGCGCGACCCCGACCCCCGGTCCCGGCGAAGAGGGTGGGATCTGCGGCGGCATCGCCGGCTTCCTTTGTGACGACGGCCTCTACTGCGACATGAGCGCGACCCTGACCTGCAGCATCGCCGATGGCGCCGGCGTCTGCGCCACGCCCATCGAGGCTTGCTACGAGATCTACGCGCCCGAGTGTGGCTGCAACGGCGTCACCTACGGCAACGATTGCCTCCGCCGCGCGGCGGGCGAGCCGCTCGACCACGCCGGCGAGTGCAGCCGCAGCTGAGCTTGAACGGGTTGCTTGCACTGGATGCTTGAACTGGATCGCTTGAACTAACATTGCTCAAGGAGTCGGCCCGGGCGGGGTTTCTCGCTCGGGCCAACTTGTATTCACCGCCCCGCGATCGGGCCACGGAGCTGCCAAGCCCTATGCCGACGCCGCGGCGGCGCAGAGGATGCAAGGCGCGTCGCAGATCGATAGAGTCCGACCCGCGCGCCCCTCAGAGCGGGCTGCGGGTAGGATGTGACATGGTTGAGCGCTTTGGTTTCTTGGGCATGGGTCGGTTGATCCTCTCTCTCTGCGTCGGGCTGGCGTGGGGATGCGACGGCGGCACGCCAGAGGTCGACGCCGGCCCGGCGGTGGACGCAGGGCCGCCGGAGCCCGTCTCGATCGAGCACTGCGATTTCGAGCCTGCGCCTCCGACCGGCGGCGCCGGCGGCACGGTGACCGCGGGGGAGCTCAGCGCAGGAACCGCGGAGGCCTTCTTGGACCTCCCGCTCGGCACGGCGGTCGGCTCCTACACGTCGCGCGCCGAGAGCTTCGGCTTCGAGGGATTCGTGCCGTCGCCCGACGAGCGCCGGACCCTTTTGGCGAACTCCTTCGCTCCGGCCGTTGGCATCGAGACCATCCCGCGGCTCCGCGCCCTCGCGCTCTCGAGCGGCGGTGAGACGGTGATCATCATCAAGGCAGACCTCTCGCTCTCCTATCAAGGCTTCGTGCATGACGTCGAAGCGGCGCTCGGGCCAGAGTTCTCGGGCAAGGTGATCGTCGCGGCCAGCCACAGCCACTCGTCGTTCGGCAATTACACCGGGCACAGCGGCATGAAGGTGGGGTTCGGTGATCTCCGCGGGACGGTCTACGCCGCCCTCGTGGATCAGCTCGCCGCCGTGGCCCAGGCCGCGATCGCGGACCTCGAGCCCGCCCAGATCGGCATCTCGCTCAACGACGGCTTCGACCCAGACAACCGCGTCAACCGGGACCGTCGCTCCGAGAACGACGAGCTCGCGGGTGGATCCTTCGACGACGCGCAGCTCTTCATGATCCGGGTCGACACCGCAGCGGGCGAGCCCATGGCCATGGTTCCGGTCTTCGGGATTCACGGCACGGTGCACGGCGGCAACAACGCGCTCATCTCGACCGACTCGACCGGCGGAATCGAGCGGGTCCTCGAGGAGTCCTTCGACTCGCCGGTGATGGTGATGCACCTGCAAGGCGCGGGCGGCGACGTCTCGCCCGCCGGGCAGGGCTCCACCGACTGTGACGGGGCCGAAGTCTGCGCGGACTTCGGGCGCTCGGAGACGATCGGCCACTACGCGCTGCCCGAGATCCGTGCGGCCTACGATGCTGCTGGCGCCTCGATGGAGACCAACGTCGAGCTCGAGATGCTCACCCGAACCGTGCCGCTCGGTCCGGACTGGCGCACCTTCACCATCCGCGACGGCGCGCTCGAGTACGCGCCGTGGGACGGAAACACGTTTGCGGACGGGGAGGTCTATGACGCGGCAGGAGCGTTGATCTCACCGATCGACGAGTTCAACGCCCCGTACTCGGCGGCCCTCTGCGGCGCCGGCGACGACCTTGGCCTGCGCCTGGCCCGTGCGCGCCTCCGCGGTACGGAGATGCTGAGCGACTACTCGTACTACAACTGTTCCAAGGTCGAGCAGATCATCAACGTGCTCTCGACCATCGTCGACGTGCCCTTCGAACCCGCGCCCCTCTGCGAGACGACGGGGACGACCGTGAGCGCGCTGCGCATCGGTGAGTGGATGATCGGCACGCTCCCGGGTGAGCCGGTGACCCTGCTCCGCGACCACTTGCAGACGCTCTCGCCGATGCCGCCCGAGCGAACCATTGTCATCGGCTACGCCCAGGACCACGGCGGCTACCTGCTGCGTCCCGAGGATTGGCTCTCCGGCGGCTATGAGCCGAGCATCACGTTTTGGGGGCCTCTCGAGGGTGAATACGTCGCCGAGCAGACGG
>Ga0114933_10006335_pt1 | contig 10500 bp, 5 predicted proteins | sample 4SBtaG_FD_89691 | JGI IMG/M metagenome (GOLD analysis project Ga0114933, IMG submission 89691) | Deep subsurface microbial communities from Kolumbo volcano to uncover new lineages of life (NeLLi) - 4SBTROV12_W25 metaG | ecosystem: Environmental > Aquatic > Marine > Volcanic | place: Kolumbo... | reverse complement strand
TTGAAGCAGGATACCCTTTCAGATACAATGCGCCCCCTGCAATAGGCGCGTAGCTCAGCTGGTTAGAGCACTTGGTCGACATCCAAGGGGTCAGCAGTTCGAATCTGCTCGTGCCTACCAAAGAATACAACGGGTTAGTCCAGAAATGGTCTAACCCTTTTTTCTTCCTGTAGTCAAAACCGTATCAATTTCCAATACAGTTTCAGCCACAGGCCTACGATCTACCCATTGCGCAAGATGTTCACTGGATAAGTGCGCATACTTCTGCACCATCTCCGGCGAAGACCATCCGCCCAACTCCTGCAACACATGCAACGGGGTGCCTTCTTGAATGTGCCAGCTTGCCCAAGTGTGTCTGAGGTCATGCCAGCGGAAATTCTCGATACCAACCCGCTTTAACACTTTGCGCCATGCTTTAGTATTCACCTGATGGACAGGCTTACCCCTAAAGCTGAACACATTGGCCTGATGCTTACCGATCTGTTGACGCAGCACTGCAACCGCTACGCTAGACAATGGAACAGGAATCGCCTTTCTGGCCTTGGCTTGATCAGGGTGTATCCATGCAGTCCTGCGCACTAAATCCACCTGCGACCATTGCAGACCTGTGACATTGGAACGTCTTAAGCCTGTCTCCAAACTAAAGCGCACCATGTCGGCAAGATGCGAAGGTAAATCGGCAATCAACCTGTTAGCCTCATTCCGTGTTATCCATCGCACCCGCTTGGTCGGTTCCGGCAGCATACGCACCACCGGGACACGATCAATCCATTCCCATTCGTTACAGGCTTTTCTGAGGATAATCCGAACCACTTCCAATACTCGATTGACCGTAGAGTTTTGAACCCCTTCGGCTTGCTTCGCGTCAGAAAGCTTGTCCAGCATATCCCGCTTGATCGTCTGCAACTCGACACCGTTCAGGTACTTATCCAGCCAGCGTAAATGATAAATGTCGCTGACCTGCGAGGCTTTGTGTTTCGTCTCGCGCAGATACCGTACAACAGCATCGTTCCACTTATAGATCGGCTTGGCGCCCAGCCTTTCCTGCTCCCATAAAGATGATCTCAGCTTGGCTTCGTACTCTTCCGCCTTGATACGTTCGGAAGTGCCAGAACTTTGCTGTATTCGGTGTCCCTTATGGGTGAAACGAACCCACCAGATTGATGAGTCCTTACGCTTGTAGAGTGACATAGTGAATCCTCCTTCGTGTCACCTTCCAGCGTTCGCCACTGAGGAGCATAGAGCGAACGTAAGTAGGACACAAGGTCATCTTTAATGAATGCCCAACACTTGCCGGGCTTGGCGGCTGGAATCTCGCCTGAACGTGCTTTGGCTTGTACCGTGACAGGGTGCATCTTGAGGAAGGCGGCAGCCTGTTCCAGATCAAGCGTTTCCATCTTTATACATCCTTAGGTTGATACGATGGAAAGCAGGATAGGGCGGATGAAACTGGAAGTCAGGGGGGAGATTTATACACAAAAGAGGGGTTTATTTGCCCTTAATGCGTTTCAGAGACTGCACGATCTCTTTATGCACCTCTTCAATGACGCAATCAACGGAGGCTAGGCAGATTCGCAGCACTTCCTCAAAATCATTACCTGAAGTCGAGGAAGGTAATCGTCCGAAGCTGTCTTGATAAGCGCGGATGACGCTAGCAATCATCCTCTGCCGATTGATTTTTGGGGGTGTCCCGCGTTTGTTGTTCTTTTTAGACGATAAATGCAATGCTTCAAAGCAAATCGAAATCATTTTCAATTCGTTGTATGCCATTTCAAGCTGATTGTCAGTGTTCGTTATACCGGTCTCTGGATCAATCTGGTCAGGTATCCCTTTGGAACCATTTATCACCACCTTAAGCATACGAATACTAAAATCATCCAGCTTGTCGAAGCTTTCCAGAAGGGCGTTACTTTGTTTCATCAACTTAGCCCATGTACGAACCTGTTCCGATGTGGCCTGAAATTCCTTTGCCTGTTCTTCGATCACTAGGTAGCTACCTAGTGCCACATCCAATGCCGCAAGGAATTTGCCTACCTCAGGGTCATCATCCGATTTACCTAGGGTTTTGATAATGGCGGTACGCGTCTGTTCAGGTAGCTTGAAATCCACTCTTTTGATTGAAGTGCCTTTCAATGAGCCGACGTAACGTACAGATGTTTTTTCCATAGCAATCTCCCTGAGAGGTTCAAGAATAACTCAGCGATACCCAATTTGCAGCAGGTGTAACGTCTACGATTGTCTGTATTGAGAGTTTTGGTGATAGGGGAGGATGAAATGTATGGGGTGTAACTAAGTTTTGTGGGGAGTTTTAGGTGTTTTACTGTTTAAAAAGCATTGAATTGCCATTGAATGGGCATTCAAAATCATTCAAGTAGCGTTCGGTGTGCATTGAATTTGCATTGGCGATGCATTGGAAAAATTACTGATATTTCCAATATATTGGCACCAAAATAGCCATTATGAATGGTCGCTTATTGGCCTGTTCGTTCGGTCGCAGACAATCTGATTCCGCCGCTGAGAGTGCTGCCTTGTTTAACATCGAAAAGATTCTTTATATACAAAGAGAAATTTTTTGCTGTGTTTAGCTAATCATTAAATGTGAAACATGGTCTATCCTGAGTTATTTGTCCGGTCAGAGTACAAATCCCAATCTGCTAAACTAGACCATTCCTGCTACGTTGAACCGTTCTGGTTCCGGTCAGAGTACAAATCCCAATCTGCTAAACTCTACCGAGGCATGGAATGACATCGAGCGCAGTTCCGGTCAGAGTACAAATCCCAATCTGCTAAACTAGTTTGACCAATTGATCTATGAGGGTAGCTGTTCCGGTCAGAGTACAAATCCCAATCTGCTAAACTCGGTGTTCAGGTGGAATACACACTGATCAGGTTCCGGTCAGAGTACAAATCCCAATCTGCTAAACTATCTGCGCCGACATTGAACGTAAGCGGCTTGTTCCGGTCAGAGTACAAATCCCAATCTGCTAAACTACAACGCTTGCACATCTCTTTAAGGCTGCAGTTCCGGTCAGAGTACAAATCCCAATCTGCTAAACTTTCGGTGCGTGTGGCAACTTCGATGCGTTCGTTCCGGTCAGAGTACAAATCCCAATCTGCTAAACTCCTCCGCTTCACTATGCCCCCGATTCAGACGTTCCGGTCAGAGTACAAATCCCAATCTGCTAAACTGCTATCCGTATCGAACACGATCCCGTTGGTGTTCCGGTCAGAGTACAAATCCCAATCTGCTAAACTTGTGGGGATGGGGTTTTGCTTCAATAGTGAGTTCCGGTCAGAGTACAAATCCCAATCTGCTAAACTACGTCGGAGGCAGTATCCTCAGTTCCTACGTTCCGGTCAGAGTACAAATCCCAATCTGCTAAACTTGGCGCTATGAAAACCACCTGCCCATCGTGGTTCCGGTCAGAGTACAAATCCCAATCTGCTAAACTGCAGATGCTGTGGATGTTAGCAGTGAGTGGGTTCCGGTCAGAGTACAAATCCCAATCTGCTAAACTTTAGGCTTAAGTGGGTAAGGATTGTATCTAGTTCCGGTCAGAGTACAAATCCCAATCTGCTAAACTCGATAACTTCACTACAACGGTGCTGGGTACGTTCCGGTCAGAGTACAAATCCCAATCTGCTAAACTTTCAAGCATATGCTCCTCATTAAAAAACTGGTTCCGGTCAGAGTACAAATCCCAATCTGCTAAACTCTGAGCTACGTGCACCAATTGCTGAGAAGGGTTCCGGTCAGAGTACAAATCCCAATCTGCTAAACTTGGCGGTTTCAGGGACTTGCACTCAACCACGTTCCGGTCAGAGTACAAATCCCAATCTGCTAAACTTCACACCATCGTTGTGATGATATTGCCAATGTTCCGGTCAGAGTACAAATCCCAATCTGCTAAACTGTGATAAGCATATTAGCGTCGACAGGTGAGTTCCGGTCAGAGTACAAATCCCAATCTGCTAAACTCCAGCGTTGACGGTAGCATTTTAATTTTATGTTCCGGTCAGAGTACAAATCCCAATCTGCTAAACTAGCCGCCTTGCAAACCACAAAGACTACCCCGTTCCGGTCAGAGTACAAATCCCAATCTGCTAAACTGATGATGATGCGTACACCATGTTGGTGTATGTTCCGGTCAGAGTACAAATCCCAATCTGCTAAACTAGATAGGTCGCGTTGAAGATAGCGAACAGGGTTCCGGTCAGAGTACAAATCCCAATCTGCTAAACTGTCCTGTAAGTTATGTGGTTGTGCCTATCCGTTCCGGTCAGAGTACAAATCCCAATCTGCTAAACTCTGGCTGGAAAACTTAACATTTCCCGCGCCGTTCCGGTCAGAGTACAAATCCCAATCTGCTAAACTTTGGGAAGGAAAGTGCCGCGTAGCCGTAGCGTTCCGGTCAGAGTACAAATCCCAATCTGCTAAACTAGATGCGAGTTTGAATAGGCATACAATTTAGTTCCGGTCAGAGTACAAATCCCAATCTGCTAAACTAAAGGGCAATTCGTTAGTTCCTTTGATAGCGTTCCGGTCAGAGTACAAATCCCAATCTGCTAAACTGTACGCGCTGTACATCCACTTAAAATAACTGTTCCGGTCAGAGTACAAATCCCAATCTGCTAAACTGTTACGCTTTTTTAAGCGTTCTTTACCACAGTTCCGGTCAGAGTACAAATCCCAATCTGCTAAACTAGAGGTTTTTGAGATAACGTCGCCGATCAAGTTCCGGTCAGAGTACAAATCCCAATCTGCTAAACTAGCAGCAGCACTGGCTAAACAAGTCAACGCGTTCCGGTCAGAGTACAAATCCCAATCTGCTAAACTCTGACACACTGGCACTTATAGCAAACAGCAGTTCCGGTCAGAGTACAAATCCCAATCTGCTAAACTTGCTTCTAATTTCTTCCTCTGTTTATCTAGGTTCCGGTCAGAGTACAAATCCCAATCTGCTAAACTCGACGGGGAAAAAGTCGTGCCGTTTATTTAGTTCCGGTCAGAGTACAAATCCCAATCTGCTAAACTACTAAATATGGTCACGCTCACAACATCGCTGTTCCGGTCAGAGTACAAATCCCAATCTGCTAAACTTATCTCCGTCCGTCGTGCTGACCCATACAGTTCCGGTCAGAGTACAAATCCCAATCTGCTAAACTAATACCCTCTTTTAAATTAAAAATGCTGTCGTTCCGGTCAGAGTACAAATCCCAATCTGCTAAACTCCTATGCTTTGGCTTCCAATGTAGTCTATAGTTCCGGTCAGAGTACAAATCCCAATCTGCTAAACTAGTTCGCGTATTGAAGAAGGCAAGCATCGAGTTCCGGTCAGAGTACAAATCCCAATCTGCTAAACTGGAAGCGCAACAACCACCTGATTCCACAGGTGGTTGTTGTGTTTTGGCGATGAAAAAATGAGCTGGCTCATTAGAAAAGATTGAATTGGTCGGGTGATTTATTACGGGGTTGTTTGGTTTTTCCGCTGAAACTGATGATGCGTTCGTATTGTTTATCGGTAAATTGTAGGATGTTCACTTTACCACCCACAGGCAAGCATGTCTCCACTGTTTTGCAATAGGTATCTATTTGTGCTTGACTACTACAAAAGCGCATATACACAGAAAATTGAGCCATCTCGAAACCCATGTCAAGTAAGGCTTTTCGGAAGTCTGTAGCGGCTTTACGCTCTGCCTTTTCCACTACTGGTAAATCAAACATGACAACGATCCACATTAGACGATACCCCGAAAGCATGCGTTGTCAGTTTTCTTGCATTGATGCTGCAAGACTAAGAGGTAGACCGGGCAAGGGTAGGTCGAGCTTGTCTTTATCACCCATGAATACCTGTGCCAAAGAGGTTGCCAGCTTTTGAGTGCAGACCATAACAGGTGTTGCGCCCGCATTCGTTTGCATGTCATCGTAAAGGGTGCGTACTATTTCGCGCTTGGTTTCAGGCGTGATGGTGTTTTCGCCTTGCTGTAGCAATTGCCATACTTTTAAGTCGATGATGGGGCGAAAGGGTTCCATCAGGTCGTCTACCAAACGCATGGCATTTCCCTCGTTGCTGTGGTGTAGGCCTATCGTTGGATGTAGCCCGGCAGCCACAACTGCACGTGCAGTCGTGGCGCGCAACACGGTGTAGCCATAGTTGAGCATGGTGTTTAATCCGCCTCCTTTCTGATCACGCCGGAAATCATCACCGAACAACAATCCCCAGTAACGCCGCGCACCCTGTGCTTCTATATTGTCTGGGTCACCCGAGCGTACTTTTCGTACTAAAGCTAGTAGTGGTATATGGGGTGCACCTGTTGCCTCGAGTGCTGCTGCCTGTTGTTGCAATTTGGATTTTGCTATGTCTGCCCACAGGCGCTTTTTGAGTGGTTGGGTGGTGGCGATTTGCGCGTCGTAACGTTTGGCTTGTTGGTAGTTTCCTTCGATAGGCAGAATCATGCCGGCAGCATTATGGTTTGCAGCACAAAGCACGAAAGGGGTGCAACGCTCTGCCAGTGCCACTAGTAGATTGTTGGTGTAACTCAAGCCGTGTGCATTGGCGATGACGGCGGCAATGTCGTCAAGTGGCACTTGCCCCAACTCCTTTCGCTCGCCTTCGGTGTCTTGCACTACCATGAAGCCGCGTGAGAGGAATAAGTGCCGTTTGTCATCTGCCACTTCGACGATGCGGCCTATCATTTAATTTAGGCCCTAAATCCCGGATCTCTCAGTTCACCAACAGGAGAAACGGTGATGCGTCGGGCTTTTGATTTTTGCAGAGAGCTGGCAGATTTTAATAAGTAAGCCAGCTCCTTAGTGCGCGTTCTCGCATCTACATTGGCTTCATAAACTTCCGCAAAAGCAATTTGTCCCTTTCGGATTTTGCATACTCGTAATGTTCTGGTATTGCTATTGTCTGATAAGCGGATGCAGTCGTTGCGAGTTAAACGCATCACCAGTGGCTTGTCACTTATGCTTAAAGAAGGGTGTCGCAATCTTTTGACACCTTGTTGCTTTACTATTTGATATGCGTCAAAAGTTGAGACGACTTCACCATCCCACTTGCCTTTATCATTACGTACGATCTCTATGCAATAGTTGCTATCACCTTTGTAACCTTTATATGGTTTCGGCTGACCGTCTGTATTTTCACCATGCCTTGAGATTGCTTTCTCAGCAGTCATCTTTTCAGCACTTGTCATCTCAATGACTTTAAGATTGCTTTCGTCGCGTACGCGTACGCCTTCCACAATTTTGTGCGTTACGACCTTGCCATTTTCACGTAAGCCGTATGCGGTGTCGTTGTGCATTGCGCCCTCATGGCTATGATCCGGCTTATGGCTTACACAAATCCGTCCGACTGCGCGTTGCACATGGTCACGATAGTTTCCCCAAGGAAAGGGCATGTTGTCCACCAAGCGGTTAAGTTGTTGCTCGCGCGCGCTGGCACTGGCTTTGGCAAAACGTTGCAATAGACCTTGATCGGTTACGCCGATCACGCAGGCATCTACGGCATGATGCCGATGGTCATTGCGATTCTTTTCACCTTGCAAGCTTAATACATCGTTCAGGCCGAATTTGCCTCGTAACATAGCGGTCATACGTCCGGGGATTACGCGTGTATCAGGACAAATTAGTTTGAGATATTCAAAGGCTATCTTGCTCAAGTAGCGTGTATCGTTCAGTGCTCTGGCTAGGAATCCTTTGTCATCTTTTAGCCAGCGTTGGTAGCCGTCCTCACCAAAACGGTAGCGTTTTGATTTTGGCATTTTTTCTGCACGGGCGATGATTTCTTCGTATTGCCAACCTTGGTTTGCAAAGTCATTACTTGCATCCCACGGGGTGCGATTACCCTTGATACGGTTAGCTTGTCGCATTGCGACGGTCTTATTGTTAAGGCTGTCGTCCAATGTTTGCGAAAAGGGCAGAATGTGTTCGATCTCCACTTCGTCGGAGAGCAACATCGCCATACTGATTTGCACACCGGAATAGGGGCAACGCCTATCTGCCACGTTATCACTCAATTCCTCCCACAAGATCATTTTGACTATGTCATCGCGTGAAACACGCTCTTCGCTGATCTTGAGCGTGTTGGCAATGTCGGTACGCATACGGGTATTACGCTTTTGATTGTCGGCTTGGCGTTTTGTTTCTTCTTTGCGTTGTTCGCGATTTTGCTTTAGGTCGCGTGCCAGTTCGACAATTATTTCGTTTGGATGCCCATGTCGTTTGATGAGTGCATTCACCACCATGCGCACTTGGTTCAGCCCGATATGCACGGTAGGGTTGGCAATCTTTCCGTAATATTTCTCCGGGCGATCTTTTTTATCTTCTGGTTTGCCAGTGCCAAAACCGACATGGCGTTGCAATGCCTCGCCGTAATAGGGCAGTTCATGGAAGAGGTGAAATGTCTGAATTTCCCCAGTTTCCGTATTCACCCGCTCTACTGAAAAGGTACGCCCTTCGATTGCCTGATTGTCGTTCAATTGACTGTGATGGAAGCCAGCAGCCAATGCCGCCTTGTCGTATGTTACAACTTCGCGTTTCAATTCCGGCAAGATGCGCTCCAAGGCTTTCTCACACAGGCTGCCATAACCTTCCGGCAGTGCTACATTGGCAATGGCTTCTGCACGCTGTTCATCTATGCTTGTTTCATCTTGGAGCCATCGTATTAGCTTGGATTCGTTTTCTTCTTTCAGTAATTGCATCACGATGGCATCTTGCTTGGCTTCGTCAAAGGCGAACCATGCTTTGCCAAAGTGGTCGGCCTTGCTCAATGTGGCACTGGTGGTGTTGCCTTTGAGTTCCGTTCGTTTCGGGTCTTCAAAATTGAATTGAACATTGCCACCCAAACCGAGCAATTTTTTCATTTTCGTGAAGGTCAGTTTATTTTTTGTTTCCAATTCGGCGGCTAAATCAACCCGTTGCTGCAAGGTCAGCGGTGTTTCTTTCAGCCCTTCGCGCAATATGCGCAGGTTGTTTACTTCCTGATATATTCGGAAACGTTGTGAGCTTGGGAGGGCGCGCGGTGCCCGCTCTTCTTCAGGCATAAAGGTACATCGTCCGGCCTGGACAGGCTTGAGCGGTCGCTGATATAGCAATACATGCTTTAAATCAGCACACGCTTTTTCATTAAAAAGTGTGGGATTCAGTTCGCTTTGTTTTTTCCATAATTCATCAAATTCATGTTCAATCATGGCGCGGTCAATATAGAGGTCGTAATACTTGTTGATCTTAGGTTTGCCATCTTCCTTGAGTTCTTTTTCCTGACGGTAGCGCGCACGCACGGTTTGTCCGGCAGCATCGCGCTTGTGTAGCCATTCTCCTACGGTACGGCAGTTCTCTGTATCGAGTGTATCGCGCAGTTTTTTGATCGCGGTTTTCAGTGCGCCGCTATCGTTGTCTTTTTTATCGGTCTTGCGGTTGCTTTTGAAGCCACGACGCTGATTGATGTGAAATAGCGCACGCGCAAATTCGGCCGGGGTGAGTGCTTCATCCAATCCTTTAGCGCGCAGTGTGTAAGGGTTCAGTTTTTCCAATGCCTTGCGCTGTGCTTCATCGGTAGGAAAGAAGCCGTGTTCGATGAGTGTGCGCATCATGCTTGCTTTTCGCATTAGCAGGCGGTCGCGGCGGCGGCGCGTGGCGCGTGCTTCACGTCGTGTGACAGCTAATGATGAGCCATCCTTAGGATTTCGCCCATCTGAAAAAATGCGAACACCTGCCTTGATGACTGCACATGGCTGATTATTTTTATCTAGGCGGAGCATGGCCCAACCCAGTGAGGTTGTACCCAAATCAAGTGCTAAGCGATATTTCATTTTATGCGACATGAATAAATCTCCTTGATGAATGATGGATTTCAATATTATTGTGTTGACGGTAAGGCTTTTATGGACTTATGATTATAGACACCAGTAGATTGGGATTTGTGCTCGGATCGCTAACAAGCATTTCGATGCACCAAATGAAAGGGCCGCTATATGCGGCTCTTTGTTTGTCCGCATATAAAATCAATGGTCTCAGACTCAATAGAGTCATGAATTATCCAGCATTTCTCCTGCCCAAATAACGCGACGGGCTTGAAATACATTTACCCGAAATCTACTCTGAATTTTATCTATTGGATATAAGGAAAATCCTTATTAATGCCGATGGTGCTTCAATGGAGACAGATATCATTGTTTTTGTAACGGCAAAAGCGGACGTCGAACCAGCTCGCTTCCACAGGCTGCTCAGGTGGAGCAGCAGACCTTCTGTAGCTAAAACTGTATCACTTTCACGCTCAGAGAGTTAATTTGTAGCTGGTTTAGACTGTTTTTAAGTGTGGCGAACACTGGTAAGGTATTGATAAATATAGGTTGAGATGGTTACTCACCTTCTCGACATCCAAGGGGTCAGCAGTTCGAATCTGCTCGTGCCTACCAAAGCATCATCAAGAGTTAGCTTAACGGCTAACTCTTTTTTATTTTGTACGTAGCTACAACGTAGCCAATTCCTCCATA
>Ga0114933_10006334_pt1 | contig 10500 bp, 10 predicted proteins | sample 4SBtaG_FD_89691 | JGI IMG/M metagenome (GOLD analysis project Ga0114933, IMG submission 89691) | Deep subsurface microbial communities from Kolumbo volcano to uncover new lineages of life (NeLLi) - 4SBTROV12_W25 metaG | ecosystem: Environmental > Aquatic > Marine > Volcanic | place: Kolumbo... | reverse complement strand
ATTCTGAGAAAAGTTGGTCTATAGGTTTCCCTAGCTCAGACTCAATTGTCTTTCTAGCCTCTATAGCAGAGAATGGTGTTAGTCTATCTTGTAGTTCAGCTAGATCATTTGCTACGTCTTCACCTATAAGATCCGGTCTTGTAGCAATTGCTTGACCAAATTTTATGAAACTTGGACCTAAGTTTTGCAGAGCAGCGGCAAGTCTTTGTCCACGTCTCTTTTCCCGTAAAGGCTTTCTACCTAAACTTGCTAATATCACAATTAGAGGTGCAATCCTTGCTTCTTTGAGTAAAAATAATGCGTCGAATCGTGACAATACCCAAGCAATTCGAAAAATACGTTGTATGTAGTTTAGAGAAGATAGCATATTACTAAAACTGTTTTTATGAACGCCAGCCAGAGTGTATGGCTGCTATCCCCCCACTCATTGGTTGCCATTTTACACCCCCAAAGCCTGAAACTCTTATCATATCAGCAAACAATTCCGGAGCAGGAAACCGTCGAATACTCTCAACTAAGTATTTGTAAGCATCTTTATCTTTTGCAATTGCTTGGCCTATTATTGGAATAAGAGTGAATGAATACAATTCGTACAGTTTTTCAATCATAGGAGCAGGTGTAGGAGAGAATTCGAGGCATACGAAACGTCCACCAGGTCTTAAAACTCGAGCAACCTCCTCAAGTGCACGATTTTTATCAGTTATATTTCTAATCCCAAACGCGATTGTGCACGCATCTATACTACTATTTGTAAATGGTAAAGTTTCAGCATTACCTGCGATACGATCGATTCCACTCAAAATACCTTTATTCCAATCCCTTTCTTGCCCTGTCTTAAGCATTTCTTCGCTCAGGTCACAAATTATTGTTTGTCCATTATCGTTTCCACCTAGGCGCTCAAGAAATAATGAAGCAATATCACCTGTGCCGCCAGCTAAATCAAGTAATCGCATTCCAGCTATGGGATTAAGCTGTTCAATCATTCGACGTTTCCAGATGCGATGAATGCCAATACTCATAATATCATTCATCAGGTCGTAATTGCCAGCTACCCTGTCAAATAAACCTTGAACTAGAATAGGTTTTTCTTCAGGTGATACACTTTGATAGCCGAAGTCTACTTCTGTATTTTCATCGTCATTATTTATTTTTCTAATCATAATTATATAGGATAGCCTAGCGCATCCATAGGCGCTACCTTAGGAATTATGCCAGAGCTACCTGAAGTTGAAACTGTTAGGATAGGTCTAGAGGCTCAGATTGGTTACAATCGTATTATTGGAGTTGAAATCCATAGATATGATCTAAGAATACCAATACCTGAGGATCTTAAGACTCGTCTTTTGGAATGTCGAATTTCCAGTTATTCTCGGAGAGGGAAATATCTTTTATTACACCTGAATAATCATAATATTTGGCTTATTCACCTAGGTATGAGTGGTCGAATTATAGTAAATAGTGGTAATCCAGAAATACTAGGAAAGCATGATCATTTAGTTGTAAATTTTGAGGGTAGTTTGCAGTTAGTTTACAATGATCCAAGACGTTTCGGGTTAATTGATATTATAGGTAATGATATACTACAATCTCATCGTTTATTAAGTTCTATGGGCCCAGAGCCACTTACTGAAAGTTTTAATGCTGACGTTTTGATCTCAGCCTTAAAAAATCGAAAAAAAAGTATTAAAGCTGCACTATTGGATCAAAAAATAGTTGCTGGAATTGGAAATATATACGCATGTGAAGCTTTATTTTATGCCCGGATAAATCCAAAAAGAACTGCAGCAAATATTCGTAGTTATCAGGCTAGACGTCTGGTTAGTGCTATAAAATTTGTACTTGAAAAAGCAATTGAATCAGGCGGTTCATCTCTGAAAGATTATGTGAACACTTCAGGGGAACTTGGTTATTTTCAACATAATTTTTCAGTTTATGGTAAGGAGGGTGAACCTTGCCGTGAATGCGGTAAGAAAATTAAAAAAATTATTCAAAATGGTCGTTCAACATTCTATTGCCCTTTTCAACAACGTTAAGAAATATGGTAAAGAAGTTAAGTGATCTTGAATTTATTAAAGATAGACTTCTTCATTTTCGTAATATTAGAAATATTACTAGTTACCAAAAACAAATTTGAAATTGCAATATAATTACATAAATCAATTATTTAGGAGCAATTACGATGAGTTACGTGAATATTAAGGCTGAAAAAAGGGATATGATTGGAGTTATTACTTTAAATAGGCCTGATGCTTTGAATGCACTCAGCTCACCCTTAATAAGTGAGCTAAATCAATCACTTGTCGCATTTGAATTAGATGAAGATATTGGTGCAATAGTTATCACAGGAAACGAAAAAGCTTTTGCTGCAGGTGCTGATATTAAGGAAATGATGGAAAAAGACTATATTCAGGCCGCACTAGGAGATTTTTTAGGTGATTGGGATGTTATCACTCGATGTAAGAAGCCCACTATAGCAGCGGTTTCGGGGTATGCTTTAGGGGGGGGGTGCGAATTAGCTATGCAGTGCGACATAGTTTTAGCAACAGATACGGCAAAATTTGGTCAGCCTGAGATAACGATTGGTGTCATTCCTGGAGCTGGAGGAACACAACGTCTTACCAAAGCCATAGGTAAAGCTAAGGCTATGGAAATGATTCTTACAGGGCGTATGATGGATGCTAAGGAAGCAGAGATAGCTGGATTGGTCTCAAGAATAGTAGATTCATCAAAATTACTTGATGAAGCTATCTCTTTGGCAACAAAAATAGCTAAAATGCCTCGCGCAGCAACTTTTGCTGCTAAATCAGCTATTAATAGATCATTTGAAACCACATTGGCTGAAGGAGTTTTATATGAAAAAACTTCATTCTATTCATTGTTTGCAACAGAAGATCAGACTGAGGGAATGTTAGCATTTGCTGAAAAACGTAAGCCAAAATTTAGGAATAAATAGACTAAGACCTTAGTTAACTATTATGATTAGTTGACTGCTGCTGTTACCAGATATATAACGCCATCCTTAATTTTATTTTAGGAATTTGCAATTATGGCGCACTCACGTCAGGCTAAAAAGCGTATTCGTCAGGATGCACGACGTACTGAAACAAACCGCACGCGGCTGAGTCGGATACGTACATATCTGAGAAAGGTTGAAGAAGCTATAGAAGCAGGTGATAAAACCGCCGCTGATGCAGCTTACAGATTGGTTCAACCAGAATTACATAAGGGTGCTAGTAAGGGTATTATGCACCGCAATACAGTGGGAAGAAAGCTTTCCAGAATTAGCAAAAAAATTAAGTTATTAGGCTAATATATAACCCTTATATTCTTTTACTATCTTAATTCAGCTATAAATCTATTTTTTTATGAACGTTCAAAATAATATTAGTTATATTATCTTCTTTAGGAAGCTGATCCTTCAAAGGGCTGAATAGCAGAGAGTTTTTTTGGCTTAAAATGCTTTAAAAAGCATCTTTTCATAAAATTTCTATCATCTTATTAAAAAAAATTTAAAAGAATCTGCGAGTTCCTATTTCGGGCTGGTTGATTGTCTGATATTGCGCGATTAGACTGGGTGGTTTGAAGTTGTGGTCTATTAAATTCAAATCTATAAAACATTAGTAAACTATAATACTAAATTGTATCGTTAAAGTTGTTATCATAAACAAAAAATTTAAAATTAAGGCTGCAGAAAGCGATTTAGTTAATTAATTTTATGAAATTTGCGTTAGGGTGCTTAAAGCAAGTTTAGAAAGCCACGAAAACAGATGAATATTAACTCTATAAGAGAAATTGCAGCTAAGCGCCTAAGTCCTGGGCATGTCCATTCGGGCGAGGTGACACCTGAAGAAGCTTGGGAGTTACTACAGGTTGAAAGTAGAGCAACCATGGTGGATGTCCGAACTGAGCCAGAATGGATGTTTGTAGGATTGCCTGATTTAACTAAAGTTGGTAGAAATATAATAAGAATTTCTTGGCAAATATTTCCAGAAATGATTGTTGATAAATCTTTTGTAGATCGTGTGAAGGCTAACGACTGTGATTTAAATGACGTCATTATGTTTATATGCCGAAGTGGGGCTCGATCACAAGCAGCCGCTGAGGCTTGTGCTGAGGCGGGCTTTAAAAATACATTTAATGTAATAGATGGCTTTGAGGGTGATCAAGATGATAAGGGGCACCGTGGAACACTTGCAGGCTGGAAGTTCTCAGGTCTTCCATGGGTGCAGGCATGATTAATGACAAAAATAGATCTGAGTCTTTGTCAATGGAACATATTTGGGCAAGAGTACGTCACCGATTAGAGCAAGAATTAGGTTCTGCAGCATTTCAGAGCTGGTTAAGACCAGTTCAGTTTGGTTCAATCCAAGGAGAGGAACTGCTTCTTATAGCTCCAACCCGTTTCCTAAGAGATTGGGTGGAATCTAGATATGGAGAGCTAATCGTTTCTTTTTGGAGAGAAGAAGATTCTTCAGTTAGCAAACTAAATATAGAGGTGCGAAAACAAAAAATTGTTGAAACAAAGGATTTACCATCACCTAGCAATCAAAAGTCCCAATCACCGGGTGAACGACTTTCTCTCCATCTAATGGATACAGATGATAGCGCTTTAGGTTCTCCATTGAGTCCAAAATTTAAATTCAATAATTTCGTATTAGGTAAACCAAATGAGTTTGCCCACGCGGCAGCTCGTCGAGTAGCCGAGTCTGACAAAGTGCCATTTAATCCTCTCTATTTATATGGTGGAGTAGGGCTGGGAAAAACTCACCTGATGCATGCAATAGCTTGGCACATACGTGAGCGTGACCCAGGTAGGCGTGTTATATATTTATCAGCTGAGAAGTTTATGTATCAATTTATTCGTGCATTACGTTTTAAAGATACTATGGCATTTAAAGAGCAGTTTAGGTCAGCAGATGTTCTGTTAATTGATGATGTGCAATTTATATGTGGAAAGGAAAGTACTCAGGAAGAGTTTTTTCATACATTTAATGCTTTAGTAGATCATGATAGGCAAGTTGTAATTTCGGGTGACCGTTCTCCATCAGACTTAGATGCTATGGAGGAACGTTTGAGATCAAGACTTGGATGGGGGTTGGTAGCTGATATACACGCAACAACCTATGAACTAAGGCTTGGAATATTACAAACTAAAGCTGAGGCAATGGATGCAAGTAGTCTTCCACGAGAAGTTTTGGAGTTTCTAGCTTATAAAATTACATCTAACGTAAGAGAATTAGAGATGGCTCTAAATCGTGTTGCTGCGCATGCAACTCTTATAGGACGTGCAGTTTCTTTGGAGATGACACAGGAAGTTTTAAGAGACGTTTTGCGTGCTAATGATCGCAGGGTTACAATTGAAGAAATACAAAAGCGCGTTGCTGAACACTATAATATTAAACTTTCTGAAATGTCATCAGAAAGAAGAGCTCGCGCAGTAGCAAGACCCCGCCAAGTGGCTATGTTTTTATCAAAGCAGCTAACTCAAAGGTCTTTACCAGAAATTGGTCGTAAATTTGGAGGTAGAGATCATACCACTGTAATGCATGCCGTACGAAAGATAGAACAATTAAAGGAGTCTGATTTAGGGATTGCAGAAGACTTAGAGCTTCTTAAGCGCAATTTAGAGACCTAGAAGATTTTTTCTGAAAATAGCCAAAAAATTTAGTATGAAAAGAATGCCTTATCCTGAACAATTTTGTATAGTGTTATATATCGAATCGAACAAACTATTGGGTATTGAAGTAAAAGCTCAAAAAACAATATTAAAATAACTTTTTTTTAATGACTTTGGCTGAAACGAAAATTCGGTTTATTAAAAAATGAAATTAAAAATTGAACGATCTGTTCTTTTACGCTCCTTAAGTCATATGCAAAGTGTGGTGGAGCGACGTAATACAATACCTATACTCTCCAATGTTCGCTTGGATGCAAGCGCAGGTGGAAACGTTAGGCTCACAGCCACGGATATGGATATCGCAGTTGTTGAATCTATCGCAGCTAATGTTGATCAGCAAGGTGGAGCAACGGCCCCCGCACATATGCTTTATGATATTGCACGAAAATTACCAGATGGTGCGGAGGTTCAGATTTCTACGAAAGCTGGTGGTGGGAAGCTTGTTTTAGAAGCCGGACGTTTTAGTATGTCTGTATCTTGTTTGCCTGTTGAAGATTTTCCTGTGATGTCGGATGGGGAACTACCTTTTAACTTCAGTATTGCTGGTCCTGACCTTAAGCGACTTTTTTTAAAAACTCGGTTTGCTATTTCTCAGGAGGAAACCCGACATTATTTAAATGGTATTTACTTACACTCAGATAAGGAGGGCAATGGCACTCTTCGCGCAGTGGCAACAGACGGACACAGATTAGCATGTGTCGATACCAGTGTACCTAAAGGCGCTGAAAATATTCCTGGTATTATTGTTCCACGAAAAGTGGTTGGGGAAGTCTTAAAACTTCTTGAAGAGAGTGAGGCTGAAGTTAAAGTTTCTTTATCAGAAACAAAAGTTCGATTTGCACTGAAGTCTGTTATCTTGACATCAAAGCTCATAGACGGTTCATTTCCTGACTATGCCAGAGTTATTCCTTCTGCTAACGACCAGCCTCTGGCTGTTGACCGGAAAGCCTTTACAAGGGCGGTTGATTTAGTATCAACGGTATCAACAGAGAAATCTCGTGCTGTAAAGATTGGGCTGAGTGATAATAAAATTGTAGTTTCTGCCGTAGGACCAGATGCTGGTTCAGCGGAAGAGGAAGTTGATGCAGGGTTTGCAGGAGATGCTTTTGATATTGGCTTCAATGCTCGTTATGTTTTGGACATGGTTGATCAGATTGAGGGTGATTCAGTTGAATTTATCCTCGCTGATTCAGCGTCTCCTACATTAGTACGTGATCCTGAGGATGCAAGTGTTGTCTTCGTGATTATGCCAATGCGGGTCTAGTTAGCTGTGGCACTGAAAAATGCGGTATTAAAGCAATCGCAATCAAATCTTGCAAGAAGCCTTGCCCTTACACGTTTAAACCTGACGAACTTTCGAAATTTTTCGCAACTGCGTGTAGAAACTGACGGTCGCCCGTTAGTTTTTGTGGGGTCGAATGGTGCGGGCAAGACAAATATTCTAGAGGCAATTTCTTGTTTAGCTTACAACAGGGGACTGCGCCGCGCGCGGCTTATAGATATGGCAAAACAAAGACCCACAGACCGCAAATGGGCAGTCGCTGCTAATGTTGATGGATTATATGGTCCTGTATCTCTAGGAGTAGGCTGGGCTGAAGGGAGTAGTCTTTCTGAAATGCGCGAAAAACGTGAATTTCGTGTAAATGGTTCACCTGTAAATAGTCAGAGTTTTTTTGCAGAGCATATTTCTGTTGTTTGGATGACTCCTTCTCAAGATCGGTTATTTAATGAGTCTCCTTCAGGAAGAAGACGCTTTATCGACCATCTAGTTACTGCATATGATATGACTCATACATCCCGCATTCAGGATTTTGAAAGAGGACGCCGTGACAGGATGCGAGTGCTTCGTAGTAATATAATTGATAAAAATTGGCTTAGTGCAATTGAATTGGGCATGGCAGAGCGTGCAGTAGCTATTGCTGCTGGGCGTTTAGACCTTGTTTCAAGACTTAGTGAAGAGGTTGTATCTGTTGGGGGAGAATTTCCACAACCAGGAGTAAGTATTAATGGTCTAATTGAAGATTGGTTGCAAGTTATGCCAGCCCTAAGTGCTGAGGAAAGATATAGGGATCAACTGGAAGCCAGCCGGCCTTATGACAAGGAAACGGGTGGCTCAGAGGGCCCCCACCGTAGTGATTTCTCTGCTACATTTAACAGAGGTGGTATGCAGGCTTCTCAAGCATCAACTGGGGAGCAAAAAGCAATTTTAATAGCTATTTTACTGGCTCATAGTCGGTTGCTAACCCGTTTGCGTGGTGCTCCACCAATAATGTTGTTAGATGAAGTTGTTGCACATTTAGATCCAAATCGTCGTGAGGCGTTCTTTAATAGTTTATTAGCTATGGGAACGCAGGCTTGGATGACGGGAACTGACAAAGCATTGTTTTCTGGTCTTTCAGATAGTGCTAGGTATTTAAGGATAAAAAATTCAAACCTAATGGAGGCATAGTCTAGTGGCCGACTCAGACTCTGAAATTCTTGATTCTAAAAATACCCAAAAAGTTGGGGACAGTTATGATGCAGAATCAATTAAGGTTTTGCGTGGTCTTGACGCAGTTCGCAAACGGCCAGGAATGTATATTGGTGATACGGATGATGGTTCAGGATTACATCACATGGTCTATGAAGTTGTGGACAATGCAGTCGATGAGGCTCTCGCTGGATTCTGTGATAAAATAGATGTGACATTAAATGCTGATGGATCTGTAAGCATAACTGATAATGGTCGAGGTGTGCCAACAGATATTCATGCCGAGGAGGGGGTGTCTGCAGCAGAAGTCATAATGACCCGGTTGCATGCAGGTGGAAAGTTTGATCAGAATATCTATAAGGTTTCGGGAGGGCTTCACGGAGTTGGGGTCTCTGTCGTAAATGCACTATCACAAACACTCGAATTAAGAATTTACAGAGATAAAAAAGAATATTTTATAAAATTTAAAATGGGAGAAGCTGAAGCACCACTAGAGGTAGTTGGAAATTCAGAGGGCCGGACAGGTACATCGGTAACCTTTTATCCCTCCTCTGATATTTTTAGTGCAATTGAGTTTGATTTTGAAACAATAGAGTACAGGCTTAGAGAATTAGCTTTCTTAAATGCAGGTCTACGTATTATCGTCACTGACGACCGTGCTTCTGATCAAAGAGTATCTAACTTATATTATGAGGGTGGGATCAACGCTTTTGTGGGTTTTCTTGATGGCGCTAAGCAGCCTCTGATTCCTGAGATTGTGGGATTTTCTGGTAATAAGGATGATATTGTCGTTGATGTGTCACTTCAGTGGAATGACAGTTATAGAGAAACTATGCTCTGCTTTACTAATAATATTAGGCAAGGAGATGGTGGAACACACTTAGCTGGTTTTAGGGCAGCGCTTACAAGAACAATAAATAATTATGCTTCCAATTCTAAAATTGATAAACGTGAAAAAGTAAGCATAACAGGAGATGATGCAAGAGAGGGTCTTACTTGCGTGCTCTCTGTAAAAGTGCCTGATCCGAAGTTTTCGTCTCAGACTAAAGAGAAGCTTGTTAGCTCTGAGGTTCGTACTGTAGTGGACGGTATCGTTGGAGAAAAGCTATCTCAATGGCTTGAGGAACATCCCACCGAGGCTAAGCAAGTTCTGAATAAGGTTGTAGAAGCTGCTGCTGCACGTGAGGCAGCTAGGAAGGCTCGCGAGCTCACACGAAGAAAGGGAGCATTAGAAGTTTCAAGCCTTCCAGGGAAATTAGCAGATTGTCAGGAACGAAATCCTGAGGTATGTGAACTATTCCTAGTTGAGGGTGACTCTGCTGGTGGCTCTGCAAAGCAGGCGAGGAATCGTCGCAATCAAGCGGTTTTGCCTTTAAGGGGTAAAATATTAAATGTGGAGCGGGCAAGACTTGATAAAATGCTTAATTCAGTCGAAATTGGCACTATTATTACTGCTCTAGGTACAAGTATTGCAGAAGATTTTGATATAGAAAAATTGCGCTATCATAAAGTAGTAATTATGACAGATGCGGATGTTGATGGATCTCATATAAGAACTCTTTTGCTAACCTTTTTCTATCGTAATATGGAAAGTTTAGTGCGTAATGGAAATCTTTATATCGCACAACCACCCTTATATCGAATTAAAAGAGGAAGCGAAGAGCTATACCTTAAGGATGATCCAGCACTTGAGGATCATCTTATTTCTGAAGGATTAAAGGATAGCGTAATAGAGCTGGCATCAGGTGTACAGAAATCATCAAGTGATTTACTTGAAACAGTAGAGAAGGCTAGGGTTATAGCTAATCTTGTTAAAGCACTGACACGAAGGGTTGATAAAAATATTGTTGAGCAAGTTGCTATCGCAGGTGCATTAGCTGAAGAAATTTTAAATAAACAGGGTCAACCTGCAGCAGAATATATTGCTAAGAGACTTGATGAAGTTTCCCCGCCGCTTGAGCGCTCTTGGGTAGGAGAAGCTATTAACTTGGCAGATGGACCAGCATTTCAATTTTCTCGGATAATAAGAGGCGTTAAGGAAGTCCATACAATAGACCAGGTTTTAATTCATACCCCAGAGGCTCGTCGTCTTGATGAAATGAGTGATCATTTACAGGAAGTTTATGCGCGTTTTCTAAAGCTTCGCAGAAAAGATGGTGAGATAGAGATAAGGTCGCCCACAGAGCTTTTAGAGGCTGTGTATTCATCAGGTAGAAAGGGCTTAACTGTACAACGTTATAAGGGTCTTGGAGAAATGAATCCTGACCAGTTGTGGGAAACTACTCTTGACCCTGATGTTAGAACTCTTATGAGAGTTGAGGTAAAAGATGCATTGGCAGCAAACAAATTGTTT
>Ga0114933_10006333_pt1 | contig 10500 bp, 12 predicted proteins | sample 4SBtaG_FD_89691 | JGI IMG/M metagenome (GOLD analysis project Ga0114933, IMG submission 89691) | Deep subsurface microbial communities from Kolumbo volcano to uncover new lineages of life (NeLLi) - 4SBTROV12_W25 metaG | ecosystem: Environmental > Aquatic > Marine > Volcanic | place: Kolumbo... | reverse complement strand
ATCCAAATCAGCCTAATCTTCGGCAGGTTCATTTGCTTCCTATTGAGTTATTTGAAGAATTAGAAAATACAGGTTATAGCGTTAATCCTGGAGAGTTAGGAGAAAATATTACTACGAAGGGAATTGACCTGATAGAATTACCGCTGGGTACACTTTTAAAAATTGGAAAAGATGTCTCTTTACAGGTAACCGGTTTAAGAGATCCATGTTACCAAATTGATGATTTTAAGAAAGGCCTGCTAAGTAAAGTCGTGTATTCTGATGATGAAGGAAATTTGATTTTAAAAGCAGGAATTATGACGGTAGTTTTAGAAGGTGGACGGATTAAACCAAATGATGAAATATTAGTTGATTTACCACTAAAACCCTTTAAAAAATTAGAGATAGTTTGACTGAATTGGATGTTTATAAATGTCAAATGAAACCACTGCTAGGTTAAGTGTAGGGCAACTTATTACCCTGGAAATCGGTCCGGTTGCACACGGTGGACATTTTGTTGCGCGACATAATGGCAGAGTTGTTTTTGTCAGACATGCGATCACTGGAGAAAAAGCAGTAGTTCGAATTACATCAGTTACTTCTAAAATAGCTCATGGTGATGCTATAGAAATACTTTCTAGTTCTCAAGATCGCGTTTTATCTCAGTGTATTTACTCAGGTCCCAGTGGTTGTGGAGGCTGTGATTTTCAACATATTTCGATAGAAGCTCAAAGAATTTTCAAGAAATTTATAATTCAGGATCAATTTAAAAGAATTGCAAAAATCGATATAGAACCTGAGTTGATTCATGTTGAACCAGAAAATGGATTGCATTGGAGGACTCGATTTGATTTTTCCATTTCAAAAAAGGGAAAGATAGGATTTTTTTCCTATAAAACAAAGGAAGTATGTGAAATAGATAAATGTATGATCGCTGTTGATAAAATTAATGAATCGGATTTATTTGAACGTAAATGGAAAGGGGAGGAAAGAGTAGAAGTTTCTGTTTCGAGTATAGATGAAATGAATGTTAGGAGAGCAGGTCGAAGTATCTCAGGTCCGAGTCAACTTCACCAGATTGTTGAGAATGAAAAGCTTATCATTTCTCCGGATAGTTTTTGGCAAAGTCACCTGAATGCTCCTCAAGCTTTAGTCAAATTAGTTATGCAATATATGGATTTAAAACCAGGAGATAAAGTTTGTGATTTATACGGTGGAGCTGGTCTTTTTACTAGTCCCATATTAAAAAGAATTCAGGAAATTGGAGTAGTGCATTTAGTAGAAAATGACAGAAGATGCATTAAGGATGCAAAAAAAATATTTAGAAAGAATAGAAATGTAATTATTCATGCTGGAAAAGTTGAAGAAAAATTATCAAATATTAAAAATGTAGATGTGATCTTGTTAGACCCCCCACGGAACGGTGCTGGGAAGAAAGTTATCAATGAAATAATTTCAAAAAATCCAAAATCAATTATCTACGTTTCATGTGATCCTGCATCTTTAGCTAGAGACACAAAACTTTTAATTGAGGCTTCGTTTTCCTTGGATGAAATTACGGGTATCGATTTATTTCCAATGACACACCATATTGAGTGTGTTTCTAGTTTTAGCCGAAAGTAATTATCTCTTATAGTAATTCCGCCATTTTCTCTACATAGGAGTGTAAGTGTTCTGGTTTCGCCCTTGCTTTTCCCCCTTTTGCTTGCACTTCTTCTCCTTCAAGTTCGATTTGTAACGAATCCATGAAACGGTTCATTAAACCACGGAAACAAGCGACCATGGTGATTTCTACAATTTCTGCTGAATTAAAGTGTTTGGAAAGTTTCTCATAAGCTTCGTCGTCATATTTTGCAGTATTCCAAGTGACTAGTTCTGCCCATTTAATAACAGATTTCTCACGGTCATCAAAAAGAGGACTCTCTAAATAATTGTCCCCGCTTAAAGTATCAAGTTGCTCTTCCGTCCAGCCTGCAGTTCGCCCAACTAGGCGATTATGCTTCGTTCAATACTGACACTCGTTAAGGGCAGATACTTTGATCATAGCTAATGCTCGTATTTTACCATCAAGTTTGCATCCTAAGTCATCTTTTTGAAGAACCGTTTGTAATGGAAGAAGAAATTTTAAAATTGCAGGGGAATGAGCAAATAAGCGCATAGAATTGGCAACTCTTCCATTAATATTATCTGCAGTTTGGAATGCATTTTGAACGTTGGGGTTATCTGAATCGTCTTCAATAAAAGGTAATCTTGCCATAGATGATCTCCTGTTTGATTTGTGAAAAAATTAGGGTAGCCTTGATATACAAATTCATCAAGAGAAACCAAGGTGAAAAATCAAAAGTTATACTTAAAGAACAAAAGATTCTAAGATATGAAATCGTAGGTTTTGTGGATTTTAAGGCCACGTTTAAATAAAAACTAAATATAAAGGGAATGCGAATGGATTGTCGAATGGATGGCCGTAACGCTTTGATAACTGGAAGTAGTCGAGGTCTAGGTAGGGCGATGGCTTTAAATTTTGCTACTTCAGGGGCGAATGTCGTCATATGTGGAAGAAGAAATGATGTTCTCGAAGAGACACGAAAAGAAATTGAAACTGTTTCCGATAATAAGGTAGTTGCGATTGTATCTGATGTTAGTACAGCAGATGGTGTAAATTCTTTGATTGAAACTGCTAAAGATAAATTGGGTGATATAGATATTTTGGTAAATAATGCAGGTATTTCTAAACATGGTCTTTTTGTAGAAATCACAGATGAAGAATGGTCTGCAGATTTTGAATTAAAAGTATTCGGTGCTATCCGAACTTGTAGATTGATCTTTCCTAAAATGGTTGAAAAAAAATGGGGAAGAATCATTAATGTACTAAATCTAGGAGCAAAAGCACCACCTGCCCTAGGCGCTCCAACTGCAGTTTCCCGTGCGGCAGGTATGGCGATTACAAAAATACTTTCGAAAGAGGGAGCTCCCCATAATGTTCTTGTGAATGCACTCTTGGTTGGCCGGATTGAAAGTGATCAGTGGCTCAATCGTTGGGAAGCTTCAGATCAAACGGCATCATACGATGAGTATTTAAAGGATATGGCGAATAAATTGAATTTACCTATGGGAAGAGTGGGAACAGCAGAAGAATTCGCAAATCTAGCGAGTTTCTTATGTTCAGATGCAGGTTCATATATCAGCGGCGTAGCGATTAATGTCGATGGTGGGTCTAGTCCTGTAGTATAAGAATAGAAATCTCACAGATCATATATAAAAGGAGATATGAAATGGCATTAATTGATCTTATTTCACCAGAGAATGCGCAAGGAGAACAGAAGAAAACATATGAGATTTTAGAGCATATTCGCGCAAAACACGTATATTCGCAGATGGCAAGTGTGAATTCTCCATTTCTATCTCGGATTATTTCTGCATTAGTTTATTCCTTGCGTGAGGGTATGGGGACTATTCTTCCTTCTAAAATTAAGCAAATAGCAATAATTAAGACTAGTCAAATAAATACCTGTGATTATTGACTAAATCATAATACTGCTCTTGGAAAAGCAGCTGGGATAAGTGATGAAGAGGCAGAAGTTATTTTCTCTGAAGAATATCTAGGCTCTTCAATTCTGACAGACCGAGAGAAGATGGCAGTTCTTTGGGCTGAACATGTTACAGGAAATACAGCAAAACTACGTCCAGAAATACAAGAAGAGGTAAAGAAACATTTTTCGGATCAGGAATTATTTGAGCTAACTTTTATAATAAGCTATTTTAATTTTAGAAATCGTTTGCATGATTCACTGCTATTACCGTTAGATGAAGAAGATACTTTGCAAGATAATGTTGGGTTCCTTAAGTTTGATCCTAGTAGTATGAAGAATTATCTTCAGGCGATAATTGATAATTGGCCAGATGAATTTCCAAAACCTAATGAGAAATAAAGTTTTATTTTTTAAAAGGAAATATTTTGTATGAAATTCGGTCTAATTTTTTCATTTGTCAGAAAAATTACTTAAAGTTGGTATGAATACTATACGTATTACGTTAAATGCGAATGATCATAGTGTCTTTGCTATTGATATGAAAAAAATAGAGTCAATTATACATATCAAAAAATAGACTAATTTTATTAAGGAATAAATTATGTTTGAGAAAATTGCCGTTTTTGGTACAGGAGCTATAGGTAGTAGTACGGCAGCTGATCTTACTGATGCAGGGTATGATGTGACCATCGTAGATCAATGGCCTGCTCACGTAGAGGCAATGAAAAAAAATGGATTGCATATCCAAATGCCAGATCTAGATTTAAAGGTTAAGGTTAAAGCATTACATCTTTGTGAACTTGCTTCAGAGAAACCGGAATTTGATCTCATTATTTTAGCGGTTAAATCTTTTGATACGAGATGGATGGCCGAATTAATGTTTCCTTATCTAAGTGAGGATGGCGTATTAGTTGGTTTGCAAAATAGTATGAATGAAGTAGAGATAACCTGCGATATCATTGGAAGAGAAAGAATAGTAGGAGCCTGCATTGAACTTTCCGGAGAGTTATTCACTCCTGGTTTTGTTCAGAGAAATACTCCTAGAACAGGCACCTGGTTTGCGGTTGGCGAACTTAACGGGAGTATTACCCCTCGGCTTGAAAAAATTCAAGAAATCCTTAGTCATGTTGCAAATGTAGATATTTCCACAAATATTCTAGGAACTAAATGGACGAAGTTGATAGTGAACTCTATGAGTATGGGTCCTTGGGGATTGATTGGCTTATTAAACAGGGAAGTAATGAAACTTCCAGGTATGTTTGATCTTGCTGTCGATTTAGGAATGGAAACAGTGGCGGTTGGTACCGCGCTAGGTCTTAATGTAGAACCAGTATTTGGTTTAAGTGCAGATGATTTTACTGGAGAAGAAGATAAAATGTTATTAAACGCTTTAAAAACAATGACCGGACATACGGGTCCTAGAGCACGTACTGCACCGATTCATGACCACTTAAAAGATCGAAAAAATGAAATAGAGTTTATTAATGGACTAGTTTCAAAAAAAGGGAAAGAACTCGGTATATCTACTCCCTTTAACGATGCGATAAGTGAACTTGCCAGAGAAATCAATTTAGGAAATCTGAAAATGGATCCTTCTAATTATGATTTGATCAAACAAAAATTATTAGAAAAAGGTATGTCTGTAGATTATCTGAAATAATTTTTTTTTAACAAGAAGGAAATCTAATGGAAAACATTCTAACAGGATATATTTTAGCAAGTATTGCTATCAGTATTGCTATTTTTTTTATCGTTACCATATATGGCGTTCAACATTATAATAAACTTAATGCTGCTGGTTTCGTTTTTGGTTCGTTGGTCCTAGGACTTTCTTGCCTTGGAATTGGTATGCCGATTGATTATGTATTTAACTACTTTACTATTGGTTTTGTTCTATTTGTCGCAATAGTTTTATTGATATTTTCAAGATTTGCGGCTTATATTTTGGCTTTTGCAATTTTCACCACATTATTTTTACTTCTTTTAATAAATTTTTTGCCATCCTCTGCCACAGAAAACTCTCAATTTGTTGGAATATCTAGCTTAATACTTGCATTGATAGGAATATTTTTATCGAGAAAATATATCATTAAAGTTGCAGTAGGTTTATGGGCTGGTTTCTATGCATGTATGGTTTTATATGACATTTTAGTACTTATTATGCTTGAAAAAATTCCTGATTTGTATGTAGCTTTGATGCAGCCAGAGAACGCAACTCTTTTTGCAGAGGCTTATTATCTTTTGAATATTATTATGATTATTTTTTGTGTTTATTTTCAATTGGCAATGCATGAAAAGGTTTTCGGGAAAAAAATTGAATCTTCTTAGCCAAGCTGAATATTTCTCGAATTAAATTTTGATTATAAAAAAATCACGATAATTGGAGATTAATTTTGGATGAATTAACTTCTATTGAAGGTCAAGTTGCTGTAGTTACCGGAGGAACTGCTGGAATTGGGGAGGCTGCCTGTGTCCGTTTTGGACGGTGTGGTGCCAAGGTTGCAGTTATTGGAAGAACAAAAGAAAAAGGAGATGCAGTTGTAAAGAGAATCACTCAAGAGGGCGGTGAAGCAATATTTGTAAAAGCTGAGTGTGCCGACGAAGGAGAGGTGAAGGATGCAGTGAAAATTATCCTTGATAAGTGGGAAAGAGCCGATATACTCGTGAATACGGCTGGGGGTTTTTTTGATGTTCCTTCTCTTGAAAAAGTTACTGTGAAAGGGATGCAACAAAATTATGATTGGAATGTAATTGCAAAGTTTTTAATTACTCGTGAATTCATTCCAGTCATGAAAAAAAATCATTATGGCCGGATAGTGAATATCTCTTCTGTTTCTGGTAGAACATCAAGTGCGGGATCCATAGAATATTCAACCAATGAAGCAGCCGTTATTGGATTGACTAGAAGATTAGCAAAGGAGCTTGCTCCTTTCGGAATTACAGTGAATGCAATAGCCCCAGGTTTAGTTCTTACGCCGAGAGTACAACGGCATCCTGAAGAACACCTTAATGAAAGGGCAAAGACAATGCCAGTTGGAAGACTTGGGACACCAGAAGAACTTGCCCATGGGATTTGGTATTTGTGTACACCTGGTGCGGGATTTACTATAGGGGCCGTTTTGGATATAAATGGTGGTTTCTGGATGGGTTGAGATATAGGTTATTAAAATTTTGGGATTTATGATTTGAAGATTTATGATTGTATTGTAATTGGTGCTGGTATCTCTGGTTTATTTGCAGCCAGTCGATTACAAGAGAAGGGTTTAGAAGTTCTTGTCCTAGATAAGGGAAGAGGTCTTGGTGGTCGTATGGCCACGAGAAGGATCCCTCCAGGTGTTTTTGATCATGGGGCACAATTTTTTACCGTAAAAAATGAGATTTTTTCTTCTTTTGTGAATGAATGGATTGAAAATGGAATTGTGGAACCATGGTACGACGTGTCATCTTCAAAGGGTAGAGACAATTTAACTCGATATCGTTGTACAGGAGGTATGACTTTAATTCCTAAATTTCTTGCCAAGGATTTGCATATAGAACTTACCTGGCAAGTGAAAAAGATTATTAAGGAAGTAAATTTCTGGAAAATTATTTCAGAGTCTAATAAAATTCTGAATGCGAAATCAATTATCCTTACTGCACCTATCCCTCAATCACTTGTTCTTCTGCGCGAAGCAGAGTGCTTAAAAATGGAACAGGTTAAAGCCAAACTTGAAAGTATTGAATATGATCCATGTATAGCAGTGATGGCGTTGTTAGAGGGTCCAAGTAAAATTGAAACTCCTGGGTCACATGAATTTAAAGAAGGTTCTATCTCATGGATTTCTGATAATAGAGTGAAAGGGATTTCACCTGATGGAGGAGGTGTTACGATACATGGCTCTCCAACTTTTAGCCGTAAATATTGGGATGAAGACAGGAAGTATGCGGGAAATCTACTTTTGGAAATTGCGACTGAGTGGATCGATTCGAAAGTTTTAGAATTTCAGGTGCATGGATGGAAATATAGTAAACCCGTAGATATTTATGAGGAAAGATATGCTCTTTTAGATGATTCCCTCCCTCTATTTTTAGCTGGCGATGCATTTCTAGGCCCTAGAGTGGAGGGGGCTGCACTTTCTGGCTTGAATGCTTCAGAAAAATTACTTGAAATACTAAAATAAAAAGTACGATCTGCAATTTTATGTTTTAAGGAGAGTAAAAAATAGATCCCTTGTCTCAGGGTTTACTTGGTGTTGCACTACCTCAATCCTTTTCGAAAAAAAAATTTGTTCGCTTAGCAGGCATTTTCGGTTTTTTTTCCGGTATGTTCCCAGATTTTGATATTTTTATTAGATCCTCCGAAGATCCCTTGTTATTTCTCGAATTTCATAGGCAATTTACACATTCACTGATCTTTATCCCTTTTGGTGGATTAATATGTTCGATTCTCTTTTATTTAATTTTGGGAAGAAGACAAAATTGTTCATTCAGACAAACTTACTTTTATTGTTCGTTAGGATATGGAACGCATGCCCTTTTAGATGCATGTACTAGCTACGGTACTTTGTTATTCTGGCCTTTTAGTTATGAGCGGATTTCGTGGAATAATATTTCGATCATAGATCCGTTGTTCACAATCCCCATTTTTATTTTTTTGTTGATTGCTTTTTTGAAAAAGAAACGAAAATTTTCGCGAATTGCTCTCGTATGGGCTATTTTATATTTAGCATTGGGTATTTTTTTTAGAAATGCTGCAATTGATATGGGTAAAGAGATTGCAATTCGAAGAGGCCATTTCCCGGTTCAAGTCGAAGCGAAACCTAGCATAGGAAATATCTTTTTATGGAAAACGATTTATGAGAATTCTGGAAGATATTATGTTGATGCGGTGAGAACTGGACTTTCTCCAAAAATATTTCCAGGTGATTCAATTGCAAAACTAAATTTAAAATCTAGTTTTCTTTGGTTGAAAAAGAATTCTCAGCAGTCGAAAGATATAGAACGTTTTCGGTGGTTTAGTAATGGATATCTTGCCCAAGACAAAAAAAACAATAATCGAATTATAGATATTCGATATTCCATGATTCCGAATAGAATAGAACCGTTGTGGTCCATTGAATTGTCAAAAAATGCAGATTTTAGTGCGCATGTTTCTTATAAGAGAAATCGGAGTTTATCTAGGAAAACAATTAAACTGTTCTTAGAAATGTTATGGGAATAATTTTTTTTATCATTAAGAGTAATTCGTTAAAACCAAAAGATTAAACGGTCGACTTTTCAACTAACTTGACTATCCATGGCTCTCCAGTATAATTACAATTAATCCTAAATTTATACATTTAGTTGTTTGAACGGATAGATCTAATAGTTTCTAAGATTACTCGTTGCTTTGTTTTGGGGAACGTGTGCGCTTCGGGAATTTTAAGACCTCGTTATTTGTGCCTACGTTTTCTTGGTTTACTTCTTCTTTTAGTCTTATTTGAAGGGAGTAAATATTGGCATCAATCAATCTGAAAAATCTAGTAAAAAAGTTTGGGGAAAATATTACTGCGGTTGCGGGCGTAGACTTGCAAGTTCAGGATGGCGAATTTATGGTTCTGGTTGGTCCGTCTGGCTGCGGTAAAACAACCACTCTTAATATGATTTCAGGTTTTGAAAATCCTACAAGCGGAACTTTGATGATTGGAGATCGTGTAATAAATGATCTAGAACCCGGAGAGCGTGGTCTAGGTATGGTTTTTCAAGATCTGGCTTTATTCCCTCATATGACCGTTTCCAAAAATATAGCATTCGGGCTAAATGTTGAGAGAGTCCAGGAACATGAAGTACAAGAAAGAGTAAAAAAAGTTGCTGAAACAATGAAAATTGTTCATTTGCTTGAAAAGAAGCCTTCCCAGTGTTCGGGGGGTGAGGCTCAAAGGGTTGCTTTAGCACGTACTATCGTAAATAAACCCGAGGTTTTATTAATGGATGAGCCGCTCTCTAGCTTAGATGCCAAATTAAGAATTGAAATGCGCACCGAACTCAAACGACTTCACGAAGAATTAAAATCTACTTTCCTATATGTCACTCATGATCAAGCTGAAGCGATGACCATGGCAGATAGAATCATGGTTATGGAAAAAGGGCACGTTCAACAAGTTGGAACTCCTTTAGAGATTTATAGAAAGCCAACAAACCAGTTTGTAGCAACTTTTTTTGGTCAACCAACCATGAATATTATTCCTGGTTCTTTTTCTAGTTCAAGCAGTCTTATTTTTAGTTCTAGTGCAACTTTTAGTTCAGGTTCTTTTGAAGTTTCATTACCGAAAGGTCTAATTCCTGAATCAATTATTGGAGAGAGTATAAACCTTGGTGTTCGATCCGAAAATGTAATTATTAGTGAAAATGGGGCGGAAGCAAGAGTTGAATTGATAGAGCCTCTTGGTGACGAAACGCTTGTTTTCTTTTCCTACGGGACAGAAGACCTTCTTGTAGGAAAAGTTGATGCGGATAGAGAATTTGCGGCTGGAGATAGTATTCATTTTACTTTTGATCCTAAGGGTTTGCACTTTTTTGATAATGAAAATGGAGATCGATTAGAATAGTTTTAAAAAAAAGACTGAAGATTATTGTGAAATTTATATTTGATCCTAAGGGTTTTTATGAACCCATTTTTACCGTGTCTTCTTAACTGACGACATGACAACTTTAAGAGAAAAGGAGGAGTTTCTATGAAGCGAATAATTCAGGGAATAGCACTACTTTTTGTTTTCTTAGTTGTATCTGTCACATTTGGATATGCGAAGTCTTTGCCTGGAGCAACTGTCGAAGAAAGAGCTATTAATGGCGCAAAATCTTACATTAAGAAACATAATCTTAAGAATCCCACCCAGACCATGCTTTTAATATCTCTTTTCAAGAATTCTCAGCCGAAATATCTAAGACAATGGGAAAAACTGACAGGAATCAAAATTAAAACGGTACAGTACGGGTATACGGATATTCCGTCAAAGATCATGGCAGAAGCAGT
>Ga0114933_10006332_pt1 | contig 10501 bp, 7 predicted proteins | sample 4SBtaG_FD_89691 | JGI IMG/M metagenome (GOLD analysis project Ga0114933, IMG submission 89691) | Deep subsurface microbial communities from Kolumbo volcano to uncover new lineages of life (NeLLi) - 4SBTROV12_W25 metaG | ecosystem: Environmental > Aquatic > Marine > Volcanic | place: Kolumbo... | reverse complement strand
TGTACGTGACTGAAATGTCTCGCCCGGTTTGAGCAAAGTTGAGGGAAAATTCGGCTTATTTGGCGTGTCTGGAAAGTGCTGGGTCTCAAGGCAAAGCGCCTGGTTCGTGTTGTAAGTGGCACCATTGCGCCCGGCGACTTCTTCCATATGAATCGACGTATAGAATTGCACGCCTGGCTGATCGGTTGCCACGATCATGACGCGACCGCTCTTTGGTTCAACGACGCGTGCCAGTGGTGTGACCTCTTCCGGCCGTGTTTTTGACAGCACATAGCAGTGGTCATAACGACCTTCGTCAACTTGTTTAGCAATCCGAGTAGCTTTACGGAAGTCGAACGGGGTTCCTTCGACTGATGCTATTTCACCTGTTGGGACGCCATGCTCATCAACAGGCAGGTAGTGTTCACAATTCAGCTTCACGACATGTCCGTGGACATTTCCGGAATCGTGACCTGCGAGATTGAAGTAAGAGTGCTGCGTCAGATTCACGTGAGTGGTCTTTGTAGTCGTAGCCGTATAGTTTATGGCCAGTTGGTTGCGGTTGTTTAGCGTGTAAGCGACCCGTACGTTTAGTCGGCCGGGATATCCTTCTTCACCGTCTTTGCTGATTAGTGTGAAGCTAACGCCGACCGCCTTTTCACGCGTGATGGCTTTGGCTTTCCAAACTCGTGCATTGAAACCGACTTCTCCGCCATGCAAGTGATGTCCGCCGGCGAAATTCGCAGCTAATTTGTATTCTTTATCGTCGATTGTGAATTTCGCGTCAGAGATTCGGTTTGCGAATCGGCCAACAATACACCCTGAAAATATCGGATCGCTTTCAAATCCCTTGATGTCATCGTAGCCCAAGACAACGTCATCAAATTTGCCATCGCGATCCGGGACAAGTAGCGATGTGAGTGTTGCACCATAGTTAATGAGTTTGGCAGTGACGCCGTTTTCATTAGTCAGCGTGAACTCGGTCACCGCTTCGCCGTTCTTAGTTTGTCCGTAATCCGCCTCAGTGACCTTTAGCTCGGTAGCACTGGCCGACGATGTATGGAAAGCGATCAATGCAATCAATGTGATTAGACGTTTCATTACCGATGTACTCTCTGTTAAGTGCTTCTTGTGACTACTCTTCCTGACTACTCTTTGTTGCAAGTAGTTCGGTTGCGGTAAGAAGTAGTTGCGATGGTTCCACTAAACCTCAGGATTCCACATGGCCGTGAGATATACAAGTAGCCGTATAATGGATTTCCTACGGTTGCTGTAGTTCGTTTATATGTTTGAAAGGCACATGATTATTTGTTTGAATGAATTAATCATTAACCAGCACCTATTCTTGGTAGAGAGAATCAGACATGAAGATATTCCACAGTACTCGTTATATTGCGTTTGCCTCATTACTGCTGTTCTCTTTCACGAGTGCTTCTCATGCTCAATTCAAAGATGTGAGCGAGGAATTCGGATTCACTGGTGGAGGCAAGGCCTCATTTGCAGATTACAACAACGATGGTTTTGTCGATCTGCACGCTGGTCAGCTCTTCAAGAATGAAGGCGGTAAGAAGCTCGTTGCTCAAACAGAAGTGGGTGCACCAGGCGGCGAAGTGGTGTGGGGTGATTATGACAACGATGGATACGTCGATATGTTCCAGTTCACCGGAGGCGGATCGCTTCACCGAAACAAAGGTGATGGCACATTTGAGCAAATTGAATTCCCAACGTTGCCGACGGTGAATTCCCGAGGGGCGGTGTGGCTCGATATTAACAACGATGGCTTGTTGGATCTTTATGTTGGTGGCTACGAGATTTGGCAACAAAAGGTGCACCCAGATGTCATTTATCTAAATCAAGGGGATAACAAGTTTATCGAACACTGGAAGACTCCAGAGGGGCAATGTTATTCGGCACGCGGTGTTTGTGCTGCGGACTTTAACGAAGATGGATTTGTCGACGTCTTCGTTTCCAATTATCGCTTACAGCCAAATCACCTGTGGGTTAATGATGGAAGCGGTAAATTTAACAACGTCGCTGAGAAATTTGGTGCCGCTGGCAATGCTGGCCCGGTAATTCCATATACAGGCGGAATCCAATACGCGATCAGTGGACACACGATCGGCTCGTGTTTTGCCGACATGGACAACGATGGATTGATTGATATCTTTGTCGGAAATTTCAGTCACCCACGTCCTGATCAGGATCATCCTCAGTTCCTGCGTAACAAGGGAGTAGATGGTGAATTTATGTTCGAGGACAAAAGCGAGGGAAGTGGTCTAGCCTGGCAGGAGTCTTTTGCCTCACCGACATTTGGTGACTTTGACAACGATGGAGACTTAGACCTGTACTTCACGACTGTTTACGGAGTAGGCAGCGGTGGAATTAAGAATTTCCCCGTTCTTTACATCAATGAAAGTGCATGGAAATACACCAACGTGACGGATGCTCAAGGATTGGGGGGGCTGGGTGCCACCTATCAAGCCGCATGGGGTGATGTCGATAATGACGGTGATCTGGATCTTTGCTCCGCTGGTAAACTCTTTCGAAATGAAGCAGAGAACGGTAACTGGATTAAGTTGAATTTGAGTGGCGATGGCGCGACCGTAAATAGATCGGCTGTTGGTGCGATTGCCAAAATCAAAGTTGGCGAGAAAACCATGACTCGGCACGTGGAAACCGGTATGGGTGAAGGAAATCAAAATGAAATGACACTTCATTTTGGATTAGGCGATCATGCAGAAGCTGTCTCTGTGCAACTACTTTGGCCAGGTGGTGCTAAGCAAACGGTTGATGGACTGGCTGTTAACAAATCACATAAATTGGAATTCAGCAAGTAAACGAATGTTGTGGTTTGCTAGGTTTTATAACTCGCTGACAACCACAGAGCTGTTTCGCACCTCAACTGCATGGACGTGTTGAGGTGTCATGGGCGATTTATGCGTTGGCAGGATTCGAAACGCCCACGCGAGAGACCATCCAACGACCACGGCCAATAGAATAGTGTCACTCAATCCTGGCAGTAACGAAACGAATCCCAGAAATGCCGCAAATTTAGCTGGACTAAGCGTTGGTGTACCAGGGATGGGTTTGTTAAGTACTGACCACATAAAACAATCTCTTTCTCTATGTCAGCGGAATGGAATCGCGCTGTAACGATTTATGTTTCGCAGGTGTTTCATGAGCACCCTCACCGAATTGTTCCGAGATTGGGAAGAATGTCAAATGCGGTTTTTGCTGCTAAGAAGCTAGTGAGTTTCTTTATCAATAAGATAGATTTATCGCATACAGTTACTGAGATGCTTTCTCACTTGCTGGGAATCCACATATGAGAAAGCGTCAGATTGAGATCGATTGAGATCATCGAGATCAAACTTGGAGTTCAAAACTTATTGGCCCCCGTTTTTGTATAAATGAGACTGGATCTCATTGTTTAACGAAGCTATTTATACGATTAATCTGCCATGAATGAGGTAGAAAAAAAGTCTAAAAAAAAACGAATTCGGTGTGTAGCAACCCGGAAAATGCTGCGAGGTGTAACGAGGCTCCGTAAAAGCTAGAATGGATTCTACCGAGCAATTGGCCGACAGTTGGGTTCCAGTTTCGGTCATTGAAATAGAGTTTGTCTGGCACCGTACAAAGGATAGATTTCCAACATGCCGTTTATAAACATTAACGACTTCGAAGCTCAGGAAGTTGTGCCGGGCTGTAGATTGCGCACACCCTATGGTGAAAACCTCATGTTGTCCTATCTCGAAATGGATGAGGACGCAGAAATTCCAATGCACCATCATCCACACGAGCAAGGAGGTATGTTAATTCGGGGCAAGATGGAATTAACTATCGGTGACGAGACGAGAATTTGTGAACCCGGCAGCATGTTCATTATTCCACCGAATACACCGCACAAAGCCATCGCGAGAGGAGGGCCCGCATTGGTTCTTGATGTTTTCAGTCCTGTACGTGAAGACTACGCAGAGTTGTTTAACAAGTACATTCCCACACGTGAATGACATGAACAGACGTCACATAGCATTCGTCGCGATTGTTGCAATTGTCTCCGAGGTTAGCGCCTTAGAGTCAAAGAGCTGGGGGCAGGGTTTTGCCGCAGATATTTCCGCTGACAAAATGTCTGTTGCCGATGGCTTCACAGTGAAGTTGTTTGCTGCGGAGCCGAATGTACGGCAGCCGATTCTCGTAAAACACGACCCAAAGGGCAGATTGTGGACAATTCAGTACCTGCAATACCCCAACCCGGCGGGACTGAAACGTGTAACAGTGGACCGTTGGTCGAGAACGATCTATGACCGAGTGCCGAAGCCACCCCCGCACGGACCTCGCGGTGCCGACAAGATTACAATTTGCGAAGACACCGATGGCGATTTTGTGGCTGACAAGTTCACAGACTTTGTAGACGGCCTGAATCTTTGTACATCGATTGAATTCGGTCACGGGGGCGTTTATGTTCTTCAGCCTCCATACCTACTCTTTTATCCTGACGAAGATCAGGATGACGTGCCGGATGCGGACCCCAAGGTACTAATAGCAGGCTTTGGAATGCATGATGCGCAATCGCTTGCCAATCATCTTACATGGGGGCCTGATGGATGGTTGTATGGTGTGCAGGGTAGCACGGTCACATCAAACATTCGGGGCATTGAGTTTCAGCAAGGAGTATGGCGTTACCACATTCAGTCAGATTCGTTTGAGTTGTATTCTGAAGGTGGTGGGAATACTTTTGGACTGACATTTGATGAAGTTGGACAGTTGTTTCAAAGTACCAATGGTGGCCCTTTTTTACACGTGGTACCGGGCGCGTATTTTTATAAGAGCTTTAACAAACACGGCCCACTTCATAACCTGTTTACGTACGGTTACTTTTCCCGTGTGCAACGGAATCACATGGCGGGTGGGCCGCCCACCGGAGGCACGATTTACCAGGGAAATGGATTCGGCCGTGAGTTCAATGGTCGGTTTATTGCTGGAGACTTTCTTGGGCACAATATCTTCATGTGGGATGTCGATGCACACGGCTCAACGGTGAGAGCTACGGATAGAGGTACACTTTTGCGGTCAAATGACTCGTGGTTTGGGCCGACTGATGTTTGTATTGGGCCGGATGGATCGCTGTTCGTGAGTGATTTTCATGATCAGCGTACATCGCACCCGGATCCGGACGCAAAGTGGGATCGTAGCAATGGTCGTATCTATCGAGTGTCCACCGGAGAAACCGGTACACCTTCCACTCCCGAATTATCGGCTTCCAGTACGGACCTGCTCTTCGAATTGGCCATAGGTGACGATCACTGGCTACGCGAGCAGGCGAGAGTCATGCTACACGGTCGTGATGCAACAAGCCTCTCAGGCGAATTAGCGGAGAGAGCCGGGAGGATGCTTGCCACAAGTAATACACTCGGGGCTTTGCGGACGCTCTGGGCACTAAACGCAGTCGATCGTTTGAAGGCGAACGATATTCAATTGGCTCTAAAGCATAGAAACGATCACGTAAAATCCTGGGCCATCCGTCTGGCGATTGATAATGACTTATTAAACCCTCGGTTTTGGAAAGCATTAGGGGGAATCGCTGAAGACACACATTTACCGGTAGAGGCTACTGCCTTGGCAGATGCAATCAGGCGACGTAGCGAGGGAATAAGCCTGCTTAAACCGCTGTTCGCTAACGAATCACTGGTTTCCGATAGTCGTGTGCCGTTACTGGTCTGGTGGGCTGTAGAGAATCGTATTAGCCAAGCTGAGGAGGCAGAATATTTAGAACTCGCAGATCTCTTTTCAAATGGTGACTTATGGAAATACTCACTTTTCGAGACGACCACATTAAGGGTCATTCGTCGTCTCGCATTTGGTTCGAATACAACAGAATTAGAGGTCCTTACGAAGGTCCTCAAAGCTGTGCCAAAATCACACGCTGATCATGCGCGTGATGCACTTAGGTTAGGGATTTCGGAACGAGTTAACGATTTTGCTAGCGTACAGCAGGGCACGTTGTTTACTCAATTTGCAGAGGTCCAGGAAGTCCAGGAAGCCCAGGGTGACAAGCCGGCGCGAAGCATCGCCGTGAGCGAATCATTAAATCTATTTGTGCGTGAGCAGGTTGAAGAGAGACGCGATGATCAGACGTGGGTGGAAATCGGATTAATGCTTGAACTTCCTATTGCTAAAGAACACCTGCAGGCATCCATAGTCAATGGAAGTCCATTTAGCGAAGAGACGGCTGTTGGTATTCTGTTACCGCATTTGAAAGGGGAACAGGCTGTCAAGTTGGCGAGTGATTCCATAATGCAGAGTGTAAAAGCTAATGGCGGGCTTGCTTCACATCAGGTCACCTTTATCGAGGTGTTGGCTAATGAAAATGACATGAATGCCCCGGATATCTTCCTTGTACTTTACAAGGAACTGCAAGCGGATCGACAACAAGCGATTCGTACAGCAATGCTTAGCCGGCGGGACTGGGCAATTCGGTTATTGCGTGCCATCGATTCTAATCGAATCCCAAAGGAGCACATCAAACCTGCTGATTTGCGAATTGCTGCTGTGCACGATAGCTCTGAATTACAAAGTCTTATTCAGAAGCACTATGGATCCATCAGCGCCGGTACCAAAGAAGCAACACTTGCGTTGATGAGAAAATATAACAATGATCTGCGACATTCCGGCGGTGAAATTGCTGCGGGTAAAACACTCTTTAAGAAACACTGCGCTGTATGCCATAAGTTGTTTGGTGAAGGAGAAAAGATCGGTCCGGATTTGACGAATGAAAACCGTCAGGATCGCGCTGCACTGCTTGCTAACATTGTTGATCCAAGCGCAGTGATTAAACGGGATTATTTAGCCAGTATCATCACTACCAAAAATGGTCAGGTTCTTAGTGGAATCATTTCGAATCGCACTGGTGATACCATTACACTTGTTGATACACAAAGAAAACAACAGACGATTCGTGCCAGCGATATTGAGTCAATTATGCCATCATCAACCTCGTTAATGCCGGTGAACATAATGAAGGAATTCACTGCCGAGCAGGTTCGGAGTCTGTTTAAATACCTGCAGTCCAGCGGATAAATTAGAGTCACGTGAACGTATTCAATTGGGATGATTTCAAAATGACAAAACAACGGCGAGTAACTAGGCGTGTATTTGCAAAGACAACGGTAGCTGCCTCGAGTGTATTTGCAGTTCCGGCGATTCTACGTGGTCGCAACCTAAACGAAAAACTCAATATTGCCGTGATAGGATGTGGAGGTCGCGGTGCTTCCAATATGCGTGGGGTGGAATCGGAGAACATAGTTGCTCTGTGTGATGTCAACGGCAATAACCTCGGATTTGGGAAGCAGCGGCACCCGCAAGCTAGTGCGTTCACCGACTTTAGACGATTGTACGACTCTGTATCAAACAAGCTGGATGCAGTGGTTGTCAGCACATGCGAACATACTCACGCTTTCGCAACGTTACCTGCTCTTCAGTTAGGGAAGCATGTCTATTGTGAAAAACCGCTGACCTACAATATTGCGGAGTGTCGGAAAATCCGGCTTGCGGCTAAGCGGGCCAAGGTCGCGACCCAAATGGGCACACAAATTCATGCTGGCGATAATTACAGACGCGTGGTGGAGTTGATTCAAACGGGTGCGATTGGAGATGTTAGTGAAGTGCATGTTTGGGTCGGCCGCGCATGGGGACGACAATCTGCCGATGACGCTAAGAAGCACGGTGATATTGTTGCCATAAGAGAAAAGCCAGTTGCAGCAGATGAGATTCCCAGCGGCTTGGACTGGGACTTATGGCTTGGTCCTGCACCAAAACGTGCATTTAACAACGTATATTTTCCGGGACCAAAATGGTATCGCTGGTGGGATTTTGGGAATGGCACGATGTCTGACTTGGGTAGCCATTGGGTGGATTTACCATTTTGGGCATTAAAGCTAAAAGTTCCCAAGACGATTCACGCAGCTGGACCTGAAGCACATGATCAACTTGCGCCAGCGTCCATGACTGCAACATACGAATATGAGAAAATGGGTGAACAACCTGCGGTCAAACTTCACTGGTATCAAGGTATTTATAAGCCTAAGCTATGGATGGAAAAGAAGATTCCACAAATGGGTAGTGGAGTTCTGTTTGTAGGTAGTAAGGGCATGTTGATTTCCGATTATGGATCTCATCGTCTGTTGCCGGAAACGGACTTTGAGGGCTTTGAACGCCCGGAACCATTCATTGCGAAGTCTCTAGGACACCACGCTGAGTGGTTGCATGCATGTAAAACTGGATCGCCGACGACCTGCAATTTTGAATATGCTGGATGGCTAACAGAAGCAAATCACCTGGGAAATGTTGCTTATCGATCCGGTCAAAAACTGATTTGGGATCCAAAGAAAATGAAGGCAACAAACTGCCCGAATGCGGATCAGTTTATTCACCGTGAATACCGCAAAGGCTGGAGCCTCTGATTCTTCAGTCAACCATCCCTGTTTTTTAATTCGCTTGTTCTTGTTAGAATTCCAGCTGCAACAACGAGATTAGAGGAATGACGATGAGCGATAAAAATTTGCAATGTCCACACTGTGGTTCAGATGTCTCGGAATTGCTGGGGATGGTTGAAGATAACCGTGTAACAGAGTTGATGGAGCAGAATGAGAAACTCCAACGCCGCATCGAGCACTACGAACAGTCGATTACCAATCACCGTAAACTGCTAATTAATCATCTGCAGTCACTCGATCAGATGGATGAAGGATAGGCGCCTGTGGAGATTCACTTCTTGTGTTTATCCGCTAGTCGCTGCCAGAACTCTTTCCAATAGTTGTCGTAATAATCGTAGGCAGCGGTTTCGATATGCGGCAGGAGCTTTACGGTCGGAGCTGACTCCGGGGTGTACCCACGCAGATGTCCCTTGCCTGCCCGCTTGAGTGGGGTTACAAACCGCCATTTCCCATCACCAAGAACCTCCTCACACAGTTTTGCTGCTTGTGGGTCGTAGACCTTTAACTGTTCACGCGTGTGGATGTGATTATGGTCGTGATCCATCGTGCGATTCGTGTCATACCAACATTGTAAGACCTCGGCCCAGTATTCTGCCTTATTCCGACTCGCGTAGCACTTCTTGGGACCTCCGAAGTAAATCAGTACTTTATCTTTGCCGGAGACTTTGACAGCTGAATTCGTGGGTTTTCCATTCACGAGAATATCGCCACCATCCATGCATTTCTTAATCAACTCTGGCGACTGATCTGGAAAAGACTTTAGAAGTGCATCGTACAAGCTGACGGGGATTTCACTCTTGATGCGTCGATACCGCTGGGCAGCTCTACCGTCATTCCATATGCCCTTCGCTTTGGCACGTTCAAAACAATCGGTAAGTGTCTGGAGTTGTTCCTCGTTGAATCCTGCGAATTGAACCACGTGGCCAAATTCATGAATGAGTATGCTTTCGAGCCGCATGCCGCCTACATATTCCAAGACATCTTCTTCAGCGAATAAAACGGTGGAGCGTTCGCCCACCTTGGTAAGGAAGCCACGACTACGCCAGTTATAAAAATCCAGTTCCTTTCCCGTCTTGTCGGATTTGAACTGAGGAATGTCCGAGGTCAATTCATCATGGCCGACGAGAATGCAAAGAACCTTCTTGTCTCGAATGCGCTGTGCGACCTCCGGATTAATCGACCTCATGATTTTGTCGTAAAGATACGCTGCTTCTTTGTGGGCGTAATCGGATACTCTGTCCGAGGTCGCGATAAGTATATCCTGGACGTAGGTGGCTTTCTTATAAAACGCCGGATCCAAGTCATACTCTTCCGCCAATTCATTACTAAGTGGCTTTACTTCATATCTTTCAGCAAATGCATGAACGGTGATTCCGAAAACGAGAAATGTGATGACTGGTGCTGAAAAGTATGGCTTTAGCATAAAGAGGTCTCAAAAAGTAGTTAAGGCATGATCTTCTAATCTGTTATCACCATATTTGATAAAATGGGGACTGACTTGACCACCGTATGTAAGCGGTAATTAGCGACCTGCCACCCAAAATGGAGTATTTTCTTCGTGCGTGCAAATCTAGGATTAGTGCTGGCAGCAGCATGCTTGGCTTATGGTTGTGTTCCCGCTCTGTCAGACGAACTTCCCGACGGCGTCTCTAACTCACAAAACCCGGATGATGTTTCTTTAACGCCTGAAGAGTCACTAAAGCGTATCACCTTGCCGGATGGATTTAGAGTGACGTTGTTTGGTGGCGAACCGGACTTGCGCCGTCCGATTGCCTTTGACTTTGATGATCGTGGACGCCTCTGGGTAGTGGAAAACTATGCTCATCCGAACTGGAAGGCAACCAATAAGACTGATCGTGTGGTGATCTTCGAGGACACAGATCATGATGGTCGGTTTGATAGGCGTACGGTGTTTTGGGACGAAGGGCGTTACCTAAGTGGAATTGCCGTGGGGCATGGTGGAGTGTGGTTAGGGGATACGCCGGAACTTCTGTTCATACCCGATAGGGATCAAGATGATAAACCTGATA
>Ga0114933_10006329_pt1 | contig 10505 bp, 5 predicted proteins | sample 4SBtaG_FD_89691 | JGI IMG/M metagenome (GOLD analysis project Ga0114933, IMG submission 89691) | Deep subsurface microbial communities from Kolumbo volcano to uncover new lineages of life (NeLLi) - 4SBTROV12_W25 metaG | ecosystem: Environmental > Aquatic > Marine > Volcanic | place: Kolumbo... | reverse complement strand
TTGGTTATTTTAGTGTTTAAAATGCCAAAAAATTTAGTAATGAAATTATTTTTTTCTAGATTTTTTTTTGTATGTTGATGTAACTTTAATATTTTTCATCATCTCTTTATCCTTTAATCCTTTTTTGGATAGATTAAATTGTTTTTGTTCTTGTTTCATTTTTTGAAAATTGTCATAAAAAGATCTATCTACATTTCCATTTTCTATTGCATTGATAACTGCACAATAGGGTTCATTTATATGCTTACAATCTGAAAATTTACAATTTATTGCAATTTCATAAATAACTTTAAAAGTTGATTCTAAACTTGTATCACTTTCAGTAATGCCTAATTCACGCATTCCGGGTGTATCAATTAATATTCCAGAATTAGGCAAAATAAATAATTCGCGATGACTCGTGGTATGTTGTCCTTTTCCAGATTTTTCTCTGAGTGATTTTGTTAACATTACTTTTTCACCAATAAGATTATTTATTAATGATGATTTCCCCGCACCCGAAGCACCAATAAAACAATATGTTTGTCCGAATTTAATAACATTTTTTATAGCAGAGAATCCAACTAATGATTTATTGCTTAATTGTAATATTTGAATATCATTGAACCGTTTTTTTATTTGATCTATATTAGTCGCTAATTCAGATTTATCCATTAAATCAATTTTTGTTAAAATGATAATGGGTTCAATTTTAGATGCAAAACAAATAACGAGGAAGCGGTCAAGCCTGTTCATGTTGAAATCGTTGGATACATCCTGCATTACAAAAGCAACATCAACATTTGTAGCTATCGTTTGTTTTTTACCAAACCGTCCAATCGCTTGCCGTTCTATTATTGTTTTTCGAGGAAGTATTTTATGGATAATTGCTGATAAATCATCTTTTAATTTTAAACATACCCAATCACCCACAGCGGGATAATCGGATCTATTTTTTGCAGTATGTCTTAAATTGCCAGAAATTTGAGATTGATAATTTCCCAATTGTGTTTTGACAATGTATTTCTTTTTGCTTTCTCGCACCACACGACCAATTTCAAAATCAGCTAAATTATGTGATTGAATATAATTTTCTAAATGGGTATTAAACCCTAAACTGTTAAGAATTATTGACAGCATTTTTTTGATTTCTTTCCAATTTTTAATATAATTTTCATTAATTATTACAATGGTGTGTATTTAATTGTTGTATATAGCTAATTATTTTCTCAACTGAAGCACCAAAACCATACCAAAATAACATGGTGATAGGAATGATAATTAATATTGAAAAACTATCGGGATGTGATTTGGTAAAATTATTTGAATTAAACCAAAATGGTGGGCTAGAAACCGCTAATAATATCATTTTATTGTGATGTAAGGCGATTTCAATAATTGCCAAAATTGAATACATAAATAAGAACAAATATTTTATACTTATATTTTGCAGAAATTTCTTAATAAATAGCCCGAAACTATACCAAAAAACATAGGTAATTAGAATAATTATAGGGCGTAAAATTTCATTATTAATTTGAAATAAATGGAATTCCTCAATAATCCAAGCTGGTGGACTGGTTAACATAAGTAAAATACCTTTGCCATCGAATCCAGCAAGATTAATTAAAACTATTGGGGTATATAAAATTGGGAAAATATATTTTAAATATTTTATCATTTAGTTTTAATTTTATACATTAATCAAATACTTCTTGTAAACTTCGATATGTAATTCTATTTGTAAGTTGTGAACGGATGCCTCTAACGGCTGCTTGTGCCCCAGATATTGTTGTAATTACTGGGATTTTATGACGAATTGCTGATTTTCCGATTTTATATTCATCAAATCTAGATTGTGCTCCCAGAGGGGTATTGATAACCAATTGAATATCTCCATTTTTAATTGAATCTACTACATTTGGGCGACCTTCACCAACTTTAAAAATAGATTTAACATTCACTCCATTTTCATTTAACGTTTCTGCTGTTCCTGAAGTTGCTAAAATATTAAACCCCAATTCATTGAAATCTCTTGCTAATGGAATGGATTTCATTTGGTCTGAACGATTAACGGAAATAAAAACCGTTCCCTTTATAGGCAATGAATTGCCTGCACCTGACTCAGCTTTAGCGTAGGCAGAACCAAGATGTGCATCAAATCCTATTACTTCGCCAGTTGATTTCATTTCTGGTGATAAAAATACAGATTGATTTGGAAATTTATTAAATGGAAATACGGGTTTTTTAATTGCAATTAATCCATTTTTTATTTTGGATTCTAATTGATATTCTTTAAGGGGTTTCCCAACCGCAAGTTGTGCTGCAATTTTTGCAAGTGGTATATCAATAACTTTACTAATAAATGGTACGGTTCTACTCGCTCTTGGATTTACTTCAATTACATAAATTACACTATTTTTCATTGCAAATTGAATATTAATGAGTCCAACCGTGTTTAAACTTAAAGCGAGTTGAGTTGTATAATTTTCTATGGTCTTTCTTGATTTTAATGGTAATTCATATGCCGGGAATACACAGGCAGAGTCACCCGAATGAATACCCGCTTCTTCAATGTGTTGCATGATTCCAGCAATAAAAACATCTTTGCCATCACAAAGCGCGTCTACATCAAATTCAAAAGCATCTTCTAAAAAGGCATCAATTAAAATGGGGTGCTTCCCTGAAATAAGTGCAGCTTTTCCTACATATGTCTTTAACCCATCAACGCTGTATACAATTTCCATACCTCGACCACCCAGCACATAAGATGGTCGAACCAATACTGGATACCCCACTTCATCAGCAACTTTTATTGCTTCATCTATAGAAAATGCTGTTCCCCATTTTGGTATTGGAATATTTAATTTATCTAAAATTTCTCCAAATTTTTTGCGATTTTCAGCCAAATCTATAGCGTCCGGATTTGTACCGATTATATTTACTCCAGCTTCTTTAAGTTGATTTGCAATATTGAGCGGTGTTTGACCCCCAAATTGAACTAATACTCCATCTGGTTGTTCAAAATCTACAATATTCATTACATCTTCAAATGTAAGTGGTTCAAAATATAATCTATCTGCAATATCAAAATCGGTTGAAACGGTCTCAGGGTTGCAATTAACCATGATGGTTTTATACCCAGTTTCTTTTAAACCAAACACAGCTTGTACACAGCAATAATCAAACTCAATACCTTGTCCAATTCTGTTGGGACCGCCTCCCAAAATCATTACTTTTTTACCATCCAACGGTGTAATTTCATTTTCGGTTTCATAGGTAGAATACACATAGGGAGTTATTGCTTCAAATTCTGCTGCACACGTATCTACTAATTTATATGTGGGTGTGATATTCTCCTTTTTTCTTTTTGATCGAATTTCCGTTTCGGTGACATTTTTTAACTTGGCAATTTGTTTATCAGAAAACCCATTTTGTTTTAATTCTTGTAGAGATGTAGTATGGTGTATTTTCATAGAAAAAGATGCAATGCATTGTTTCTCTACAGTTATTAATTGTTGAATTTGATATAAAAACCATGGGTCAATTTTGGTTTGGTCAAAAATATCCTCCAGAGAAAACCCAGATTCAAATGCTTGCTTAACTTTTAGTAATCTGAATGCTGTTGCAAATCGAATTTTACTTATATCTAAATCTCTGTATTCCGTTTCCTTGGGTTGGAACCCATCTAATCCAACTTCTAATGAACGATATGCCTTTTGCAAACTTTCTCTAAAGGTACGACCAATTGCCATTACCTCGCCAACTGATTGCATTTGAACACCTAAAATACCTTTTGAGGTAGGAAATTTTTCAAAATCAAAGCGGGGTAATTTTATGACTACATAATCAATACTCGGTTCAAATGCAGCTAATGTTTGTCCTGTGATATCATTGGGAAGCTCATCTAAGGTATATCCAATAGCTAATTTTGCTGCAACCTTAGCAATAGGAAATCCAGTTGCCTTTGATGCAAGGGCAGACGAACGACTTACACGGGGATTCATCTCAATAATTATCATCCTTCCATTTTCAGGGTTTACAGTAAATTGCACATTCGAACCACCTGTATCCACACCAATTTTGCGTAAGCATTGGATTGACCAATTTCGCATTTTTTGATACTCTTTATCAGATAATGTTTGTGCAGGTGCAACTGTAATAGAATCTCCTGTATGAACTCCCATTGGGTCAATATTTTCTATAGAACAAATGATAATGGCATTATCTTGTTGATCGCGTACCACCTCCATTTCATACTCTTTCCAACCTAAAAGTGATTCTTCAATCAATACTTCAGAAATTGGGCTTGCAGACAACCCATTTTCAATTAGTTCTATAAAATCTTCAATATTATACGCAACTGAAGCACCCATTCCACCCATAGTAAATGAAGGGCGAATAATAACAGGAAAAGAAATATCCTCAATAATCAAATTTGCTTCTGTAATTGTTTTGGCAAAACCACCTTTAGCTGTTTCAATACCAATTTCATCCATCGCAATTTTAAAAGCTTCTCTGTCTTCAGCACGTTTAATTGCATCAACTTGAGCTCCAATTAGCTCAACATTATACTTGTCTAAAACACCGTTTTCATATAATGCCATGGCTGTATCTAATGCCGTTTGTCCTCCCACAGTTGGTAGAATTGCATCTGGTCGTTCTTTCTTAATAATCGCAGAAACTGCTTCTGGGGTAACTGGTTCTAAATAAGTTGCATCCGCTAAATTTCGGTCTGTCATTATCGTTGCAGGGTTTGAGTTAACAAGAATAATTCTATACCCTTCTTCACGCAACGCCTTGCATGCCTGCGTGCCTGAGTAATCGAATTCACATGCTTGACCAATAATGATTGGACCTGCACCAATTATAAGAATGGATTTAATGTCAGTTCGTTTAGGCATGATTCTCATCCATTAATTTTATAAACTCTTCAAATATATACTTACTATCATGCGGTCCAGGGCTTGATTCAGGATGATACTGTACCGAGAATGCAGGAATATCTTTACATCTAATTCCTTCAACTGTTTTATCATTTAAACTCATATGAGAAATCTCAATATTGTTTGGTAACGAATTTGCATCTACAGCAAATCCATGGTTTTGACTCGTAATTTCAACGGTATTTTTAGCTATGTTTTTAACAGGATGATTGCACCCTCGATGGCCAAATTTTAGTTTATAAGTTTTTGCTCCTAAGGCCAATGCCAAAATTTGATGCCCTAAACAAATTCCAAAAATTGGTTTTATACCTAAACATTGTTTCACTGTTTCAATAGCATATGTAACAGCCGAGGGGTCACCGGGACCATTAGATAAAAATATCCCATCTGGGTTGAATTCTAATAATTCTTTTGCAGAAATATTTGCAGGGAAAATGGTTAATTCACAGCCACTTTGTACTAATAATCTTAAAATATTAGTTTTAATTCCAAAATCCATAATTGCAACTTTGAAAAGTGATGAATGAGAAATAAAGTTTGAAGTTGGTTTCCATCTATATTTTTTTGAACAAGTGACTACTTTTGCTAAATCTTGACCATTCATACTTGGTGTAGATTTGACCTTTTTCAATAAAATATCTTCATCCATTTCAATAGAGCTTATAATACCATTCATTGCACCTTCATTTCGAATAATTCTCGTCAACATTCGTGTATCAATGTGCTGTATTCCTACAATATTTTGACTTTGTAAATATTCATCTAGCGATTGTGTGGAGCGAAAATTGGATGGTACAGCTGTCGCTTCTTTTACAATAAGTCCAGCTATTTGAATTTTATCAGATTCTATATCATCTGCATTGATACCATAATTGCCAATATGAGAATATGTAAGTGTTACAAGCTGACCACAATATGATGGATCTGTTAAAATTTCTTGATACCCCGTCATTCCTGTGTTGAAGCAAACCTCTCCAATTGTTTCATTCTTCACGCCCAATGCAGTCCCTGTAAAAACAGTACCATTTGAAAGAACGAGCTTAACTTTCTGAGTTATCATTAATATATTAAGTTGGTTTGTGAAATTTTGGATAAAAAAATAGCTCCCACCTGGAGCTAAGTCTATAAATAAAATCTAAAGAAGTGATAATTAATGTTTTCATTAAAGTATAAATTATATCGATAATTATATTTAATGTTAATTTTTTTATTAATTTATCGAAAGGAATAATTATTTTTCATGTTAGAATTCTCCTCAAAAATCATTTTGTTTTTTGATTTATATCACAATATGTTATAAGTGACGATTTATAGCCGTAAAATTGAATTACATTCAACTATATCCTCGACTATAAATATTTAATAATTAATTACGAAAATAAGTTGGAGAGAAGATGTTAAGAAAATTATTGTCTATTCTTCTTTTAATGCCTTTATTTCTTTATTCACAAAATGTCGGTAAAATTACCGGTGTTGTTGTAGATGAAGCTGGTGGAGCATTAATTGGTGCGAATATTCAAGTAGAGGGAAGTTCCCTTGGTCAAGCTTCAGGTTCAACAGGTGATTTTACAATATTGGATGTTCCAGTAGGAACCCATTCAATTAAATGTGATTTTATCGGTTATCGGCCTGTGCGTTTATCAAAAGTAATTGTATCATCCGGATTAACTTCTGAGATTACATTTACATTATCAAGAGAAGCAATTGAAGCTGGTATTGTAGAAGTTGTAGCTAAAAAGCCTATTATTAATAAAAATGCGACAAATACAACTCGAATTATAACTAGCGATGCGATTGAGAACTTACCTTTACGAGGAGTTGAATCAATTGTAGCAACTCAAACTGGAACTGTATCTGATGATGGAAACATCTATGTTAGAGGATCAAGAGCTGGTGATGTTGCATATTATGTAGATGGTGTATATATGAATAATGCATACACAATGGACAACACAAGTACCGTTTCTAACTCAGCAATGGAAGAAGTTCAATTCCAATCTGGTGGTTTTAGTGCTGAATACGGAAATGTAAACGGTGGTGTTGTTAACACAACTACACGAATAGGTGGTGATGAATTAAAAATTGGTGCAGAATCAATTTTTGGTCTTGGTGCTTCTGATGGTTCATCTGAAGGAATTCATAGCTATGGATATAACCTTTCTAACTTTAGTGTTAGCGGTCCAATTTCAGATAACATTAAATTCTTTGTAAATGTAGAATCAAGAGGAACTGATGATTTAAATCCGTCTTCACATCCTTCTTATACAATGGATCATACAGAATTTGATGTAGGAACTCACGGTTTATTACTTGATGCTGATGGATATGCGGTTAAGGATGAATTTGAAAATGTAACAATTGTAGATTTAAGTGGAAGCCCTGATGCATTTGTTGATGCAGATGACGTTGCATGTACCGAAGGTGATGAAGGTTGTTCAGCAAATAGTAACTTTAATTCAAATTATGGAATGGCTCCTGATGGATTTGATGGTGATGGTGATTTTTTCTCATATTACAGACATGTATCTGATATTGTTCAAGATTCAATGGGTATATGGGTAGAAGTTGCTGATACTATTTATTCTGGTTACAATAATCTACAAACTAATTATGGTACAAAAGCGAATTCGGGTGGAACTCGAACAACTGTTTCTGGAAATGTATCTTTTGATTTTAGCCCATTGCGAATTAAAGTTGGTGGGAATTTAAATACGGAAGAAGGTAGAACATACATTCATGACTATAGTTTGGTAAATAGTGCAAATAATCCAAAATTTGAAGAAAAAGCTGTTTCGGCTTATGCAAATGCAACTTATAGTATATCTGATAATTCTTACTTAAAGTTTGGATTAAGCTATTATAATTTTAAAGATGAATTTGGCGACAATACTCATTTTAATAATTTAAATTTTGAAACTTTAGGTTCGTATGGTGAAATTGGAAGTGATTTATATACAGCAATGCAAGGGCAAAATCCTACTTCATTAGGCCAAGTTGCAAAATTTTCAGCTTTTGGTACTACTTATGATGATTATGATTTAAATGAAACATCATATTTTGGTACGAAATTAGATTATTTAAACCAATTTGGAGATCATGAATTTAGATCTGGTTTTGAATATCGTAAGAATGAAATCAAATATTATAGACTCGCCCAACCAATGGAAGTTACTTTTAAATATTATCAAGCTCAAATGGATTCAAGCTTAGATAGTAGCGATGATGATTGGATATATGGAACTTATCACGATGCTTATGCAGAAAATGTAGGTTATTCTGTTGATGGTAAAGATTCAGGCAATGGATATCAAGCTCCAGGTGAACCGATTGTGATGGGATTCTATGTACAAGATAAAATCGAATTAGAAGATTTAGTTGTAAATGCGGGTTTAAGATTTGATTATTTTGATCCTCAAGCTGAAGCTCCAGATGATTGGAGTGATATATGGTTAGATGGTGATAGAGGTGTTGATAGAAATGGAAATGATGGTGAAAATGCATGGAAGACAATTGATCCATATACATTTTTAAATCCTCGATTAGGATTTTCATTCCCTGTTTCTGATAAAACTAAATTCCATGCTCAATATGGTAAATTTACTCAACATCCTGAGTTAAATAAATTATATTTATCAGATACACGACTTTCTGCGAATTTAACGCAAGGAAATATGACTGTATCTCCTAACCCAAGTTTAAAGCCTGAAGAAACAACTCAATATGAAGTTGGTTTTACACAACAGATTGGCGGTAATTCTGCGTTAAATATTACTGGTTTCTATAAAGAAGTTCGTAATTATACAAAGATGGCAAATGTTGTAGATGCAAAACGAAATGGTGTGCCATTTAGTTGGTCTCAGTATATGAATGGTGATTTTGGTTTAGTAAAAGGATTATCATTTAATTATAATATGAGAAGAGTGAATGGTCTTTTAGCAAATGTAAGTTATACTTTATCATTTGCTGAAGGTACTGGTTCTGACCCTGCATCTAACTTTAACATTGCTTGGATTGGTGATACTTATCCAACGGTTGTTAATCCTTTAGATTTTGATCAAAGACACACGGGCTCTGTAATGCTTGATTATCGCTTAGGTGATGATGGTGGTTTAATGGCAAATACAGGAATTAATTTACTTTATCAATTTGGTTCAGGTACTGCTTATACACCAGCTGAAGTTTACTCAGTTGTGAATGATCGTGCTTGGTTAACACCAACAGGTACAATCAATTCTGCGTATAAGCCATGGACAAGTACATTAGATCTTAAAATTGATAGAAAAATTGAAGTTGCGGGATATTCATTGACTGCATTTGTATATGTATTAAATGTATTAAATACAAATAATGTTGATGAAGTGTATTCAGGGTCTGGTGAAGCAGGTTCTGATGGATGGTTAAGCTCACCAAATGGAAAAGACTGGCTTTCACAGCATTCAAATGGTGAATCTTATTATCTTGCTAAAATTAGTGATCCAAGACGGTGGGATGCTCCACGCATGTTGCGTTTTGGTCTAAACTTTGAACTTTAAACTAAGGAATGTAATTAATGAATAATTCAAAATTTTTAAGAAAATTTATTCTCGTATTAAGTACATGCTTAGTAATAGGCGGGCTTTCTGCGAGAGAGCGTGTAGGAACTCCAATTGAATTGGGGAAATTAGACGGTGGTAAATTTGATGTAAATCGAATTAACACAGATGTTTCAAATACGGGTTTTATAGTTGATTATCACCCAACAGGGCATTCAGGAATGGAATGGCCTAAAGGATCTGGTAATTATTCAAACTTTCAATCAGGTGTTTGGTTTGCGGGTAAAGTAAATGAAGTGGTAAGAACAGCGACTGCTGAATATTCAACTGAATTTAGTCCGGGTCCTTATGGACAAGAAAGCGCTTCAGATGAATATCAACTTTACACAGTAAATAAAAGTGATTTAGCTGACCCATTAGCAAGTGATGATTTTCAAAATTGGCCAGCACATAGAGGTGCCCCATGGGTTGATAATGATGGCGATGGTGTTTATTCTCCATTACCCAATGGACCTGATCATCCAGACTTTATTGGAGACCAAGTTACTTTTTATACAATGAATGATGGTGACCCAGGCTCTCATGTTTTATATGGCACTGCACCTTTAGGCATTGAAATTAGAGTAACAATGTGGGGATATAATAGACCTGACGCTTTTGGTGATATGATGTTTGTTAAAACTCAGGCATATAACAGAAGTGGTGAAGATATCACTGATATGTTAGTAGGTTTATGGGATGACCCAGATTTAGGAGATGCGGGTGATGACTTTGTTGGTTGTGATACTGATTTAAGTTTAGGTATTTGCTATAATGATGGATCTGATGCATCTTATGGTGATGCAGCTCCTGCAATGGGTTATGATTTCTTTCAGGCAACGGTGCCTGGTGGAGATGGATCTGCATTTGGGTTTGGTCAAGATCTTGAAGGATATCAAAACTTGCCAATGTCATCATTTGTAAAATATATTAATGGTGATGCCGTGTATAAAGATCCTGAAACTTCTCAAGAAGTGTATAATTATATGTCAGGATTAAAGGCCGATGG
>Ga0114933_10006328_pt1 | contig 10507 bp, 11 predicted proteins | sample 4SBtaG_FD_89691 | JGI IMG/M metagenome (GOLD analysis project Ga0114933, IMG submission 89691) | Deep subsurface microbial communities from Kolumbo volcano to uncover new lineages of life (NeLLi) - 4SBTROV12_W25 metaG | ecosystem: Environmental > Aquatic > Marine > Volcanic | place: Kolumbo... | reverse complement strand
GATTTAGTTTTTCTATCATTATCAAACATGAATTCAATTTTCGAAAAAAATGTTATCATGATGGGAATAAATTTAGAATCTCAACTGTTAGCTATTAAAAAATTTATCGATAAACAAGAAAAGAAAAAAACAGTTATTCTTTACCCAGATGATAAAAAATCAAAACATATTGGAAAAAAAATTAAACAAATAGGTTTTAATAATTCTAGAATTTTTAAATACAGTAAAGATTCTGAAGTTTTAACCGGGCAGATCGAAAAGCTTACGAATTACAAACAAAGAAAAATAAATTTGGAATCAAGAATTAAAATACTTGAGAAATCTGATTTACCGAAAGATATTAGGGAACTTAATCAATTAAAACAAAAATATACGCTTGGAAATATAAATTTTGATTCAGTGATTATAATTGATTTTGATGATGGATTAAAAAGTGTTTTAACATCTTTAGAATATACAGATGTAACTGAAAAAAATATTTTAATAATAACTGCGAATCAATGGTTTGATGATAGTATTTTAAAAGAAACATCAATTAAAAAATTTTATTTTCCATCTATTAATTTAAAAAATTATAAATCATTTAATAAAAAATTCTTTAAAAATTATGATTACTACCCAAATGAAATTTCAATTATATCTTACGATATTCTTGGTTTTATTTATTATCTATGGAAAAATGAAAATCCAATAAGATCTGTAAATGATTTTAATATTAAAAATGAGATAAAAGGAAAAATTGGAAATTTTAAAATATTTCAGAATAAGGTTATTCAAACACTTGAAATATACACATTACAGGAAAATAAATTTATCAAAAATAAACTTTAATTTTATTATATAATTTTTTGTAGGCTATTTGTCTGTGGTCAATTTTCAACTTTTCTTTATAGTTCATTTCAGCAAATGTTTTTGAATATCCCTCTGGTATAAAAATTGGATCATATCCAAATCCATTTTTTCCTCTTATATCAGTTAAGCTGCCTTTAATGATACCCGTTTCAGTTATTTTTTTTCCATCAGGCCACTGAATTGTTAAACTACTTACGAATTGGGCTTTTGACCCTTTATTAATTTTATTAATTTTTTCTAAAATCTTTTTCATCGCATTTTCAAATCCACCCAGATCTTCAGCAAATCGAGATGAAAAAATACCAGGTTCTCCATTCAAAGCATCAACTTCAAGCCCAGAGTCGTCAGATAAAGTTACTAAATTTGAATTTTTACAAAAGAATTCTGCTTTTATCTCAGAATTATCCTCAAAAGATTTGCCATTTTCGATTGGACTTTTAATGCCTAAATCTATTGGAGATAATTTTTTAATTTTTTTTGGCAATAAATCGCTTATTTCAATAAATTTTCCCTTATTATGTGTACCCACCAATATTTTATCAATTTTTTGCATATGATCTGGAAATAAGATATTTCATCACTATATACGATTTATGACTGATTTAAATAAAGAAGATAATATAGAGGAGAAAAGCGATCCTACTAAAAAAGATGAGAAAAAAGAATTAACTGTAGAGGAAAAGCTTAAAGATACAGAAGAAAAATTACTAAGGTCTTTAGCTGAAATAGACAATCAAAGAAAAAGATTTGAAAAAGATATTCAAGAGGCTTTAGAGTTTGGGGGTTTTAATTTTGCTAAAGAAAATTTGGTTATTCTTGATAATTTACAAAGAGCATATAGTTCAATTAAAAACGACTCTAGTTTGAAAGATAATAAGGATTTAAATAAGTTTTTGAGTAATATTGAAATTATTGAAAAAGACTTAATTTCAATTTTTAAAAAGAACAAAATTGAAAAAATTGACACAAAAAACAAAAAATTTGATCCTAATTTTCACCAGGCAATGACGGAAATGGAGGATAACAGAGTCGAAGCTGGGACAATTGTACAGGAAATGTTACCAGGTTTCATGTTTGGTAATAGACTATTAAGGCCATCTTTAGTGGCTGTTTCCAAAAAAAAAGCTCAAAATGAGGAAAAAAAACCTGAAAATATTGAAAAAAAATAACAATTTTCATCTTGTAGACTAAAAAAAAACACCCATATAACAGTTATTATGAGTAGAGTAATAGGAATAGATTTAGGTACGACAAATTCTTGCGTCTCAATAATGGACGGCAAACAACCTAAAGTAATTGAAAACGCTGAGGGTCAAAGAACAACCCCATCAGTGGTAGCTTTTCTTGAAAAAGATGAAAAACTTGTTGGACAACCTGCTAAGAGACAAGCGGTAACAAATCCAAATGATACAATCTTTGCAGCCAAGAGGTTAATTGGAAGAACCTTTGATGACAAATCTGTTAAAAAAGATGTTGAAAAAGTTCCTTTCAAAATTGTTAAATCTGAAAAAAATGATGCGTGGATTGAAGCGAAGGGGAAAAAATATTCACCTTCACAAATATCCGCTTTTATTCTTCAAAAAATGAAGGAAACTGCAGAAAAACATTTAGGCCAACCGGTAACAAAGGCAGTTATCACTGTTCCTGCATATTTTAATGATGCACAAAGACAAGCAACAAAAGATGCGGGCAAGATAGCTGGCTTGGAAGTTTTGAGAATTATAAATGAACCGACTGCTGCGTCTTTGGCTTACGGTTTAGATAAAAAAGGTGGAAAAAAAATTGCTGTTTATGATCTAGGAGGTGGTACTTTTGATGTATCTATCTTGGAAATTGGTGACGGTGTATTTGAAGTAAAATCAACTAATGGTGATACATTTTTGGGCGGTGAAGATTTTGATGATACTATCGTGGATTATCTAGTTTCTGAATTTAAAAAAGATAACGGAATTGATTTAAAAGGGGACAAATTAGCATTACAAAGATTAAAAGAATCAGCTGAGAAAGCTAAAATAGAATTATCTTCTGCTACACAAACTGAAATTAATCTTCCTTTCATTACAGCTGATAAGACAGGCCCTAAACATATAAATTTAAAATTTACTAGAGCTAAACTTGAGGCACTTGTAGAGAACTTGGTAGAAAGAACATTAGAGCCTTGCAAGACTGCATTAAAGGACTCAAGTTTTTCTGCAGCTGAAATAGATGAAGTGGTTTTAGTCGGAGGTATGACTAGAATGCCTAAAATTGTTGAAACAGTTAAAAATTTTTTTGGAAAAGATCCAAATAAAAGTGTTAACCCAGATGAAGTAGTTGCGATGGGTGCTGCGATCCAAGCAGGAGTATTACAAGGCGATGTAAAAGATGTTCTGCTATTAGACGTAACTCCATTATCTTTAGGTATAGAAACTTTGGGTGGTGTTTCAACAAAACTAATCGATAAAAATACAACAATACCAACCAAAAAAAGCCAGGTTTTCTCAACAGCTGAGGATAACCAGCCTGCAGTATCTATAAGGGTCCTTCAAGGAGAAAGGGAGATGGCAGCAGATAATAAAATTCTTGGAAATTTTGAATTGGTAGGTATTGCACCAGCTCCAAGGGGAATTCCACAAATTGAGGTAACTTTTGACATTGATGCAAATGGTATTGTAAGCGTATCCGCAAAAGATAAAGGAACTGGAAAAGAGCAAAAAATTCAAATTCAAGCTTCTGGTGGTTTATCTGATGAAGATATTAAAAATATGGTTAAAGATGCAGAAGCAAATAAAGAATCAGACAAAAAGAAGAGAGATTCGGTCGACTCAAGAAATCAGGCTGATACTATAATCCATTCGACTGAGAAAAATCTTAAGGAACATGGTAGTAAAATTTCTGATGCTGATAAAAAAGCTATCGAAACGGCTATATCAGATTTAAGAAATGCGTTAAAAGGCGCAGATACTGAAGAAGTTAAAAAGAAAACGCAGTCTTTGATCCAGGCTTCAATGAAATTAGGTGAAGCAGTTTACAAAAGCCAACAAAAACCCGCTGATAAAACTGGTGGGAATAATAATGATGATGATAAAAAGGACAATAAAGACAAAGACAACGTCGTTGATGCAGAAGTTGTAGACTCAAAAGAAGATAAAGAAAAAAGAGCCTAAGACTAATAAACAGGAGAATTTTTCTCATGGCAAAAAGAGATTATTATGAGGTCTTAGGAATCACAAAATCTGCAAGCAAAGAAGAAATAAAAAAAGCATACAGAAAATTAGCACTTAAATATCATCCAGATAAAAATAAAGGTGATAAAGGAGCAGAAGAAAAGTTTAAAGAAGGAAGTGAAGCATATCATGTTCTTTCAGATGATAAGAGAAAAGTAAATTACGACCAATTCGGTCATGCTGCTTTTCAAGGTGGGGGAACAGGTCAGAGTGGTTTTGGTAATTTTGATTTTTCTTCATCGTTTTCAGATATTTTTGAAGATGTTTTTAGTGATTTTGGATTTGGAAGTTCAGGACAATCCAGGAGGGGCAGAAGAAATTATAGGGGTAATGATTTAAGATATGATGTTTCCATAGATTTAAATGATGCTTTCACAGGAAAAGAAGAAAAAATAAATTATACAACTTACAAAAAATGTAAAACTTGTTCAGCTAGCGGTGCTAAACCAGGCTCCAAACCTTCTGCATGTAATTATTGTGGTGGCCAAGGTAAAGTAAGATCTAATCAGGGTTTCTTTACTATCCAACAAACTTGTCCTGAATGTAGTGGGGAAGGAGAAAAAATAAATAATCCATGCAATAATTGTGGAGGGGCTGGAAAAATACAATCTAATGAGAATGTATCTGTTAAAATTCCTAAAGGTGTTGATGATGGAACAAGAATTAGAATTGCAGGGAAAGGTGAAGCAGGAACAAAAGGTGGGTCGAATGGTGATTTGTATTTATTTGTTTCAGTGGAACCTCATGATATTTTTAAAAGATCTGAAGAAAATTTGTTTTATGAGCTGCCAGTCTCTTTTGCAGATGCAGCATTAGGTACAACTGTAGAAGTGCCATCTATTGACGGAGGTAAGACTAAAATTAAAATTCCTTCTGGAACTCAAAGTGGAAAACAGTTAAGACTTAGAGGTAAAGGTATGCCTATACTTAAAAGAAATCTATTTGGAGATTTATATATTAGAGTTGTTACTGAGGTCCCGTCATCTTTAACAAAAAGACAAAAAGAGATCCTTTCAGAATTTAAAAATTTGGAGGACAACAAGTCTAATCCTTTAATTAAAAATTTCTTCGATAAAGCAAAAAAATTTTGGAAACGGTAAATGAAAAAAATTAACTTATCAATAACTGGATGTTTGGGTAGAATGGGGAAACAACTTATTAAATCTTCAAAAAGATCCCGAGATTTTAAAATTGTTTCCATTACTGAGAATAGAAAAATAGACAAAAGAATATTTGGTCTTAGACCTTCACTTAACTCGAAGGATGCATTTAAAAAAACAAAGGTAATTATTGATTTTACAGTTCCTAAATGTACTTTAGAAGTTCTTAAAATTGCGTCAAAATTAAAAACAAGAGTAGTGATTGGTACAACTGGTTTTTCCAAAAAAGAGGAAATTTTAATAAAAAAATATTCTAAAAAAATACCTATACTGAAAGCAGGAAATATGAGCTTAGGTATAAATTTATTAGTTTATTTGACCGAGATTGCTTCAAGATCTCTTGGTGATAAATTTTTAAGTAAAATCCACGAGATTCATCATAAACACAAAAAAGATCACCCCTCAGGAACTGCTTTAATGCTAGGTAAAGGAATAGCTGTAGGTAAAAATATTGACCTAAGCAAAAATATAGGAGCAAAGTACTTTAATAAAAAGACTTTTCCATATTCTAAAAAAATTAATTTTAACTCCCTTAGAAAAGGAAAAGTTGTTGGCGAGCATGAGGTAAAATTTTCTAGTGGAAAAGAAATTATCACTTTAAATCACGAAGCTTTTGATAGATCTCTGTATTCTGAGGGTGCTCTTACCGCAGCAAAATGGTTAATAAATAAAAAACCAGGTTTATACTCAATGAAAAATGTTTTAAATTTTAATTAAATTTAAGACAATGAAACAGAAGAATAAAGCAAAAAAAATTTTAAAAATTTTAAATAAAATTTACCCGAAAACGCCAATTCCATTAAAGCATAAAAATACTTTTACTCTTTTGATATCTGTTGCTCTATCTGCACAAACAACAGATCTAAATGTTAATAATGTGACAAAAAATATTTATAAAAAATATTATAAACCAGAACACTTTGTTAAATTAGGTAGAAAAAAAATCGAGAGACTTATTAAAAGTATAGGACTTTTTAGGAATAAAGCTAAAAGTGTTTATTTTTTATCAAAACAATTGATTAATAAACATGGGGGAAAAGTACCTAAAAATTTTAAAGATTTAGAAAATCTTCATGGTGTTGGACATAAAACTGCGAGTGTAATTATGTCCCAAAAATTTGGAATACCAGCCTTTCCAGTTGATACACATATACATAGATTAGCTCAAAGATGGGGACTTACAAATGGAAGGAATGTAATTCAAACTGAAAAAGATCTAAAAAGACTTTTTCCTAAAAAATCATGGAGTAAACTTCATATTCAAATTATTTATTATGGAAGAGAATATTGTAAAGCTAGAGAGTGCTATGGTGTTGCTTGTAAAATCTGTACCACTTGTTATCCTAGAAGAAAAAAACCAATAAAAACAAAAAAGGCATAATATGAGAGTTTTAGGAGTAGGAAATGCAATTATAGATGTGATTTGTAAAGTTGATGATGATTTTCTTAAAAAAAATAATCTTACAAAAAGTACTATGAAATTAGTTGATGAGAATGAATTTAAAAATCTTACTTCAAAATTAAAAATTGACCAAACAATATCGGGTGGATCAGTTGCTAATTCAATTGTTGGTCTCTCACAATTAAAGAATAATGTTGGGTTTATTGGAAAAATTAATAATGATGATTTTGGAACGAAATATGAAGATGGTTTAAAAAAAGAGAGAGTAAAATTTTTTTATTCAAAAAAAAATGAAACAATACCTACTGGAACTTGTTTGATTTTAATTACCCCAGACTCTGAAAGGACAATGTGTACTTTTCTAGGTATAGCAGGAAGAATTAATGATAAAGATATGGATTTAGAAGCGATTAAAAGTAGTGATATCACTTTTTTTGAGGGCTACCTTTGGGATGAAGGGCATCCAAAAAAAGCTTTTGAAAAAGCTATAAAAAATTCAAATAAAACAGCTATGTCACTTTCAGACAAATTTTGCGTTGATAGACATAAGTTAAATTTTCTAAATTTAGTAAAAGGTTATTTAGATATTACGTTTGCAAATGAACAGGAAATTTTATCTTTAATTGATGCTAAAAATTTCGAGGATGTGATTACTTTTGGAAAAAGCATAGGAAAACTAATGGTCATTACACGTGGTGAGAAAGGAAGTATTGCAATTAGAGGTGATGAAGTTGTTGAGTTTGGTATCTTCAAAAATTTAAATATTGTAGATTTAACAGGAGCTGGCGACCTTTTTGCTGCTGGATTTTTACACGGTCAAATTAACAATTTATCAATCAAAGAAAGTTTGCAAAAAGGAACAGAGATGTCTTCAAAGATTATACAAAAAATTGGTGCTAGACTTTCTTAAGTTTTTTTCTACTATAACTACCTTTTCCTTTTTTGGGCTTAACTACACGCTTAGAATATTTTTTAGATAATAAATCCTTCGCAAATAAATTTCTTTTTTTCATAATGAATAACCTTTTTTTGAATTTTTTATAAAATTACTATCTTCAAACTTATCTTTAATTTTTTGTCTAAGTCTATATATATGTGTTTCTACAGTATGAGTATCCGTATCAGTAGAATAATTCCAAATATTCTTTAATATAAAGTCTCTACTCAATGGTTTAGTTGATGAATTCAGAATTTCAATAAAATCAATTTCTTTCTCTGTAATTTTTAAGGAGGTATTATTTTTTTTTAAAATTCTTTCATTTTTATCTAATATATAATTTTTAATATTTATTAGAGAATTATTATTAAACTCAAATTTTTTACAAACATTAATAATTTCCTGATTAAATTGTAATATGTTCAAGGGAAGCTTTATTATTGCTTCAGGTTTTTTTTCAATATTAATTTTATTTTTTTCCTGAATATATATTTTAGGCTTATTTATATTTAAAGATGAAATTTTTTTACTATTTTGGTTATCGAATATTACTGCATTAATATTTTCATTTTTAAATTCTTTTAAACTTTCAGATAAGATTAAATTAAAGCCAAAAAAGGTCTTGAGTTCGATAAGGGCATTAGTAAAATTTTCATTGCAAAAACATGCTATGTTAATATTGTAATTTTCTTTATGCATTTATATTTAAAAGATAAATTTATTTATTTTAAAGACTATAAGATAAAATGCTCTATAGGTAAAATGGGTTTAACTAAGAAAAAAGCTGAGGGCGACCTAAAAACACCTAGGGGTAGTTTCAATTTTAGATACCTCATGTACAGGTCTGATAGAATAAGCAATATTCAGACAAAATTAAAAAAAATTAAAATAGAAAAAAAATTTGGGTGGTGTGATGACTCCAGTTCAAATGATTATAATAAATTAATTCAATTCCCTTTTAAGAAAAAGGCAGAAAGATTGTATTTGAAAGAAAATATTTATGATTTAGTTTTGGTTATGAACTACAACATAAACCCAATTTCAAAAAATAAAGGAAGTGCAATTTTTTTACATTTAGCAAATAAAAAATTTAGTTCTACAAAAGGATGTATAGCAATTAAAAAAAAAGATTTTTTAAAAATTTTACCCTCAATAAGAAAAAAAACGAAAATCGTTATTTTTTGAAAGACCTAGGACCCATAATAGCCGATCCTATCCTTAAAAATGTTGATTTATATTTAATTGCAATTTTATAATCTGATGACATCCCCATACTAAGATCTTTTAAACCTAGTTCATAATTTAACTGGGAAACATTGCTAAAATGTTTTTCTGCATTATCATCATTTGGTGGTAAAACCATCAAACCTAGAACATTTAATTTAACTTCATCTTTGCAGTACTTTAGAAAATTTTTAACGTCTTTTGATTGTACTCCAGATTTTTGCATTTCATTACCTATATTAACTTGAATAAAGTATGATATTTTTTTGTTTAAATCGCTTTCACTTTTTTTACATATATCTGCCAATTTATGATTATCCAAAGAATGAATAAAGTCGAAAACCTTTACAGCTTTTCTAGCTTTGTTAGATTGTAATTTTCCAACCATATGAATTTTTAGATTTGGTTGTGTTATTAGTTTTTCTGACCATTTTTCCTCAGCTTCCTGAACCTTATTCTCACCATAATGATAATGCCCAGATTTAATTAGAGGTTCAAGAGTTGGTAAAGGGAAAGTTTTTGACACACAAATTATAATAGGTTTACTTTCACTAGTAAAATTTTCTATACTATCGTTAATTGCTTTTAATTTATTTACACTTTGGTCAGTCATGATAAAAAAAAACTTTAAACTTTTTTTCTTTATAGAAAAATTAAATGAACTTAACCTAGATTATGTAAAAAAAATAGGTGCAATTTTAATTTTAAGAAACCCAGAAAAAGTCGAACTGGAAGATTTAAAGAAATTTAATAAGAGATGTATTGGAAAAAAAATTACTTTGTTTATCCAAAATAGCATAAAAATTTTGTTTTTATTAAAAACAAACAATTTTTATATATCTGCATATAATAAAAGTCAGTTTAAGCAGCTCAGAAAAATAAACCGTAAAATCAAAATAATTGGTAGTGCTCATAATATTCCCGAAATTCATCAAAAACTTGACCAAGGTTGCGAATATATTCTTTTGTCAAGAATTTTTAAAACATCCAATAAATTCAAAAGGGGGTTTCTAGGTACAACTAAATTTAATTTATTAACTCGAAATTTCTCAAGAAAAATTATTGCATTAGGGGGTATAAACCAAAAAAATTTTAAACTATTGAATCTCCTTAGTATTGAAGGCTGTGCGATGTCTGAGGATAAAAAAAAAGCCGGCAAATATATGCCGGCTTTTTTAAAAAATAATTTTTAAATTACTTAAAACGCAATAGCTAATGAAACAGATGTAGCGTCAACTCCTCTACCTACATTGTAAGCAGAGTTAGACACGTCTGAGTCAGCAACGTTTATAGTCATACCACCCATTGAATAAGACAATGAAATTGAATCAAAGTCTTGGTCAACGTCTGTACCATCATTAGATGATCTTGATTCTAATTCGTTATAAGAAACTGATAAGTCATCAGTTATTTTATAAGAAATACCGATCATTTCGTTATCGTACAATTGGTTAGATGTAGCTCCTTGAACTTCTACTACACCTCTTTGGTAACCAACAGATACTGGACCAGTTGAGTACTTAATGTATGCAGTACCTTCTTGTTGTCCGTAGTTTCCTGTAGTCACTGCAGAGTCAGTATCTTGATCATAGTAACCAACACCAACGTCTAAACCTTCAACCATTGGTACAGAACCTGTAATTGCAAGTTCGACACCTTTGTCTGAAGTACCGCCTGTTTCACCAGATGATCCATTATCTGCTTGCGCATCTCCTGAACCAACATC
>Ga0114933_10006325_pt1 | contig 10510 bp, 10 predicted proteins | sample 4SBtaG_FD_89691 | JGI IMG/M metagenome (GOLD analysis project Ga0114933, IMG submission 89691) | Deep subsurface microbial communities from Kolumbo volcano to uncover new lineages of life (NeLLi) - 4SBTROV12_W25 metaG | ecosystem: Environmental > Aquatic > Marine > Volcanic | place: Kolumbo... | reverse complement strand
CAACATGAGAGATTTTATGGATACGTTGCGGTCCAGCGGTATACACACTAAAGGTCCTCCAGCTTTTAGCAAAAGTGATTGTTCTGCCTTTGCGAATCATTTAGATAAAATTCTACGTGACAGGCAGCTAAAACCTTAGATGCAAAAATGTCTCAGGTTTTAATCATTTTGATGATGCTTGTTAAAAAGATTCATATTGCTTGAACTGAGAATATTTTTTTAATATTGCTAAATCTACACTTAGGTTATCTCACTCCTTAAGAAAAGGACGGATCTTTCCCTTTCGACGAAGACCAATGAATGGCAGAATGAGGGACATGCGCCGACGAAATTTTCTCTATGGTGGTTTAGGAGCGCTTGCTTCCTGTAGTCAGACTGAAGAATCACCCCAATCGACAGGTTCATTGGAGCAGGTGAAATGGCGTATGGGAACTTCATGGCCACCCAACTTTCCAGGTCATGGAACATCAGCTAATCGTCTTGCCCAGCGTTTAGAAGAATTATCTGGAGGCAGAATCGAGGTTAGTGTATTTGCTGCGGGAGAATTAGTGCCCGCACTAGAAATTCTTGATGTTGTCTCACGAGGCCAGATTGAGTTAGGTCATTCCGCACCAATATATTGGCGAGGGCAAATTCCTGCTGCTCAATTATTCGGTAGTGTCCCCTTTGGCATGCTTCCAAACGAATTTAATTCGTGGCTATATTTTGGTGGAGGCCTTGAGCTTTGGCAGGAAGCTTATTCTCCTCTTGGCGTAATCCCTTTCCCAGCTGGAAACACTGGTTCACAAATGGGGGGTTGGTTTAATAGGGAAATAAACTCAGCTGAAGATCTCAATGGACTAAAAATGCGTATCCCCGGATTAGGTGGAGAGGTTATGAGGCGAGCGGGTGTATTACCCGTTAGCATACCTGTAGGTGAAATCTACACTGCATTACAAACAGGTACGATTGACGCAACTGAGTGGGTAGGCCCATATAATGATATGGCAGCAGGTCTGCATGAAGCAGCAGAATATTATTACTATCCTGGCTGGCAGGAACCTTCTGGTGCCCTTGAATGCCTTGTTTCCATGGAAGCCTACAACTCTTTATCGGAAGAGCTAAAGGTTATCGTGCGTACCGCATGCATTGCAGAAAATGACTATATTTTGTCTGAGTTTAATGCTCGCAATCAAAGAGCCTTAAAAACATTGATTGAAGAACATGGCGTCCAACTTCGTCGGTTTCCAGACGACGTTCTAGAGGTATTAAGAGGTTTCAGCGCTGAAGTCTTAGAAAATTTAGCAGCGGAAGACCCAATGAGCAGCAAGGTTTATGAGTCTTATAAGGCTTTTGCTACTGAGATTGGCTCCTGGCTAAGAATTACAGAGGGTTTAATCACAAACATAAGAGGCACGCCATAGCCCTATAAACTTACAAGGAATTTAAGCTTTTTCGACTCTTTTAGAAGATTTTTAGTGATTTTAGCGTCTTTTAAAAGATTATTTTTCCTTTTTTGCTCAAAAAAGTCTTTTTATAGGCTTATTCTAATAAAACACACCTCCGGCTTTATCTTCTTGCTCCACACCAGAGGGCACCACACCCTCGATATGATTTAGAAGCCGCCTGAGCCAGACATATGAAACAACCCCAAAGACAACATGGGCTAATGTATTAGCCCAGAAAACCCCATTTAAACCGAGCAGGATTGATAGCCCCCAGGCAAGGGGCAAGTAAACGATAAAAAATTTTAAGAATGTTAGGACAGCAGCTGGCATGGGTCGAGCAAGCGCATTAAATACGGCCACCGCAATCATCATCACACTAAACCCAGCATAGCTGAATGGCACAATCCTTAGGTAGGTTGTTGCTACATCAAGAACAATAGGGTCGTCGTCAAAAAAACCGGCCATTGGCCGAGAGACTACAAAAAGAATTGCTGCGGCCACGAGACTGTACGCGACACAAAAGTTAATGGAAAAACTCACGGCACTTTTAACCCTATGAAATTGTCTTGATCCATAGTTCTGCCCTACAAAAGGGCCCACCGATGACTGCAATGCAAATATCATGATGAATACAACCGATTCTATCCTTGAAGCCACACCAAAACCGGCAACAGCCTCAGGACCAAAACTAGCAACTAGCGCTGTGATTACTCCCATAGTGATGGGAACAAGCAAATTTGTAGCGGTTACAGGAATACTGATATGCAAAAGCCGCCGCCAAGAATTCCAAATCCTACTAAAGCGAAAAAACCCAGGCAAAATCAGTCTTTCGCCTCGATATAAAACAATAATTGCTGCTATAAATGTCACGCTATTGGATACTACCGAAGCGATTGCTGCTCCCTGCAACTCAAGTCGGGGGAATCCTAGCAATCCAAAGATCAATAATGGATCAAGAATAATATTCAGCATGGCTGAAAGAACAAGAATAATGGCAGGTACCATTGCATCCCCGGTCGCTCTAATCGCAAAGTTACCAATCATCGGTAATATTAAAAAAATACTTCCAAAATAATAGATCTGCATGTAATCCGTTATGAGAGGAAGAGTACGGTCATCTGCACCTAATAATTGAAAAGTTGGTTCAATAGTGGCTAAACCAATAATAGATATGAGTAGGCCAAAGACGGCACCCAACATTAATGCATGGGTAACTATCCTTTGAACAGCATCTCTTTCGCCCTTGCCAAGCAAAAGTGCAACTACACTTGACGTTCCAATCCCGATCCCTAGCCCAATTGAAATCATTGCAAACGTCACTGGAAACGTGAAGCTCATAGCCGCTAGAGGTAGAGTGCCTAGCTGACCAACAAAATAGGTATCAGCAATGCTGTAGGAGTTAAGTGCTATAAACCCTAAAGTCATGGGCACAGCTATAGCCCTTAACTGTGACCCTACAGGACCTACAGTTAATAGTGGTAGAGAAGGCATAATCGCGAATAAAAGCTCAGTAAACCTGAACCGATCAAATCATCCATGAATCTCACGCAAGTATCAGTAGATCTTATCCAAACGGTATATAAAACTTCGGCACGCAGGTCTATTATCTGCGAGCTCTGAGTCAGACCAACCTTTATACTGGGATTGCATTAATGCACTCAGACTTGGTCCACGAAAAATCCGATCAGTAAGCTCAATGAAGTGTGGATCTTGAACGTTTCCACTCGAGTCAACCTGAAAGCATACAACCGCTCGTCCTTCTTTGGCTTCACGAATAGCCAGACGGGGGAAACGTGGTGTGGCCATAATTTCGGGAATTAGTGGTTCGGTCATAAATATAGGCTCTCCGGTAGGGTTTACTAGGATGTTCGAAGCAATCTCGTCCGGCGCCTTCGAACACCACCAACCTCCGAGAAGTATGGGTGCTTCCCACTCGCCACCAAGAGTTGTACGTGTTAAGTCTGCGGTATAACTCCGCTGCATACGAGAATCGGCGAACAGCAACTGGGAAAGCTCCAGTTGCCATCTCGAAAGAGGGGCCCATGGTCTTTGCGTATTCTCGTTTGGTCGTGCTATTCGGGTTGAACCGTCAGGTCCAAAATGAAGTATGACTCGTTCATCTCCCAAAGCCGGATCACCGTAAAGGATACAGTTCCAGACGCCCAAATGATTGAGAGACTCGGGCTCTGATGACAACTGCGCTACTTGAAACTGAGTCTGGCCGATAAGAGGTACGATACAGAGCAGAAGCAAGCAAGAGCATCTCGCTGATAGTGTTATTGGTGATCCTCCATAATGACCCGTGGACGCAATCCGCGTTCATTGATCATACCCCTGAGCTGTAAAACCTGTCTGGCATCAGAATTGATCTGTGCAGCCATATCTAAATCGACAGTTGCCTCAGATAATTTTCCTAAAAGGTAATAAGAGTAAGCGCGATTATTGTACGCGCGCCAGTTACGCTCCTCTAGCCTTATGGATTCGGTGCAATAATCTATTGCAACGAATGGTTCACCGCGAGCTGCATACGCTGCGCAAAGATTAGACTGAGCAACTGAACGATCGCCCTGGCTAGGCTGATACCTAGTAAGTCCAAGCTCTGTCAAACGAATCCCTTCTTCGTATTGACCCATACGAATAGAAAAAGCTCCGGCTGAGAGAAACTCATTACCACCACCAATTATGGTTCGGTTTCTGCAAGACATGCAATTCATGTTTCCTGCAACCTGCCCCCAAATTACGCTCGAGGTCAGATACAAAATTAAACCGAATACTATGCCGCGATTCATCCTGAGTCTCCTGTGTTAGTTTAGTATAGCATCGACTAACAATTAGCTTAGGATATATAGAAATATTTTATTAATGATTACCAAAATTTTCCTAAGGAACTGGTATATACGATGACAGACGTTTCTAGAGCCGAGGCTTTAATCCTAGAGCAAATGCAGATGCTGCCCTCTGCACAATTTCCAATAAATAAAGTCATTGGATCAGTGCTTCGGGAAGATGTATTAGCAGAGCGTGACCATCCCCCTTTTGACCGTGTAACCATGGACGGAATTGCAATTAAATATGTCGACTGGGAACAAGGTTTACGGTGTTATCGTGTTGTTGGATCGCAAGGCGCTGGTGTTCGACCACTGTCAATCATTAAAGATGCAGAATGTATAAAAATCATGACTGGTGCCATGCTACCGGATGGAGCCGATACCGTGATTCCAGTAGAGCGTTTAACTTCAGACAAAAAAAATATCCTCGTTGAGGACAAAGCAAAAGTACTTAAAGGCCAGTATATTCACCCATGTGGATCTGACCGAATAGCCGGTAGCCAACTGCTCTCATCAGGGCAATTAATTGGGCCACCTGAAATGGCTATTCTGGCAAGTTCGGGAAATGCGAGTGTGCAAGCAAGTATTCCGCCACGAGTTGCAATCATCTCAACAGGTGATGAATTAATTGATGTAGGAGAAGAAATTCTCCCTTACCAGATTAGATCCTCTAATGAGCGTGCGATTGAGGCAAGCCTTATCCGTCACTGCCAAGCAACAGTTACACGAGTATGTCTTAAAGATGACCCAACAATAATTCAAAAAACAATTAAAGAATTGCATGATAAAAACGACACTGTGATTCTAAGTGGTGGCGTCTCGATGGGAGATTATGACTTTGTTCCACAAGCACTTAAAAACCTTAGCGCTAAAACCATCTTTCACCGTATTGAACAAAAACCTGGGCGCCCAATGTGGTTTGGAGTAAGCGAGGATCTTAAGCCAATCTTTGGTTTACCAGGAAATCCTGTATCAACGCTTGTATGCCTGACTCGTTATGTCATACCAGCGCTAAAGCACGCGATGGGTCTGAAAATTACAAGCCAGGAAACAGTACGCTTAACCAAAGAGATCCTATTTAAAGCTGATCTCACCTATTTCCTCCCAGTAGAACTAAGCTCAGATGAGAATGGCGTAGCATTAGCAAAACCACGCACTACAAACACCTCGGGAGATTTTATTTCTCTTGCCAACACAGAGGGGTTTGTTGAGCTACCTCGAGGGCAAAATCGATTTAGCGAGGGAACATCCGCACGATTATTTCGCTGGTAGCTCTGGATAATGACACCACAAACAACATTTTCAAAAATGACTGTCTATAGCTACTTGCAACAATGCGTTTAAGGCACACCGCTTAGTGGTGTTCCAGCGATCCAAACAGAGTGAATTTCTCTAGTCGCACGAATATCCTCAATGGGGTTAGCATCCAAAATAAGCAAATCTGCCCATCTGCCAGGCTGCAGCACACCAACATGCTGGTCCAGACCCATAGCTGCGGCTGCTCCACTAGTAGCTGCAACAAGAGCCTGGGTCGTTGACATTCCAGCTTCAACCATCATCTCGAGTTCTGTATGTTCAAAGTAGCCCTGCCATTGCCCTTGATTGGTACCAGAATCACTTCCCATGGCTATAAGCACACCTGCATCAGACAGTGTTTTGAGATTCCGGTTTCCTTGAGCTAATCCTTCCTTGTCCGCTTGCCTCTGTGGACTCCTGCTTGTGGCCTGATAATCAGCCCCAGTGACTATGTCGATATCCCCCTGATAAGCACTGACCCTACGCAAGAAAAATGGATCTTCCAAAAAATCTGGTCTTGTTTCATAAACGAATCGTGCTAAGTCTCTTGTTAGGGTAGGAATATAAGGAACGTTATGCTGAATCATTTTCTCAATCAGTAAATTATCGGCCGCCTGGTCTCTGACACTGTGCGCAATAACATCCACACCCGCATCTAAAAGACCATGAGCATCTTCTAGGTAGTAAAGATGTGATGCAACACTGAGACCTCGTGAATGAGCCTGGTCAATAAGCGCGCCATATACTTCGGGTGTCATGTCGTTTGGGCCACCAGTTATATGAATCTTCACAAGATTTGCACCAGCATTAGCATAGTCATTGACTCGCATTCTTGCTTCTTCTGCCGTACCTAAGTTTTGCAAACTATCCCCTGCAACATAAACCCGAGCACGATCTAAATCTATTTCTTCCTGCTCTTTATTTAAGCTTGCCCCTACTACAAGCTCTTCATCAGAAAAAACACCAAGTACTACAACTGTGGTAACACCATAGTCAGCATAAAGTCGAAGTTGCTCCGTTAACTTGGTTCTAATGGGTCTATCTGACTGATCTTCGTTCAAATGACCATGAGCGTTGACAAGACCAGGAAGAATGGTTTTACCAGAAAGGTCTATCCTCTCAGCGTCATCCGGTATATTTACGTCACCTAGTGCACCCACCATCTCTACCCGGCCATTTCTGATAACTAATACGGATTGCTCATGTGGAGCACGTCCAGTGCCATCAAACAAGCGTGCGCCTATTAAAGCTACGGAAGCTTCGTCCGAGGTCTGGGCATTCAAACCCTGAAAACAAGATACAAGGATCAATAATGAGCTAGCCAAAGACTTGAGAAATGGATTCATCTTATTAAGTTCCCATAGGTTTATTTTTAATTTTAAGATAGGTTTCGATGACACATCTAGATAATACACCACCTAGATGTCTCAATAATGCCCTGTAATCAGACTTTTTTAATAAAAACTCATCTCACAGTGCCTCGAAAGCAAATATGGGGTCAAGCTATAGTTTTTATACAGACTAAAAATCATTTATTCATTCCATGCCTCTTTAATCCATGGAATTGCTTTCGCCAGGTGCTGGCCATACTGAGGAATTTCATAATGACTAACACCGTCTAAAACAATAAATTCAATTGGCTTACCACTAGATTTCAACTGATTAACGACAGTTTGACTAGGCCCAAGCGGGATAACTCGATCTAGCGCACCATGGATTACATATAGCGGTATTTGCCAATCAATAGACCCTGAATCAGGTTCCGGCGACCCAGCAATTGGTAGTGCAGCTTTAAAACGATCCTGATGACGTGCCGCAAGATACCAGGTGCCCCTACCTCCCATGCTGTAGCCAGTAAGGAGAGTCTTGCTTGCATCAATACTATAGAGCTCCATGACGTGATCCAGGAGTTGTATAACATGCTCCTCAGCTTGAAAATTGACCCAATCATCGGCTGCACTGTCGGGCGCTATAAAAATAGCTCCTAATTCACGTAGCGCTGGCTCGATCAAAGTCTCAAGCAACCCTCGCCCGTAGAAGGGAGTCACCCTACCACCATAATGAAGCGATACTACCAAGGGTACAGCCACCTCCCCTGAATAGCCTTGGGGTATAACTAGGGTGTAACGACGGTTTGTGCCTGGCAACAGCATTTCATGAAAGCCAGAAGCTGTGATGCCTTCCTCAGCAGTTTCTTGGGCTTGAACAGCACAAAAAACCACTAAAAACTGAACTAACACCATCGCTAACAACGCTTTCATTCCATCTCTCCTATTGCAAGTGAATGACTAAGCTGACTACAACCTAAACCGAAAAAAACTTTCTTTCTGCTTTTATTATCATAAGGTTTTTAGCATGTTGTAGATAAAGACCTCAAACCAATTTTCCAGAAAGAGTCGCGTGTATTTCTGCGAGTAGTGAAAGCGCTATCGATTCGGGATCATTAGCACCAATATCGATCCCAACAGGCCCTTTCAAGCGATCACTGAGAAAACCAGATGCTGATCCGAGTGAATCTAAGAGTCGATTTTTCCGTGCAGCAGGTCCTAGCACACCAACATACTCCACATTGGTCTCGGCTAGTTGTCCCAAATAAATCTGATCAGTTAGCAAATGGTGGCTCATGACAACAACCGCATCATAACTGCCTGGGTCTAGATCTCGACTCATGTGCTCTGGATTAATGAGCTCTGTTCTTTCTGCAGACTCAAAAATACCTTTCTCAAGGTAAGCTGGACGGTGATCCGCGATGGTTACCCTCCATCCCAATTCAGCAGCCATGTTCACTACTGGCAAAGCATCAAGACCAGCTCCAAGCACTAAAATCCGCCGTATAGGCTGCAGTGGGGCATACAATACGGTCATCCCACTTTCCTCAGTGCTCAAAACGGCTCTACCGGCCGTATGAGCAGATTGACAACCTGGAACTAAACCCTCAAGCGATTCTGATTCAACTTCACTTCCATCCCAAACCAGCGTAGTACCAACAGGAGGTACTCCAGGCTTGCTAATAATAATTGTTGCTACAACGACAGAACCTGACGTCCCTAAGCGCTTTACAATCTTAGAAAAAGGCTCATATCCCTCTTCAGCGATCAGTGGTTGAAGAAACACCCTAATGAGTCCATTACAGCCAACACCAAGACCCCAAAGATCATCTGCATCATCTCGCATATCGTAAGTTATAGCAGTTGGTTCATTGGCAATAATCACCTCACTTGCACGTTCCGCTAAATCTCCCTCAAGACATCCGCCACTAACAAGGCCTTGATAATCCAAGTTTGATGCGATGAGTATCCTATGGCCAGCCTTGGTATAGGTTGACCCTTGAGTGTCATAAACGGTCGCAAGCACCATTGGCTTGCCGGTAGATTGCCAATGCTCAAACGCTTTGATTAGTCCACTTGCACTCATAGAATTTATCGTTTTAAAAAAAACATATATATGAGTTCACCATACAATGGCTAGGCCAATCCGGCAAAATCTTATTAGCGTCATAGGATGCGGACAGACTTAACCTTGCACAAGATCTTGGGCAGATTTAGACTGCCTTGCTCCACCAAAATGGAACGCTAACTAGCGCATAGGAGCGACGTGTCCCGTCCAACAAGAAAAGAAGCTGAAGATGCTGTCAAAACACTCCTCAACTGGGTAGGGGAAGATCCTGACCGTGAAGGGCTTAGGGCTACTCCAGCTCGCGTTGCAAAAGCATATCAAGAATGGTTTTCAGGGTACAAAGACGATCCTATAGATTTTCTTAGAAGAACCTTCCGCGAAGTGGATGGTTATGACGAGCTAGTTATTCTAAGAGATATTGATTTTGAATCTCACTGTGAACACCACCTAGCGCCTATTATTGGAAAGGTCCAGGTAGGCTACCTGCCAGATCGAAAGGTTGTTGGCATAAGCAAGCTAGCCCGAGTTGTCGAAACATTTGCCAAGAGGATGCAGGTTCAGGAATCAATGACTGCTCAGATCGCTCACTGCATCAATGACGTACTTAAACCTAAAGGAGTTGGTGTGGTTGTAGAGGGAGTGCATCAGTGCATGACTACGCGAGGTATTCACAAACCCGGTGTTTCGATGGTCACTAGCCAACTACTTGGAGCTTTCCGCTCAGACCCGAGAACCCGATCAGAGTTTTTAAATATTATCGGAAGATCTAATTTAAGATAAGCATGTTTTTCAAGGGTTACTTATCTAGTACATTTACTATTCTGATTCATTTCCTTTAACACCCTGCCACCGTCTAACAAGATCTGAATCTATATCGAAAAGGTCTAGAACTCTTCCCACGGTTTGATTAACCATTGCATCAAGGTTTTCAAGTTTTGCGTAAAAAGAGGGTGCTGGAGGAAAAATAATTCCTCCCATCTCGGTCACTGTTGTCATATTTCTAAGGTGGACTAAATTGAGGGGCGTCTCCCTCACCATTAAGACTAAACGTCTTCTTTCTTTCAGCACAACATCAGCAGCCCTAGATACGAGATTGTCTGCAATACCAGTGGCAATAGATGCCAAAGTTTTCATAGAGCAGGGCGCAACAATCATCCCAGCTGTTCTGTATGAACCACTAGCAATATTTGCACCTATATCTTTATCGGAATGAACAACATCTGCCATAGATTCAAGTTCACTACGGCGCATATTGAGTTCCGTAGCCACATTAAGAAATCCCGCTCGAGATACTACAAGATGGGTTTCAATACCTTTATTTTTTTTCAGTTCCTCAAGTAAACGGACCCCGTAAACTGAGCCGGCTGCACCTGTAATCGCTAAGATAATTCTTCTTGACACACTGATAATCCTATTACCTGATTAACGCAGAATACCATGCGGGATTAGAGGGTATAGCAGAAATTGCGTTGACAATATTGTTCATCACTGGCTTTATCCAGAGATGGGATCTTTAGAACTTGGGCCAGTTTGGCTTAGCCTTCAGCTGGCAACAGTTACAGT
>Ga0114933_10006320_pt1 | contig 10514 bp, 6 predicted proteins | sample 4SBtaG_FD_89691 | JGI IMG/M metagenome (GOLD analysis project Ga0114933, IMG submission 89691) | Deep subsurface microbial communities from Kolumbo volcano to uncover new lineages of life (NeLLi) - 4SBTROV12_W25 metaG | ecosystem: Environmental > Aquatic > Marine > Volcanic | place: Kolumbo... | reverse complement strand
GAAATACTGCGAGGTTCATGCTCCGGACGGTGCTGTCGGACATGTAAAATAACTCCGTGAATTTCGAAAGTTGATTTGCTGCGCTCGTCTTGGTCATCGCCAATTTCCGCGCAGGTTGTTTCTATTGGTCGGAACCCACCATCCGCATCTCAACTAAAATTATAACAAACGACATTGTTTATGAAATTACCCACAAACATTAGAAAAGCCATAAGCAAACAATCATTAATGGGTAAGTTGCAAACTCCGCGCTAAACCATCAAACGGAATAACTTTAAAAGATTACCAGTTACAATTTTATTTCGGCAGTTATGCCTGTCAAACGTCCAGGCAAGGCATTCCAAACCGCTTGTTAAATAGGTAAAAGTATTGGTCAGATGGTAATGCGCCTATGTGTTTGAAAACACTCTCTAGAAGCCGTTATAGGCTGATATGAGATAATTACTGGTGAGCCCGGCAGGACTCGAACCTGCTACCTCGAGATTAGGAATCTCGCGCTCTATCCGGATGAGCTACGGGCCCTTATGAAATGAACCAATATCAGAATTATCGTTAATTTAAAACTGCTTACATCAATAATGTACCAATCATTCAGACATCGTTAATTCGAGACAATATTTTCTATAAAACATTGTTTTTATTCATAATAAAAACTTAATAATGATAAATACTTCAGAATTAACTGCTCTATGCAACTGAGTTACGGACGCGTACGGACACCTCATAGAAAAGCAATAAGCCTCTGCGAATGGCGACTTCGCCTTCAGGGGCTGGATTTTCCTGAGCCAATCGATTAGAAGGCGGCCAACGCGGAGCGGCCGCCCTCCCCTTACTCACTCGTGCAAGGAACCCTTCGTGGAAATCCGCAATATCGCCATCATCGCCCATGTCGACCATGGCAAAACCACGCTCGTCGACGCTCTGCTGCAACAGAGCGGGCATTTCCGAGAAAACCAACAAGTCGTTGAACGGATCATGGATTCGAACGACCAGGAGCGCGAGCGCGGTATCACCATCCTGTCGAAATGCGCCTCCATCACCTGGGGCGAAACCCGCATCAACGTTGTCGATACACCAGGCCATGCTGATTTCGGGGGTGAAGTGGAGCGTATTCTGGGCATGGTCGATGGTGTACTGCTGCTTGTCGATGCCTCGGAAGGGCCAATGCCCCAAACCAAATTTGTCACTACAAAGGCGTTGAAGCTCGGCCTCAAGCCGATTGTCGTCGTCAACAAGGTGGACAAGCTAGACGCGCGGCCAGACGAGGTGCATGACGAGGTGTTTGATCTGTTCGTAGCTCTGGAAGCCAGTGACGAACAGCTCGATTTTCCAATTCTGTTCGCCTCAGCCAAGGAAGGGCGCGCGGCAGCAGAGTCGGAGCAGCTAACCGACAATATGGCTATCCTGTTCGAGACAGTAATCAACCACGTGCCAGAACCGAGTGTGACCGGCCAAGGCCCGTTCCGCATGCTTGCGACCACCCTTGAAAGTGACCCCTACCTTGGACGCATACTGACCGGCCGCATAGAGGCGGGCACGGTCACTCAGAATATGACGGCGCAGGCGCTTGACCGAGACGGCAACAAAGTAGACCAGACGCGGATCACCAAGGTATTGCGCTTCGATGGTGTCGCCCGCTCCCCGGTCGAAGAGGCCCATGCCGGCGACATAATCGCGCTAGCCGGTTTCGGCACAGCGACTGTATCCAATACGCTATGCGATCTTGAGGTCGGCGAGAGCCTACCTGCCGAGCCAGTTGACCCTCCGACCTTGGCGATGATCTTCTCGATCAACGACTCTCCGCTCGCTGGTCAGTCTGGAAAGAAGGTCACGTCCAGGCTAATCCGCTCGCGGCTACTTGCCGAAGCAGAAGGAAATGTCGCGATTCAGGTGACTGAGACAGAGGATGCTGACGCCTTTGAGGTCGCAGGCCGCGGTGAGTTGCAGCTCGGCGTACTTATCGAGACAATGCGTCGAGAAGGCTTCGAGCTGTCGATTAGCCGACCGCGCGTACTGACACGCAAGGACACCAAAAGTGGTGCTACGCTCGAGCCTTATGAGGATGTGGTAATCGACGTAGATGAAGGTTTTTCCGGCACTGTCATGGAATCCATCGCCGCACGGCGCGGCAGGATTGAAGAGATGCGCCCATCCGGCGGTGGCAAACTGCGGCTCAGCATTGTGGCACCCTCGCGCGGGTTAATCGGTTATCACGGCGACTTCCTGACAGAGACCCGCGGCACCGGCGTCATCAATCGTTTGTATCGGGAATACGGTCCCTATGCTGGGCTCATCGAAGGGCGACGCAACGGGGTGCTAGTCTCGATCAGCAATGGCAAGAGTGTGGCCTACGGATTGATGGGTTTTGAGGCACGGGCAACCCTATTCATAGGCTCTGGCGTACCGGTCTATGGCGGAATGATCATCGGCGAGAACAGTCGCGGTAACGATCTCGAAGTAAACCCGTTGAAGGCTAAACAACTCACTAACATTCGCGCCGCCGGTAAGGATGATGCGGTCACGCTATCGCCGCCACGCAAGCTCTCGCTGGAGCAGGCGATAGCCTATATTGAGGATGATGAGTTAGTCGAGGTCACACCGGATAGTATTCGCTTACGCAAACGCCACCTGGATCCACACGAACGCAAGAAGGCTTCTCGGCTGAAGGAAAGCGCTTAGGCCATAACGAATTCCCGCACCTGAAAGAACGCTGTCTGACATTACATCTTTCAGTGAAAAATTTTACCCCTATCTCGGGTGGCGGGACCACGTGTCAAGAATTGCGCGGAGCGCGGCGACAAAAGCAAGCGGTTGGTCGAGCATTAAGTGATGATGCGCGTTGGGGATCTCGACGATAGGCGCCTCTTGGCCCATTAACTGAGACATATAGGCAACGGTCTGCGGAGAAACTATGGCACTTTTCTCGCCATAGATGAGAGCAACACGGCCTTTCAAGGCCCCAAGTTCAGCGCGATAGGGCTCACCGAACCGTCGCGAACCCATTACCCTGAAATCAAACTTCCAGGACCAACCGCCTTCGACTTCGCGGATAGAGGTGCGGGCGATGTAATTTGTGATGAAGTCGTTCTCGCAGGGCTGCGCTGGCATCAGCCGAAAGCGGGACAGCGCCGTCGTCTGGTCGGGATAAATCGGCGGCCCCATACGGGTCGAATTCGCCGGTTCCGGCAACGGCGTTTCGGCTGGATCCTGAACTGGGGAGTCCACTATCACAGTACCGCCGAGACGGTGACCAGACTTTGCACCAAATTTCATTGCCATAAGCCCACCGAAACTATGGCCCACGACTAGTGGCTTGGGGCTGTTCGGATCCGATCCCTCAACAAACAGCCCGGCGTCGCAAAGTACCGCGTCAATTTCGGCAGCCCATGATTCAGACGAATAAAGATTGCGGGCTCCACTTTCGCCCATGCCCGAGAGGTCAATGGCACAGACGCGATGACTGTCGGCAAAGAACGGCGCAATGAACCGCCACCAGTTCGCGTGCGCTCCGCCTCCATGGATAAGCAACAAGCCGGGGGTCTTCGGCACACATGCCCCCTCCGCTGCTGAGCGGAACCAGGCGAGATAATGAATCCGACATCCCAAAACCTCAACAAATTGAGATTGGACGGGATGAGTAATCGCGGTTCGGAACCAGTCTGGTGCGTCAGGATCTATCCCGGCGAAGGGGTCATTCATTGCTGAAATGGTTTTGTAATTGGAACTGCAAGATAGTAGCAGCAGGGCCTACCAATATGTGTCACTTGGGTCCCCACTTCAATCCTGGCCACGTGATTAGCCGGTGCGCAACTGCTAAAAAAGGTAATCGGATTAACCTCGGCCAGCATTGGCCGTTCGAACGGACCGGATCGTGGTATCACGGCACGCTATAAGCAACATAGGCTTCATGCTCTTGCTGAGCAGCATGGCGTTCGCGGTTTTTCTTGCCGTCACGGCGGTGGCAATGATGGGGCCGCTGTTGGTAGATATGGCAGCCACATTCGATACCTCGGTCCCGGTGGCAGGACAGCTTGTGACCACTGCCGCCGCGGCCTGGGCAACCACAGCACTGATCGCGGGGGCCTTCTCCGACACCTATGGCCGAAAGCCAGTCCTGCTTCTCGGAACCAGCTGCCTGGCGGCTGGTACTCTTGGCATTGCGATGGCGCCCGGATTTGCCTTAGCCGCGGGGTTCAGCGTTCTAGTCGGGATTGGCGGTGGCATGGTGCCCCCTACCTGCATCGCGCTGGTCGGCGACGTCTTCCCCGTTCCACGCAGACCCATGTCGATTGCCATTATCACCATGCAGCCGGGAACAAGCAGCGTCATAGGCCTGCCTTTGGCAGCCGTGCTCGCCGAATTCGCAGGTTGGCGCGTCTCCTTTCTAGTCTTAGGCGTAACACTACTCTGCACCTCGCTAACCTTATTCGTGCTGTTACCCTATTACCGGCGCAAAGCGGCCCGGCTTGCGCTGGCGCAACGATTGCGCCAGGTCGCCGCGCTCCCTGTCACATGGTACATGGCAGGGACTAATTTTCTGGCGCGTGTCACCTGGGGCGTAATCGTTACCTTCTTTCCGGCTTTCCTGATCGTGACCTATAGCTTGAAGACTGTAGATGTTGCTCTGCCAGTGGCCGCAGTCGCCCTCTGGGCGATGGCGGCACCGCTACTGGGCGGCAAAATCGGGGGCAGCACCCGACGGCTTTCCATAACCGCCGGATTGTTACTGGCGGCGATTGTTCCAGGACTAGGCGTGTTTTTCCTCGAAAGCGGGCCCTGGTTCTCAGTATCAGTGGCAGGACTATTCATGCTGCTGATCGTGCCGATCACGACCGTTCTCATGATCTTGCTCGCAGAGGCCGGCGGTGCCTCTCGAGGGGCCCTTGCTGGTGTCATTTCCTGCAGCAATTGGGGTGGCACCGCCGCGGGCGCGGCCATTGGCGGCATACTGGTCGCGCAATTTAGCTACGACACCCTTTCGTGGCTGCTGGCCGGCACCGTCCTGATGAGTGGTCTTCTGATGACTTTCACCATTAATAATGCAGCCGTAGAGCGTATCCGCGTCCATTTTTCCAATAATCCGGATAGCGACAGGGCCTTAGGACGGTAAATTTTGACGGATACGCGGATATCAAATCCTCAAATACCAATGTAGGTCATGACCAGAATTTAGATTTAGTGTCCATCGGACTAGGATTCTTCGTGCCTCGGCGTCTACACTGAGTATTTATTGGAGGGCATCCACGCTATTTGAAGCAATAGCATGCTTTGATGTCGTCGGTTAACTTCCTACTTAGAACCCTTAGATGAAAAAAGATGGGAGATGAATTAAATGAGCAAGATCACAGGTGCAACCCTGATAGCAAGAAGTCTGAAACAGCAAGGCATCGACCATCTGTTTGGCGTCGTCGGCTTTCCTGTAGGCCCGATTGCCGCTGCGGCACAGGAAGAAGGCATCAACTATGTAGGCATGCGCAACGAGCAAGCCGCATCCTACGCTGCACAAGCCTACGGCTATATGACTGGCCGCCCGGGTGCTTGCATCGTTGTGACAGGGCCGGGTGTAGTGCATGGTCTGGCAGGCTTGGCGAACGCCCAACAAAACTGCTGGCCAATGATTCTGATCGGCGGCGCCTCGGAAACCTATCGAGGGGGCATGGGCGCCTTTCAGGAGGAACGCCAAGTGCACATCGCCACCCCGTTTTGTAAGTTTGCGCACGGCATCGAAAGTGTTAAACGCATTCCCTACTACGTTGAGATGGCGACGCGGCACGCAACTTTTGGCCGCCCAGGCGCCTGCTATCTTGATATGCCAGACGATATTATCGGTGGAGAATGCGACCTCGATGAAATCGTGCAGGTTGAGCGCGTACCGGAGCCACCGCGTACGATCGCTCCTACGGAAAATATTGAGGCAGCGCTGGACCTCCTTGAAGGAGCCGAGCGGCCGCTTGCCCTCGTTGGCAAGGGCATGGCCTGGGCCCAGGCGGAAGATGAGGTGCGCGACTTTATCGATCGCACGCAGATCCCGTTCGTACGCTCCCCAATGGGCAAAGGTGTCGTCCCTGATGAGCATCCGCTCGCGGCCTCCGCAGCCCGAACACTTGCTCTGCAGCAGGCGGATGTCATTTTCCTGATGGGCGCTCGGTTCAATTGGATTTTCCACTTTGGTCTGCCACCGCGTTTCGCACCTGACGCCAAAGTCATTCAACTCGACATCGCACCCGAGGAGATTGGTCACAACAAGCCGTCGGAAGTGGCGCTTGTCGGTGATGGCAAGTCAATCATGGGGCAGTTAAACCAGGCCCTCGAAGGGCGGCAGTGGTTTTACCCGAAGGACACACCGTGGCGTACGGCACTGGACGAAAAAATTTCGTCGAATGTGACGACGCTCCAAGCACAGCTGAACGACGATGCTGCGCCAGCGAATTACTTTCGCGCATTGCGTGATGTCGCCGCCTGGATGCCGGAGAACGCTATTCTGAGCGCCGAGGGCGCCGGCACAATGGATATCGGGCTCACGATGCTGCCGGTATCCAACGCACGATCCTGCCTGAACGCAGGCACCTACGGCACGATGGGCGTTGGTCTAGGTCACGCTGTTGCCGCGTGCGTCGTGCATCCGGACAGGCCAATCATTCACCTCTCAGGCGATTCGGCCATTGGTTTCTCTGGCATGGAGATGGAAACGCTAGCCCGTTACAATCTGCCGGCTAAGATCGTGGTGCTCAACAATGGCGGTATTGGCCCGGGCATGCCGGAAATTCCCGAGAACCCAATGATTAACATGAAGCCAAACGCACTTATCTACGGCGCGCGCTACGACAAAGTCATGGAGGACTTCGGCGGCAAAGGCATTTTCGTTGAAGACCCGAAGGATATCCCGGCAGCGCTGGAGCAGGCGATGGCGTTTGACGGTCCTGCGTTGGTAAACATTGTGATCTCACAAGGTGCATCCCGGAAGCCACAACAATTTGCGTGGCATTCGTAATACGTTACCTCTGGACAGACTGCCTATATGTGAGGTGGATCTGTTATAGAGGGTAGAACAGAAGTTGATCAGCTGGTTTTTTAGGGATTAACCAGCATAAGACATGGTCTACGGCGCGTGAGAAAAAATTCGTTCTCACGCGCCGGTTCTTTCCCTAACCCTGCCAACTGTGCCAACCTTGTTGCTGAACCCCGCACATCTCACGCCACTAGCCAGTAAGGGAAGCCCGACATGCCGGATACTACCGCTGCACTCGTTGCAGATATTGCCGACTTCAAGTTTCTGGAAAATATAAAGGTCGTCGACTTTACCCAGTTCGAGGCCGGCACCACTTGCACCGAGGCGCTGGCCTGGATGGGTGCCGACGTGGTTAAGGTTGAGAACCCGAAGCTCGGCGACCCCGGTCGTAGGTTGCGTCCTGGCCAACCAGATGATGACCCCTATTACTTTCATGTCTTCAACGCCAACAAGAAATCTATCGCAGTTAATCTGAAGTCAGAGAAGGGCCTCGCCCTGGTTAAGGATATGATCAGCAGAGCTGACGTGATGGTGGAGAACTTCGCACCAGGCGCCATCGAACGACTCGGTCTGTCCTATGAGGTAGTAAAGGAAATCAATCCCGGCATCATCTACGCTCAGATCAAGGGCTTCGGCGAAGGCAGCCCATACGAGAAGAACCTCGCTTTCGACATGATCGCCCAGGCTTCTGGTGGCACCTTCAGCGTCACCGGCGAGGCGGACGGCCCACCAACCCGGCCTGGCATTTCCATAGGGGATACGGGAACAGGCATGGTGATGGCTTTCACCATTGTGAGTGCTCTCAACAAACGCAAGGAAACCGGCGAGGGACATCATCTGCAGGTCGCCATGCAGGATGCAATTCTGCACTATATGCGTACAAATTTTGCAACTACCGGCCGGACTGGCAAACCTGCGGGGCGGGCCGGTAGTAAAATAGCCGACACCCAGTCAGCACCGAAGGGGTTGTTCCCCTGCGCTCCTGGTGGGTCGAATGACTATGTCTACATCTCGACCAGCGCAGCGAACCAAGAGCATTGGAACCGATTGTTAAAGGTGGTTGGGCGCGAGGACCTGATTGGTGATGAACGTTATATGACGCCGCAGGACCGCGTGGCGAACGAGTTAGAGGTAGACGAGATCGTCAGCACCTGGACCCGCACCCAGTCCAAGTTCGAGGCCATGCAAAAAATTGGTGAGGAGGGCATTCCAGTAGGGCCTGTGCTGGATACGATGGAACTCAACAATGACGTCACTTTCGAGCAGCGTGGCATCATGCAGACAATGGTTCATTCGGAACACAAACCGTTCAAAATGCCAACCTGGCCAGTACGTGTGGATGGCCGACCGACCCGCATCAAAGCTTCACCCATGCTTGGCCAACACACCGATGAGGTTTTGCAAGACTGGTTAAAACTTGACGGTACGGCGGCAGAGGACTTGAAGAAGGATGGGGCCGTGAAGTGACAGACTGAGGCAGGGTCTCCGCAAATTGGAGGTTCTGATAAAACAGTCCGTAGCCTGATTTTGGGCGTGGATTCGAGGTAGTGTATCGACAAGGATACCAGCTGGCGGAACCCGTTACACAAACTGATGATCGAGGACTGATCCTTCCCGCTTTATCGTATCTCCCTATGCGTTATGATCTATTGACCGGCACATCCGGAGTTTCGCAAGCATGGAAAATTTGACAATAAACGGTTCGAGGTTGTGGAACAGCCTCATGGAGATGGCACAGATTGGCGCGACTAAAAAGGGGGGGGTCAACCGGCTCGCGCTAACCGATCTGGACCGCGACAGCCGCGACCTATTCACGCGCTGGTGCGAAGCGGAGGGCTGCACTGTCACCTACGATGCCATCGGCAATATATTCGCGCGTCGGCCAGGCCGGAATAAGTCCCTACCACCTGTGATGACGGGCAGCCATCTCGATAGCCAGCCGACAGGCGGCAAGTTTGACGGCGCCTATGGGGTGCTGGCCGGCCTAGAGGTGGTTCGGGCCCTTAACGACGCCGATGTGGAGACCGATGCGCCGGTCGAAGTGGTGGTGTGGACAAACGAGGAAGGAAGCCGCTTCGCGCCCTCAATGGTCGGTTCGGGCGCTTATGCCGGTGTTTTCGATCTCGAGGAATCTCTGGCGATCACTGACCGCGAAGGCAACACGCTAGGCGGCGAGCTGCAGCGCATCGGCTACAGTGGCGAAGGCTGCGGCAATCGGCCGGCAACCGCGTATTTCGAGGCACATATCGAACAGGGCCCAATCCTGGAGGACCAGAAGAAGACCATTGGCGTCGTGAGCGGTGTCCAAGGACAGCGATGGTATGAGATCACACTCACTGGCCAGGAAAGTCATGCGGGTCCGACCCCAATGTCAGTAAGGCGTGACGCACTAGTCGGTGCGGCATCAATCGTGACGGCCGTCAACAAGATCGGCCATGATTTCCAGCCAGGCGCATGTTCCACGGTTGGTATGATCGAATCGACCCCAAACAGCCGCAACGTGATCCCAGGTGAGGTATTCCTGACAGTCGATTTTCGGCATCCGGACGACGAGCGGCTGGCCACGATGAACGAGGCGCTGCGGGCGGTCACGGAGGAGGCCGCAACGGCAAACACACTAAAACTCGACTTCAACCAGATCTGGTCCTGTCCCGCAACTGTCTTCGACGCGGAATGCGTAGACGCGGTGCGTAAAGGCGCAGAGATTGGGGGTTACGCCCATATGGACATCGTCAGCGGCGCCGGACACGACGCAGTTTACATGGCCAAGGTCGCGCCTACCGGTATGATTTTTGTACCCTGCGAGGACGGCATCAGCCACAACGAGATCGAGAACGCGGCACCTGAAGACATCACGGCCGGATGTCAAGTGCTGTTGCACGCAATTCTGGACCGAGCCGGCGCGCATTAAGGCAAGCGCCTATGCCTAAACGGGCCCTGTTGCTCGGATTGAATATCGTGATTTCTGCAGCCCTACTAACATGGTTGTGGATGCATTTCGACCTCTCGTCTGCTTTCAACTACATGACAGATATGGATTGGCGTCTCGCCGCTGCTGCGTTCGCTGTGTTGCTGATGCACGGAGTATTAAGCGCCTGGCGGTGGCGGACAATCATTGTGCTTCTCGACGGCACCCTGAATTGGCCGAAAGCGCTGCAGCTATTCTTCATCTCTATGTTCTTCAACCAGACCCTATCAACCACCATCGTCGGCGATGCGGCGCGCGTCTGGCTGCTGCACAGAGAGGGGGCGACTACCGGCGCGGCGACCAGTGGGATCGTACTAGAGCGTGTGGCAGCGATAATGGCATTGCTCCCGCTTATTACACTGGGATTCGCTTTGCTGCCTGGCCCCTTGCATCCTGGACTTTGGTTCGCGGCTTTCCTCGCAATGTGCTGCAGCATCGCTCTGCCGCTCGCCGCGCCATTAACCAAATCATCAACTGCTTGGATTACCGCACTTGGTTGTTTCGCTGCAGCCGGACGCCGTGTCCTATTTTCGCGCG
>Ga0114933_10006319_pt1 | contig 10516 bp, 10 predicted proteins | sample 4SBtaG_FD_89691 | JGI IMG/M metagenome (GOLD analysis project Ga0114933, IMG submission 89691) | Deep subsurface microbial communities from Kolumbo volcano to uncover new lineages of life (NeLLi) - 4SBTROV12_W25 metaG | ecosystem: Environmental > Aquatic > Marine > Volcanic | place: Kolumbo... | reverse complement strand
GTAGACGATGACAGCCGACGAAATAGACAAGCTAATTGATAACAGAATGTTGGCTTCAGAGGCGCTGTAGTTCATCCAATCAAACCTGGCTAACTAAGACAAAGACCAACAAAAATTCAACCACGACTGTCCTAATTAGTATCGATGCAAAAGTGAAGGATTTGCTTGTCGGAAAGATTGCTATTCAATAAAATCAGCCTATTCATGATTAGTTTAAACTAAGGCGTGTGCCACGGTCCTAGTCCGCGGCAAAGACCGCCAGTTCTTCTTGGTCAATCACGACAGCGTCACGGCAGCGACGCATGATCCGAAAGATAGTGCGCACAGTAACCTCAAAACGTTCTGCGGCCTCTTCGACCGTTAAGTCATATTGCTGCATGGCAGACCATATCTTGAAGTCGCGAGCCAAGCGCCGGTTACGCTGAAACCAAGCCGGATCATCATATTTGCACTGGGGTAACGGGCAATCTAGACAGGCTGCAGAAACCTCACAACCAGTGTCTTCGTAATGATAAAATTCTGGCACCGCGTCGAGAGCGGGGTTGGAAGTGATAGGCCAATCTAAAGCGGTCATGTCGCTACTCCAAAACAAATGTTCTAATATTGCTTTATAAGTTTAGAACACACGTTCTAAGCATGTCAATACATTTTAGAACGTATTTTCTGTTTACAGTATTTCAGGCACAAATATGCCTAAAATTAAGAACACCACACCTGAAATCCGGAGGTATCCACAGTGCCAGACACGTCAATCGAAGAACCACAGATCATTACCGAATACGAAACCATGATGTACAAAAGGCTGGGAAGAGTCGGCTACATCATGTTCAACCGCCCCCAAGCACTGAATGCAGTTAACGACCAGTTTGAAGAAGATCTGCACTCAGCGATGCTCGAATTTGACCTGGATGATGAAGCCTGGGTGGCCATCATCCACGGTGCAGGCAAAAGTTTCTGCGCCGGTGCTGACATTAAGCAGAGGTTGGTCGGTATGACTCCGGATCAGAGCGCCCGCAGACAAAAAGGCCCCAATGCAGAGGGTTACACTGGCCGCAGCGCCAACTGGAAGCCAATCATTGCTGCTGTCCACGGGTACGCCTTAGGGGCCGGAATTGTCATCGCCGTCGAGTCCGATATGATTGTAGCCTCAGAAGATGTGAAGTTTGGAATCACCGAGACCAGAAGGGGGTTACCCGCCGGCCGTATATGGGCCAAGGTCAACGCATTCATGCCTTCCAAGGTTCTCAGTGAGATGACTATCACCGGGGAGCCCATAGAAGCGGCGGAGTTATACCGACTGGGCCTAATCAACCGATTGGTTCCGGTAGGAGAACACCTGAGTGCGGCGGAAAAACTAGCCGAGAAAGTGCTCAAATCACCACCCTTAGCGACCAGAGCCGCAGTAAAGCTGCTTCGGCGTCAGTGGGTCCAACCAAGTGCCGATGCCGATATGCAGATGTTGCCCCTGAAGTTGCATGAAACAGAAGATTTCAAAGAGGCCAGCCTTTCATTTGTGGAGAAACGTCCCCCAGAGTACAACGCCCGTTAAGCCAGAGTAAGAAAGATCTGCGCTGAATCAATCATCGATAGTCATATGCACTGCAAAAGATACAGTTGATAAAACAACGATCGAGCCCAAATCATAGGTCTGCCGAAGTATGGAATTGCCATCTTACTCTTTGCTACACAAACTCCGGCATTACTTTCTCCGCGAAGATGCGAAGGGATCTATCGGTCACTTCACTTTCCATGCCCGGCCACTGAGAGCGAAGTATCAGCTCTTCCACGCCCAGATCTTTGTATTTGTGTATCTCATCAATACACTCTTCGGGGCTACCGATTATGAACCGTCCTTCCAGCACTTGCTCAAAGGACACATCTATACGGTCGGCCTCGGGTAACTCCTGGCTGTGTCCGAGAGACGCTCGATCTTTGTACAACCACTCCACCTGGGGTCGTATGATATCGATGGCCTGCTGCTTACTTTCAGCCACAAAGACCTCTCGCCAAGCGGCTATGTAGCCGGGTTTGCCAGCTTCTTTTACTGCCTGGCGGTATTGGGGCGCCTGGACACCAATGGTGGGAAGAGTTGAGCGGGAACTTACCAGCCAACCATCAGATTCCTTGGCCGCCCGCAGCACACCCTTTTCTAGGTTGGCCGCCAGGTAGACCTTAGGGCCAGGTTTCTGTATTGGATCTCCAGAGCCAGGGACGTCATCCAGATGGAAGTGACGACCTTTATGAGTTACTCGGTCATGGTTCCACAGCTTCTCCATAACTTCCTGCACTTCACGGAAACGGGAGAGCCGTTCCGTCTTGGTAACCTCAAATGCCTTGAACTGAAAGTCGCGCCAGCCCAACGCCGGTGCCAAGACAAACTTGCCTCCGGTGATCACATCCAAAGTGGAAATCTGCTCGGCGGCCTCAACCGGATGGTACAGCGGCAAGAGGGCAACCATACCCAATTCCAGTCCAGGAGCCTCTGAAGCCACACGGGAAAGCAACATCAATGGATGAAAGTCATTGTTCAGATAGCCCGCACCGGTCCACAAGGAATGGTAGCCCATCTCCTTGGCCAAACGCGCCTTACCAAGTCGGGCTGCTAAACCTTCTTCCCGAGATTGCGCCTTGCGATCTCCACCGCCCAGGTTGATTCCAAATTGCATGGTTCTAGCCTCTGAATCATCGCCGTATTAATCCCCAAATTCCAATCCTGGGAAGTATATCAGAGGCAAAAAGAGAGACCTCGCAATAATTACTGCGAGGTCGTTTAAGTGTTGACGAAACTATGATTCGCGGAAATTACTCCCAGGAAGCGCGTCTTCCAAGTACCAAGCCATTTTCGAGTTCCACCTCTGCCTTCAGATTACGAAAGAAAAGGAATCTCTTACTATCGATGATCATTAATGTCGTGTGCTGGGCCAGGTTCGGCAGCACGAATAGTTCCACACCGTCTTTCTTGATCACCTGATATGGAGTGATGTCCCGGCGAGCCAGTCTGGTATCGACCGATACCTCTGTGGAGTTCCCGCCTCAAGACGAAAATGAGATCAGGTCTACGGCCGCTTGACCGCCTTTGCTCTGTATGTGCTCAACTGCATCTGGAGTGATATTTATCTGCATGAGTTTCCCCTAGAACCGGTTCCCACCATCAGCGTGAATAAGCGGCGGCAATACCTTGGTCAACAAACGCCGTAATCTATGATGCCGAAAAATATAATCAGGTTCAAACACTCTTATACCCCAAAAGTCTAACCTCTCAGGCTCAATATGAGGTTATTTCGGGCAGCAACGCTAGCTGGATGAACAGTACCACCACCTTCAATTCTATTGGCCATCTCCCGGGACAAGAATTCCAGCAGAGCTAAATCAAGACTCTCCAAGGCCATATCATGCAACTTGGCCTGGTACGAGTAAACGGCAGCTTTTTGAGGATCTAGCTTGTCAGCCAGGAAGACCAGTTTGCCCAACGGATCCAACGAGGCATGGGCGGTGGAGTGCCAGCGCACGGCCTCATAGAGGCTTTCATCCAGATCACTATCGGTAAGGTATTTTTCCTTGCGAAGCAGTTCAGCTCCCACCGGGCCATGGAGCAATAAAGGAAAATCCTGTTCCACATCAGACACAGGAACATCTAACTCAGATGCCATGCGAAGCAAGTCCTCTCCGGGGACAGCACGACAAACGTCATGGGCCAGAGCACCTAGCTCGGCATGTTGAAGGTCAATCTGATGGGGAACGGCTAATTCCAGGACAACATCCCGCACACGGTAGATGTGCGATTGCAGTCCTGCCGGCAGAGACTCCAGTCGACTCTGAAGCCGTTGGAGAAGTTCGGCCACCCTGCTCTAACCCATTGCTCCCAGCTTCTTGCCACCAAGTAGGTGCATGTGGGGGTGGACGATCTCCTGACCAGAGTCATCGCCCTGGTTGAGGACCAACCGATATCCGGAGAGGGCAACACCCTCGCGCCGAGCAATCTCTTCAGCCACTACAAACATGTGGCCCATGATTGGAACCTGTCCGGGGCCGACGTAGGCCAGAGAAGCAATGTGCATGTTAGGAACTATCAGCATATGCACTGGGGCTTTGGGGTTGATGTCTTTAACGGCGAAGACTCGTTCGTCTCGGTAAACTGGGGCGGAGTGCATTGGGTCTTGGGCCATGCTACAAAAAACGCATTCGTTGGTGGTGGTCATGCCGCGTTTGCCTCTTTAATCGATAAAATATTATTTGGATGATCCAGTTGGCAATTATTCGTCGTCTACATGCTGGAAGGCAACTTCTTTGTGATGGTTGGCGTCACCGTATGTCAGCTCATGTACCTTTGCTCTACGAGTGTACAACTGCAAGTCGTGCTCTTTGGTAAACCCGATGGCACCGTGGCATTGGTGCGCAGTTCCACACACGCGGCGATATGCGGGCCCAATCCAAGCTTTTGCCATCGCAACTTCTTTCTGAGCCGGCAAGCCTTCTGCAAGTCGCCAGACGGCCTGGTAGGCGATGTTCTTAGAACCCTCAACGTCGGTTGCCATCCGTGCACAGTGGTGCTGCACCGCTTGGAAGCTACCGATGGGTCGTCCGAACTGAGTGCGGCCTTTGGCGTATTCAACGGTCATTTCCAGTACTGCGACTGCACCGCCCAGCATCTCTATGCACTGACCAGCGGTGGCCCGCATGAGAGTTCGCTCAATTATTGGCCAACCCTCACCGACGGCTCCAATCAATAAGTCAGCAGACACGCTGACATTTTCCAATGAAACCTCATAGACCCGTTCATTGCCCACGGAATTCATAGGAGTGATGGTCAGCCCATCTGCACCGGATGGCACAAGAAACAAGGATATCCCCTTAGAGGGGTCACTCTCCGATGATGTCCTGGCGGCGAATATAATCGTGTCGGCTGATTCTGCGTCGGGCACGAAAAGCTTGGTCCCGTTAATCCGGTAGTTACTGCCTTGTTGAGTAGCGGTGGCTTCAATTCCCCAAGGTTCAGTGCTGACGCTGGCCTCGCTGAGGCCCATGGTCATGATAATCGTCCCTGCGCAGATACGACTTATAATCTCATCTTTCTGGGCATCGGATCCGCCATCCAGGACCGTCATACCGCCGAGCACAACCGTGGAGAAGAATGGTGAAGGAGCAAGGGAACGGCCAATCTCTTCAAGTAAAACACCGAGGTCAGCAAAAGTACCACCTGTCCCGCCATATTGCTCAGGGAAGGCCACCCCAGTCCAGCCAAGACCAACCATCTGCCGCCACAAATCATCAGTATAGCCTTTGGAGTCTTCCTCCATTTCTCTCACCAGAGTCAGAGGACACTCCCGTGTTAGAAAATCCTGGGCGCTGGTCTTCAGCATCTGTTGTATTTCAGTTAGCCCCAGATCCATGAATTCCTCCAGTCTGATTACTGTTCGATTCTAGCGCAGCTTGAGCACGGATAGTATAGCCCAAAAAGCCAATAATGTGGGCAGTGGGCGCAGGTTAAGCCTTGGACGGCTCCACTTCTACTACGATTTCAACGGGTGTGTTCCGGGCCACGATTATCTCCATGTCCTCGGCACCATCATTGACAGGCTGGTGGACAGCCTCCGCTGGTACATAGATGAAATCCCCTGGCCCAATGGGTAGTTCAGTGTCCAAATTGTGACCAATGACAAAACGGCCCTGACCCTTAATCACGTAGATGGCCGACTCGCAGTTCACATGATAATGAGGGCTGGAGGCACAATGTGGTGGTATGGTTGCAATGGCCAAGTGGATGCCAGTGGAACCGCTCAGTTTTTCCGACACTCCAGCCAATCGGGTCATAGCCCCAGATTGTATCTCCACCTCTAGACCGTCTGGATGCACAACACTGATTTCTGGTTTGTTATCTGGCATTTAAACCTCCGCTGGATTACCGCCTAAAAGGCGCGAACCATCTTATCTAGCTTGTCGATGGCTTGTTTAATATTTTCTTGGGAGTTGGCATATGACAAGCGAACGTAACCCTCTCCGTACTCACCAAAAGCGCTACCCGAGAGCAAGGCAACTCCCGCGTCGTTCATCGCCTTCTCTTCGAATTCAGCACTCGTGAGTCCGGTGCCTTTAATGCTGGGGAATACGTAGAACGCACCCTCTGGTTCAGGACAGGTAACACCCGGGATGCTACGAAGTCCCTGGGAGATGAGTTTACTGCGAACGCCGAACTCGGCGACCATGGCCTCAACCTCATCCATGGGACCTTCCAGCGCGGCCACACCGGCCATTTGAGTAAATGACGCAGTACATGAAACGCTGTTCACCGCCAACCGAACCACATGGTGGACCAATTCTTCGGGCAGTATTCCGTAGCCCATGCGCCAACCAGTCATGGCATAGCTCTTGGAGAATCCGTCCAGGATTATGGTGCGCTCTTCCATACCGGGTATAGAGGCGATGCTGTGGTGTTCTCCGGTATAGAGGATATCTTTGTAGATCTCATCAGCCATTACGTACAGACCAGGGTACTGCTTGACTAGGTCTGCGATGGTCTCCATCTCCTGCTTACTCAGAGCGGAGCCACAGGGGTTATGGGGAGAATTGAGTATGATCAGCCGAGTTTTGTCGGTAATCATTGCGGGCAAGGCGTCTAGGTCAGGGTGATAGTCTTTGTCTTCATGAAGCTGCATCGGTACAGGGGTAGCACCAGAGAACCTAATCATGGATTCGTATATGGGAAATCCGGGGTTGGGATAAATCACCTCAACACCAGGTTCAGCTAGCGTAAGCAAAACATAGAACATGATTGGCTTGCCGCCAGGTGTCACTACCACATTGGACGGATCAGTATTAATACCTCGTACTTCACGGCTATTCCTAGCCACGGCTCCTGTGAGTTCAGGCAGGCCTGCCGTGGGGCCGTAGTGGGTATAACCGTCGGAGATCGCCTTCATACCCGCCTCTACAATGTGTCGGGGGGTCTCAAAATCAGGTTCGCCTATCTCCAGGTGAATTATCTCCCTGCCCTGAGCTTCAAGAGCCCGGGCTTTGGCTAGCACTTCAAATGCCGATTCCGTGCCCAAGTCATTCATTCGAGCAGCAACTGTCATCGATCCTCCGGATTCATGGGGCTATCTAGATAAGCGGTGTGTAGATGATGTAATTACCGAGTCAGTCGGCCTGAACCTGATTTTCCGTTTTCACTGAAAGGCCATAAATCTTAATAAAGCCTTCTGCTGAACTGTGGTCAAATTCATCCGCGCGGTCGTAGGTTGCTAGGCCGTAGTTGTACAGGGCCTTGGGAGCTTGACGCCCAACCACAACACAGGTGCCCTTATGCAGACGTACTCTGATATCGCCGGTAACGAATCGCTGAGTGCTCTGGATGTAGGCGTTCAGGTCGGCTCTGTGAGCGGTGAACCACAGGCCGTTGTAAATTACGTCGGCATACTCCTGGGAGATACGGGCTTTCATCCGAGCCTGGTCTCTGGTCAGAGTCATAGCTTCCAAGGATGTATGCGCCACGTGCAGCAAAGTGGCTGCCGGGCATTCATATATTTCCCGAGACTTGATGCCCACCAGGCGGTTTTCCACGTGATCAATACGGCCAATGCCGTGGGTACCAGACAGTGTATTCAGGTGGTTGACCAAGGCAACACTACCCATGCTCTCACCGTCAACAGCAGTAGGTACACCCTGCTCGAAGTGAATCTCAACGTAGGTGGCCTCGTCGGGAGTGCTGGTGACCGGGCTAGTCCAGGCGTAGGCATCCTCTGGCGGCTCCAGCCAGGGGTCTTCCAGTTCTCCCGCTTCAACGCTGCGCCCCCAGAGGTTTTCATCAGTGGAGAAACGACTTCGGTTGGCATTTATGGGAAGATTTCGGGCTTGGCCATATTCAATTTCGTCATCACGGCTCATTCCCCAATCGCGAATGGGGGCGATGACATCAATCTCCGGACCCAAGGCAGAGATACCTACTTCCAAACGGACTTGGTCGTTGCCCTTGCCAGTGCAACCGTGGGCGATGGCATAGGCATCATGCCGTTTAGCTGCTTCCACCAGGTAACGGGCAATCAGCGGTCGACCCAGGGCCGTGGCCAAGGGATACTGCTCTTCATAGATTGTCCCGGCCTGAAGGGATGGAAAAAGGAATTCGTTTACCAGGGTTTCCCGTCCGTCAACAGTCAGAGCTTCTGTTGCGCCGATGCTCAATGCCCGCTGTCGAATGGGTTCCAGTTCAACCATTCCCAGGTCAATTGTCAGTGTGATTATGTCTGCGTCGTACTTTTCCTGCAGCCAAGGGACAGCCACCGTGGTATCCAGGCCCCCGCTATAAGCCAGTACGATTTTTGGCTTTGCCATTTTAGATTTTATCCGCCTGATGTTTATCTGAAATTAAATCGTTGCCAGCGCGTTGCCCAGTAGCTCCGTGGCCTGATCAATCTCCTCATTAGTAACAGTCAGAGGAGGCATGAAACGAATGGTGGTGGGCCTGGGAGCGTTTAGAAGTAGACCAGCCTCGTTGGCGGCGGTCAGCACCTGAGGCGAGATATCACTCTCAAATTCCATGGCAGCCAGAAGACCCTTACCGCGGACTTCAGAAATGAACGAGAACCGGCTTCGAAGGTCATTCAACCGGCCTAATAGATAAGGTTCCATATCCTTGGTCTTGGCCGGAATGTCATTATCAATGAGGAACCGTGTACCAGCATAGGCAGCTGCGGTTGCCAGCATGTTGCCACCAAATGTGGAACCGTGATCACCGGGCACCAAGGCCATGCAGTGTTCCTTGGACATGAAAGCGCCAATCGGCACTCCAAATCCTAAACCTTTGGCCAAGGTCATGACATCAGGTTCTATGCCATATTCTTGATATCCGAACAGGCTACCCAAACGGCCCATACCTGTTTGAACTTCGTCTAGTATAAGCAGGATTCCCTGTTTGTCGCACCAATCTCTGACCCGTTTCAGGTAGTCATCGGCTGGGATTATTACTCCAGCTTCACCCTGAACCGGCTCAATCATCACCGCTGCAGTTTTATCAGTAGTGGCTTCCATGATGGCTTCAACATCGTTGTAGTCAACGTGGACGAAACCGGGCTGGAGGGGTGTGAAATTCTCTTGATAATGGGGCTGGCCGGTGGCGGCCAGCGTACCCATGGTTCGGCCGTGGAAGGAACTTAGTGCCGTGATTATTTCGTAGGCACCATCGCGGTTCAGCTTTCCGTAGCGTCGAGCCAGTTTCATGGCCCCTTCATTAGCCTCCGCACCACTGTTACCAAAGAACACCTGATCCAGGGCACTATTCTCAACTAGGGTTTCCGCCAACTGAAGCTGGGGCACGCTATAGAACTGGTTGGACACCTGCATCAGTGTTCCAGCCTGATCAGCAATCGCCTTGGTCACTGCGGGATGGCAGTGGCCCAATTGGTTCACGGCCCAACCGGCCACAAAGTCCAGGTACTCTTTTCCATCGGCGTCCCAAGCGCGGGTGCCTTCGCCCTTGACCAGAACCACTGGTTGGCGGCGCACCGTCTGGGCGTAATATTTCTTTTCAATCTCAATCCAGTCGCTGCTCTTGGTCATTACCGGTCTCCTCCAATCGATTCTCGTAGGCGTTCTACAGCCTCTTGAATTCCTTTCAAGGCCTTATCCAACTCTGTGATTGTCTCTTCAATGACTCGAAGGTCTTCAGAGGCCGGATTCGCCTGGCCGTCCACATCTGCCCCCGTGCCGCCCACGGAGCTACCAATAAGAGGTGCCCTGCCCTCCAGAAGCATGGCCAATCCCTCGTCGACGCTGTCTGCCATTACAACGTTACTTCCGTCCGCAAGAATTACTTTCTTCAACTCCGGAAATGCGAGCATCTCCGACTGGAGGTATAAAGGCTCCACATAGATTATCGCATCGCCCACCGGTATGACCAGTAGCTGGCCTCGAACGATCTGAGAACCAGCCCCATCCCACAGTGTAAACTGCTGAGAAATGGTCTGGTCATTCTCGATTCGGGCCTCAACCTGCGCAGGACCTTCCACTTGGGGGTCACTAGGTACAGTGAAGGCACTTAGCTTACCGTAATTAGCTCCATCATTTTGGGCAATCAGCCAGCCAACAAGATTTTTCTTCTCACCGGCCGGGCTGAATGGCAACATTAACACAAACTCTTCTTTGTCAGCTTCCGGCATCTGCAGAATCAGGTACGAGGGATGGACTTCGACCCCGCTTTTGCCAAAACGTGTATCTCGAGGTATAGCCCATTGATCTGCCTGGTTGAAAAATACCTGAGCATCGGTGATGTGGTATCGCAGATACATATCTGCCTGGGGCGAAAATAGTCCGTTGGGATAGCGGATATGAGACTGCAAATCAAACGGCATCTGATCAAAATCCAGGAACAAGCTCGGAAACGCCCGGCGGTACATCTGCAAAATCGGATCACTTGGATCCATCACATAAATCGAAACATCACCGGAGAAGGCGTCTACCACAGCTTTAACGCTGTTGCGGATGTAGTTGAAACCATCATTGGCCATGGTGGAATACGGATAGCGAT
>Ga0114933_10006318_pt1 | contig 10516 bp, 9 predicted proteins | sample 4SBtaG_FD_89691 | JGI IMG/M metagenome (GOLD analysis project Ga0114933, IMG submission 89691) | Deep subsurface microbial communities from Kolumbo volcano to uncover new lineages of life (NeLLi) - 4SBTROV12_W25 metaG | ecosystem: Environmental > Aquatic > Marine > Volcanic | place: Kolumbo... | reverse complement strand
TCTCATAGCGGTGATAAAAAAAAACTTAATTTTGATATAAAAAGATTTTCCCAATTTAAAAAAAAAATTATTTATCTAGTGGTTGAAAACGAGCCAAGAAATATGATTTATCATAAAAAAGATAATCAAACTTTTGAAGAAAAAAATGAATTAAGGAATAATAGCATTAAAAGAATTGCTTATCAAAGAGATTATCTAATGAACGGTATAAAAAACGCTAATGATGATGATCTAATTTTTTATAGTGATAACGATGAAATTCCAGATCTCAAAAATTTTAATTTTGAAAAAAGCAAAAATAAAATAATAATGTTTAAGCAAAAGCTTTTTTATTATAAATTTAATTTATTTTGTGACCGAGTTGAATGGTACGGAACTAAAGGATGCAAAAAGAAAGATTTAGTTTCATTTAGCTGGCTTAGAGATTTAAAGACTAAAAAGTATCCTTTTTTTAGATTTGATACAATTTTTTCAAAAACAAAGTATAGAAATGTAGAGATAATAGATAATGGTGGGTGGCATTTTTCTCAATTAAAGTCAGCAAAAGATATTGAAATTAAACTTTTAAATTCTGAAATACATGGCGAAATAAAGTCTGAGGGAATAAACTTAAAAAAAATTTCAGATTTGATGAAAAGAAAAACTATTGATTATGACCACAAAGCAAATTCTGCAGATTATAAATATGCAAAGGAATTTAAATTACAAACTGTTTCAATTGATCATATGCCACTTTTTTTGCAATCCAATAAAAATAAATATTCTCAATGGTTTGATGATATGCAAGATTAAATTATGAAAAAATATCATTTTATCTTCGATAATTTAAAAAAAAATAAAAGTTTAAAAAAAAAGTTTTTAAGAAAGTATAAAAACTATCCTCCACATAAATCAGATTTGTTCATTGTTTTTGGAGGTGATGGTTTTATGTTACGTACTTTAAAAAAGTATCAAAAATATAATATACCTTTTTATGGCATCAATAGAGGAACATTTGGTTTCTTGATGAATAAGTTTAAGACATATGATGTAGAAAAATTTATATCAACTGCTAGATTAGTTTCTATTTCACCTTTAAAAATGTTAGTTAAAACAAAAAATGGAAAAAGTTATTCAAATATTGCTATAAACGAAGTTTCTTTATTAAGGCAAACTAGACAAGCTTCCTCTTTACAAGTTATAAAAAATAAAAGGATTTTGATTAAAAAGTTAATTTGTGATGGAGTTCTTATTTCGACGCCAGCAGGAAGTACAGCTTATAATTTATCTGTAAGAGGTACAATATTATCATTAAATTCTAAAAAAATTGTAATTACTCCCATAAGTCCTTTTAGACCAAGAAGATGGAAAGGAAAAGTTATTCCGGCATCTTCAATTGTTTTAATTAAAAATTTAAATGTTCAAAAAAGGCCTGTAAGTGCTGTGGCTGACAATGCTGAATTTAGAAATATCAAAACTGTTAAAATTACAATAGATAATAAAGTTAAATTTAAACTTCTTTACGATAAAAATTATAGCTTAACCAAAAAAATAAAAATAGAGCAGCTTAGAAGTAGATAAGAATTATTATTTCAAAATATTTAAAAAGGACTGTTTGATTGGTTCAATAGTATTTGCCAGTCTCAACGCAAACTGTCTAGCTAATTTAGCCGGCATAATATTAGAAGTATATAAATTCACTATGCTATTTGTAGTTAAATATATGGGTGTAGCAACACGACGCAATTTTGATTGATAATTTCTTAACACACCAGCTGATCCTATATCTGCCCCTTTTTTTAGAGAACTTTTTATTTCATTTATCAAAATTTCTATTCCACTAAGAGCTAAGTTAAAACCATGAGCTGTAACTGGATGCATACCAACAGCAGCATCTCCAATTACAACAAATCGATTAGATATAAACTTTTTGGTATATGTAGTGACCATTGGATATGAATAACGTTTTCCTACTAATCTCATTTTACCAAAAGAGTTGTTGAAAGAATTTTCCATTTCTTTATTAAATTTTTTTTTATTCATTTTCATAAAAATTGAAGATGAACTTTTATTTGTAGTTGTAACTATTGATGATTGATTTTTTATGTAAGGTAATAATGCCTGTGTTTGATTATAACGAAAAAATTCATAGGCAGTATCATGATGTGGTTTTTCATGTTTCATCCTACAAACAATCATATCTTTATTAAAATCACGTACAAAAGCTGACATGCCCATCTTTGAACGCATTTTTGAAAAACGACCATCAGCAGCAACTACCAAAGAGGTCTTTATTGTTTTTCCATTTGATAAAACAATAGAGGAACTATTTTTTTCCGCATTTACAGATAAGCACTCAGTTTTATTTATCAAGGTAATGTTATTAATTTTTTTTAATCTTTTGTAAAGTGATTTTCGAATTATATGATTTGGAATCAGATAGCCTAAATTTTTCTTTCTTATTTCTTGATGATTAAAATTTAAAAAATATGACGAATCCCCATCAAGAACCTTTGCCTCTCTAATTACTGAAATTAATTTTTTAGGAATTAGATCCCAAACTTTCAAATCCTTTAGAATTTTTTCCGAGTTATGAGTAATAGCAATTTCTCGTCCATCTTTTTTAGGATTAATAATTAAATCATTTGACATCTTGTCAATAACGGCAATTTTAATTTTAGTATTAGCAAAACCTGCAGCAAATGCTATTCCAGAAGATCCAGCTCCTATTACAACAATATCAAACGTAATATTATTTATTTTTTTCTTATTAGATCTCATATTTAGATTTAATATCTATCATAATTGCTGAGCTTTGTTATGTGACTTAATTGACAATTTTAAATATACTGGAACAATAAGATTTATTGAGGTATGTTCATTATAACTGAGAAATAAGTGTCAGATAATAAATTAATAATAATTCATTTAGATTACAATAATATTGAGCACAGAAAGGCGGCTGCCAATTTACATATAAAGCTACTTGTGGATAGCTATTTATCAATTCTGGGTTACGATTTCTTGGTTGAATATTATTATAAATTATTAATTAAAAATAAAATTATTAATTGTTTATTATGCGTCAGTAATAGTAAATATATTGGTTTTGCAGGATTTACAAAATATCCATTTTCTTTTATGACAATTGGTTTTAAAAAATATTTTTTTCAATTTTCGTTTTTTTTCATTAAAAGAATATTTATAAAACCAAAAATTATCATTTTATTAGCTAAAATTGTTAAAGAAGGGATTGCTAGAAAGTTTACTAAAAAAACAACTAATTCATTAAGTGAGCTTTTATCACTTGGGGTTTTGTCAGAACATTCTAGTGAAAAAGATATCGTTACAGGTCTTCCTGCGTCCCGTCTGTTATTTTCTAATCTTATCAAGGATTGTAAAAAAGATGGGTTTAAAGATATGAGGGTAGTTGTTAAAAGCAAAAATGTGAAAGCACTGAGTTTTTATAAATCTGTTGGTTGCAAAATTGTAAATGATAAATTTAACAAAGATAGTGTAGAGCTTATACTTAGTTTTTAAATAAAACTTAAGAAAAATAAAATGCAAATTAAACTGTTATCAAATAAAAATTTCTTATCTTTTATATTTTTTTTATCAATTTTATTATGTGGTATTTTATCATTTAAAGATTATGGCATTTCACTAGATGAAAAATGGCATAGAGATAATGGTTTGTTTTATTACGAATATGTAAAAAACTTTTTTGATGGTCCAAATTCATCAATAACTAAAAATACAGAAAAAATAATTAACGAAAGTATTAAAGAGGGTGGAGCTATAGTTGGCGTTCCTTCAGTTCAACCAGTAGTTTTTGACTTAATATCTGAATTTTTTATTGAAAAGTTAAATATTAAATCTAGCAAAGATATCTACCAATTCAGACATTTGTTAAATTTTATATTTTATTTCATAGCTCTATATTTTTTTTATAAGCTAATTTCCAGAAGATATAAATCGTACTTTTATCCATTAATAGGTGTATTATTTTTATTTCTTTCACCACGTTTTTTTGCTGAGAGTTTTTATAATCAAAAAGATATTTTTTTTCTCTCTTTAACTATTATCAATATGTATACTGGAATTAATTTTATTAAAAATCCAAACTTTAAAAGTACACTAGCATTTTCTTTAAGTTCAGCACTAGCCTTTGACACAAGAATAATGGGTGTTATCTCTATTTTCATTATTCTGTTCATGTTTTTTTTAAAATCGTTAAAAAGTAATGAATTTCTAAAATTAAATTTTAAATACATTATTTATTTTTTACCAATAACATTCTTTTTTGTTGTTTTATTTTGGCCGTATATATGGGCTGAGCCAATAAATAATTTCTTATTTGCTATTTCAAAACTTTTATCTGGAAATTTTTCAATAACTTCTCTTTATTTAGGTGAATTTATTTTGTCTAAAAATGCTCCTTGGCATTATCCAATTGTATGGATTGCTGTTACAAGTCCAGTAATTGTAATTTCATTTTTTCTATTTGGTTTATTTTTTTTAGTAAAAAGAATCATTAACGGATTAGTTTCTGCTGATAATAAATTAAACGACCTATGGCATGGAGAAAATGAAGAGATCGATATTTATTCATTGCTAATGGTTTTGCTACCCATTGTTTTGTTTATTAACAAAGGTGTAGCCTACGATGGTTGGCGAATACTATATTTTATCTATCCTGCTATAATAATGACTGCCCTATTTGGTATTTATAATTTAAATATATATTTAAAATCTAAATTATTTAAGTTTGCTGTTTATTTAATTATTGTATTAAATTTAATTTATTTAGGTTTCTGGAATCAAAAATTTCATCCACATCAATATGTTTATTTTAACTTTTTAGTTAAAGATAAATTCAAAGATAATTTTGAAAAAGATTATTGGGGAGTCAGCAATAGTGAGTCACTTAATTATATTATAAATAATAATAAACAATATCCTATTAGCATTGCAACAAAAAGCTTTTCATCTCTAGAATACAGTTTGCTTATATTGGATGATGAGGATAAAAATAAAATTTCAATTATATATAATTTACCTGAGGCTGAATTTATAATAACAAATTACAGAATCAGACATAAAAAAAATTTTCTTATTGATAAAACTAAATATAAAAAATATTATGAAATTACTGTTGATGGTGTGCCAATTAATACCGTTTACAGAAAAATTAAATAAGTTAAATTTTTTGAACAAATTCAAAGAGGATTACTACAAAGATGAAAATATTTATTTATAAACTGTTTATATCGTTAGTAGCTCTTTATGTGCTTTTTGAACTCACCGTTGGTTCGCGTATAGACTACATTGAAAATTTAGTTAACTCGTTTAGAGATGACAATCAGAGAATTATAATTAAAGAAAAATTAAAGGATGAAATACGTAAAGCCAATGAAAAAGAAAATTATTTTACGGAAGAGGAAAGATATTTAATTTCAAATTTTATCGAAAAAATTAAAAAAGAATTATCTGTTAAAGATGATAATTAAACTTGATTAATTTAATTAATAATAGTCATGGTAGATTTAATCATCTTAAACTCAAATTTTTTAAACTAAAAAATGCTAAATAAAACAGAATCTTTTTTTAATTGGGGAAGAAATGTAAAGATTGATCCAAATCTAATTCAGCCAAAAAATTTGTCGCAATTAAAAAAGGCTGTTAAAAAAAGTAGTTTTATTGTTTCTGGCAATCAAAGATCTTTTGGAGATGTTGCGTTAAATGATAAATTAATTATTTCAATGAAAAATTTTAATAAAGTCATTCATTTTGATTCTAAAAAAGGAATAATAGAACTTGAAAGTGGCATGCTGTTAAAAGAAATTTTACCTATAATTGTAGAAAAAGGTTGGATTTTACCAGTAACTCCTGGAACCAAATATGTTTCAATAGGAGGCATGGCAGCCAACAACATTAATGGAAAAAATACTAAAAAAAATCAAATTAAGTTTTTTATAAAAGAGATAAAACTATTATCACTCGACAAAAAAGTTGTTTCATGTTCTATGAAAAGTAATAAAAAAATATTTGATTTAACAGTTGGAGGTTTTGGTTTAACTGGAATTATTCTGTCTGTTACGCTTCAACTTAAAAAAATATCATCTTTTTACTTAAAACAAAACATTGAAGAATTTAATAACTATAATGAATTTTTTAATGGAGCAAAAAAGATAAATAGCTTTCAATATAGCGTTTCTTGGATAGATAGATTTACAGATAGCAAGATATCTGGTCTTTGGTTTTTCTCAAATCATTTAAATATTAAAAAAAATTATAAACAATTTAAACAATTTAAAGAAAAAGAGATTGGTATAATTCACTACTTGCTACTAACTTTAATAGTTAATAATATTTTTTTCTCGAGACTCTCAAACTACTTATACAAAACATATAAAAAAATCTTTTATAAAAAAATTGTACAGTATGATGAATATTTTTACCCTCAAGATTATTTTATTAATTGGAATAAAGCATATGGAAAAAATGGCATGTTTCAGATTCAATTTTTAGTTCCGGAAAAAATGTTTAGAGATATACTATCTCAGATTGATAATTTTTTTAAAAAAGAAAATATATTTTCAAGTTTTATAGTTATAAAAAAAATTAATGAAAAGGGTAAATATCTAAATTTTGCTGGCAACGGATACTCAGTTTCATTAGACTTTACGATAAATAATAAATTTGAATTATTAAAAACTTTTTTTAATGACATTGTTAAAGCAAACAATCTTAAGATAAATTTTGCTAAAGATTTTATTATTAATGAAGAAAATGCTTTTAACTATAAAGAATTTAAGAAATTTAAAAAAGATTTATTAATTTTAAACAAAAAAAAGAAATTAAATTCTTACTTTTCAAAAAGGATTAATATTTAATTTTAAATAATGGAATATAATTATGAAGTTGCCTAGAACAAAATTATATATAAGTTTTTTTGAACTTATAAAAGCATACTTTAAAATTTTATTTGGTTTAGATTTAAAAAAAGGTGAACATGTTAAAAAATTTGAAACTTTACTTGAAAACTATTGGGAACGAAAAAAATGTTTTACTCTGTCCACTTGTAGGCTATCATTATATTACGTATTGAAGTCACTCAAACTTAATAGTGGAGACGAAGTATTATTATCACCAATTCAAATACCAGACTTTATTAATGCAATTACAAGCTTGGGACTTAAGCCAATTTTTGTAGAAATTGACAAAGAAACAAAATGTTTAAATATTTCTGATCTAAAAAAAAAAATAAATAGTAAAACAAAAGTTGTTCTCGCAACCTATCTTACTGGAATTGTACCAAATATTTCACAAATTAAATCCATTTGTGACGAAAATAATATTTTTCTTATTGAAGATATTTCTCAAAGTTATGGATCTGAATCTTATAATAAGAAAGCAGGAACATTTGGAATAGCTGCTATTGGTTCTTTGTCACCTGCAAAAATAATTTCTTCTATTGGTGGAGGATTTATATTGATAGATGATTTGGAAAAAATTGATTTTATTGAACAAAGTATAAAAAACGATCTTACTTTACCTAATAAAAAAATTTTATTAAGAATCTGCTTATTCCAAATTAAAGTTAGTATAGCAACATCAAAATATGTTTTCTCTTTCTTTACATATTACGTTTTTTTTATTTTATCTAAATTATTTAAAAGTAAATTTAATGAACTTCATCATCCAACATTTAAATATTCTCATAAAGATAAAACTATTTATGATAATCCGATCATTCAAAGAAAATTACCAAATGAAATCTTTTTTTATTTTACTGATCTTCAGGCCAAGATAGCAATTAAAACTTTTTATCAAAATATTGATTATGGTTTAAAAAGAAGACAGTTTTTAGCAAAGGTGTTATACGAAAATTTAAATGAAAAAACTAAAAAATTCGTACCCAATATTATTACCAAATATAATGAAAATTGTTTTTGGCATTTTCCGATTATTTTAGAAAATAAGTCTATAGACAAATTTAAAGATTTTTTAATGAACAAAGGTTATGATGTAGTTGGTTATGGTTTAAAATTATGTAGTGAAGAGTCTGCTTTTCAATTATATAAATCAAATTTAATTTCTGCTAGCTCTATACATAAAAATACATTATTTTTACCTCTTTTTGATAATTTAAATGAAACTCAAACTGTCAAAATTGCAAAAGATATAAATATTTTTTTTAATGATGAGTAATAAATTTAATAAGATTTGATTTATTCAACTAATCTGATAAAAAAAAGTAAGCCCTCATAGCTCAATTGGTAGAGCAACTGATTTGTAATCAGTAGGTTCGCGGTTCGAGTCCGTGTGAGGGCACCATCAAATCAATTAGTTATTTTTTTTAAGAAGATGGAAAATGCATCCATCCAGTAACTATATATTTTGTTCCACTTTTTAAAATTTCTCCAGTATGTGCATGCGTCCATTCTGCTGGCCAAATTAATGTTTTTCCTATTTCTGGTTTTATTTTTATTCCATAATGATTAAAACTTGTGTTACCACCATCATCAACATCATTAAGATATGTCATCCAGGCAAACAATCTATGTAAACTATCGAGAGATGTTCTTTCACTATGAAGTTTAGCAAAATGATCGCCGCGAGAGTATTTTTGAATATTAAATGAGGGTATATAAATACTTTTTACTACGGATTTTAAAAAAGGCCACTGATTTTGATAATCTAAAAAACATTTATGCAACTCATTTATATATTTTTTAAGAATTATAAATTTTGGATTTTCTAAATCATTTGGCTTAACTGATATATCAACTGTTTTTTTTATTTCTGTATTAAAACCTGCGCCAGAGACACCTGGTTTTTGTAAATTTTTATTTTCTTCAAATAATCTGATTATTTCATCACATAGGTCATTATTTTCTAAATTCCAACATCCAATAAAATGCGTTTGCTGTTTATCAATTTCTATTTTTTTCATTTAATTTTTTTAAATAATATTAAAACCTTCTTGTGTAAACTCAATAAAACCAGTTCCCTTTTTAATATAAGATAAAGCTTGCTTATGCAGATTAAGTTTAAGTAATAAAGTACCATAACCTTCATAAGTTTTTTTTCTGTCTGGATCTAATTTTAATGATTTTTCAAAACATATTTTTGCTTTATTAAATTGATTAAGTTGAGTTAAAACTGTACCAAGATTATTATGTGCATTAGCAGAATTAGGATTAATTTCAATTGCTTTTTGATAACAAGAAATTGCTTTTTGATGCTGACCTAAATTTTTAAATATTACTCCAAGATTATTATGAGCATCTATATAATTTGGGTTAATTTCAATAATTTTCTGATAACAATCAAGAGCTTCTTGATATTGTGCTAAATTTCTAAATATTATTCCAAGATTATTATAAGCATCTATATAGTTTGGGTTAATATCAATAACTTTTTGGTAACAATCGATTGCTTTTTTAAATTCTTTTAATTCATAAAAAACAGCTCCTTGATTAAAATATGCATTTAAATAATTAGGATTTATTTTAATTACTTTTTGATAACAGTTAACAGCTTCATTTTTTTCATTTAATTCTTTCAAAACATTTCCAAGATTATTTAGAGCATCAACATGATTAGGCTTTATTTTTAGTGCTTTTTTTAGCAAATCTTTTGATTTATTAAAATTTTTAGTTTGAGCAGACAAAGATCCTAATAAAAAAATTGTCTCAAAATGATTAGAATCAATTTTCAATATTTTGTTATATAAATTTTCAGCATCACTAAGATTATTTTTCTGATGTTTTTGAATTGCTAAATCAAAAAGTTCTTTTATTTTCATATTTTTTATATTATCAAATCCAATCTAAAATTTTAATTATTTAATTTTCTAATAACAGATAAAGTTAAGTTGTTTCTTTTAACCTCATAAACATTATCACCTTCAAACATATCAAAACAACTTATAAAATCTCCATTCCAACTAACTCTATTTGTCATAACTATATAATCAGCTTCTTGATCAGAGACAAATTTGTAATTTAAAAATTTATTTTTTTTGAAATAATATTTAATAACCTCTGCGCCAGCTCCACATGTTGCGAATTTTATTGTTTTTTCAGACTTAAAATTACTTTTTTTAACAAGCTCTTTTAATGATCCTCCCCAATAATCATTCTCGAATTTTTGATATCTCTTTTCTTCTTTACCATTTAATACATTTAAATAAGCATATTGATACGGGGTTAAAATTAAAAAATTAACAAAAAAATAAACAAAACATAAAGATAAAAAAGATAATACTAATTTTATTTTAAGAAGTTTTATTTTTTTAATTAAATAATAAATTGTTAAACCGGGTATTATACAAAAATAAGGAAGCACCCATATAAATAATCTCATACCATCATATATTGGATAAGGAATAAAAATTAAAATCAAATTTGGAAAAAGCAATATTAATAATAAATATAAAAGTTTATAACCAAATTCATTAAACTCTTTAATAAAAAAATCTTTTGATACAAAAATAATAACAGGAAACAATATGTATGTAATTAAAAAG
>Ga0114933_10006317_pt1 | contig 10516 bp, 8 predicted proteins | sample 4SBtaG_FD_89691 | JGI IMG/M metagenome (GOLD analysis project Ga0114933, IMG submission 89691) | Deep subsurface microbial communities from Kolumbo volcano to uncover new lineages of life (NeLLi) - 4SBTROV12_W25 metaG | ecosystem: Environmental > Aquatic > Marine > Volcanic | place: Kolumbo... | reverse complement strand
GGTGCGCATCGGCGTCGTGGTGCTGCTCGCGGTGTTCCTGGCGACGACCTGGACCTCGCTCGGGAGGGAGCTGATCCGGGCGGTGAGCGTCAGCTTCGCCCTGGTCGCCGCCCTGGGCATCGTGGTCTGCACCTGGCTCGACGGCGGCTTCGAGTCCACCTACGTCGTGGGCCTGATGCTCGTGATGGTCGGGGGCTGCTTCTTCCTGCCCTGGCGCATCGGCCCCTCCGCCATCTTCTGCAGCGTCTCCTGCCTCGCGTACTTGGGGCTGAACCTCTGGGGACATGGCTGGTCCGACAACGGCCTGGCCTGGGTGCTCTTTCTCGTCGGCAGCGGCGCTGTGGCCTGCCTCGCGACCCACCTGAACGCGCGGTCCCGGCTTCGCTCCTTCAACCAGCGCCTGCAGCTCGAACAGGCCAAGGGCGACCTCGAGGAGCTCGGCGAGGCGCGCTCTCGCTTCTTCGCCAACGTGAGTCACGAGCTGAGGACCCCGCTGATGCTCATCCTCGGGCCCCTCGAGGACCTCGTCGAGGACGAGGAAGATGCCGGCCGCGCGACGACCCTGAAGGCGATGTGGAAGAGCGGCACCCGCCTGCAGCGCCAGGTGGAGATGCTGCTCGACATGGCGCGGCTCGAGGCCGGCCGGCTGGAAGCGACGCCCCAGGCTGCGGACCTGGGCGTGCTGCTCAACGAGGTCGTCGCAGCGGCTCGTCCTCACGCCGAGCGCCAGGGCATCGACCTGGTCACCGTCGCGCTGGACGACCCGCCGCGCTCGCTCTTCGACGAGGAGCAGATCGAGACCGTCGCAGCGAACCTGCTCAGCAACGCCATCAAGTACACCCCAGAGGGCGGCCGGGTCGTCGTCGAGGCCGGCTCGGTCGGCGAGGGGCTGTGGTTCGAGGTCCGCGACACCGGTCCGGGCATCCCGCAGGACCAGCTGGAGCGCATCTTCGACCGCTTCCATCGCGTCGAGGGCTCGGGGGCCGGCGGCACGGGCCTGGGCCTGGCCTTGACCAAGGAGCTGGTCGAGCTCAACGGCGGCCGCATCACCGCGAGCTCGGGATCGGAGGGGGCCGCCTTCCGCGTGGTGCTGCCCTACCGGCCCGCCGCGGTCGACGTGGTCGAGGCCCGCAGCGCCGAGCCCACGGTCGTCGAGGTCGGCGCCGGCACCGGGCGTCTGGAGGCGCTCCTGGCCGATGCCTCCGGGCGCACGGTCGAGGACGCCGAGCCCGCTCGGGCTCCCTCGGGAGCGCCCCACCTGCTGCTCGTCGAGGACAACGCGGATCTGCGCGCCTTCGTCACCCAGCGGCTGTCCCATCGCTTCCGCGTGTCCACGGCCAAGGACGGGGTCGAGGGCCTGGAGCGCATCATCGAGCTCAGGCCCGACCTGGTGCTCTCGGACGTGATGATGCCGCGCATGGACGGGCTCGAGCTCTGCCGTCGCGTCCGCGCCGTCCCGGCCCTGGAGGCCTTGCCCTTCATCCTCCTGACCGCCCGCGGCGAGCTCGAGGACCTGGTCGGTGGGCTGCACCTGGGCGCCGACGACTACGTCACCAAGCCCTTCCACCTGCGCGAGCTCGAGGCCCGCATCGAGGCCCTGCTGAGGCTGCGTCGGGCGGAGCGTCGAGCCGCCGAGCGCGAGGGGCGTCTCGCAGCCATCGAGGCGGTCGCCGAGGAGGGCCGCACCAGCCCCGGCGTGTTGACCGCGATCCGCGAGCTGGCGCGTGTGGGGGAGGGTAAGCGCGGCGCTGATCGCGAGGCCGTCGAGGTCTCCCGCTGGATGGGCCGCGTGCTCGAGCCGCTGCACGACGAGCTCTGGAACCAGGGCGTCGAGGTCCACCTGGTCGACCGCTCCGCCGGGGCTGCGGTGGCCTCGATGAACCCCAAGCAGATGCGTGAGGTCGTCCAGGCTCTCATCCGGAACGCCGGAGACGCCGTGGCCGCGGCCGGGACCCAGGACGGCATTCGCCACATCTGGCTGACGGTCGAGGCGGCCACCGACGTTCGCATTCGCGTCGCCGACGACGGCCCCGGCACGCCCCTGGAGCTCGCCCAGAGGCTCTTCCTGCCTCGCCGAGAGCGCGCCGAGCTGGTCGAGCTGCGCGACGCGGTGGCAGAGCAGGGCGGGCGCCTGGGACTCGAAGTCCAGGCGCCCGAGGGGGGAGCGGCGTTCACGATCCGCCTTCCGGCGGCGGACCCTAGCCCTTCGTCGGAATGAGGGTCCGGCGGCAGGAGCTGGCGACCTCCTCGGCCGTGGCCCAGACGGGCAGCTCGTCCGGATCGAAGAACTCGGTCGGGCTGTCGGCGTCGCAGAGCGGACGGATGACCAGCGTCGCGTCGAGGTCCTCGAGGGGAGGAGGGGGCGCATAGACGGCGTCGAAGGCGCGGGCGAAGGCGGCGAAGCCGGCGGACAGGGCGATGAGGAAGCGGGCCATGGGGTTCTCCGGGTCAGGGGCCGCCGGGGGTGAATGCAGGCGCCGTGCCGTCGATCGACGACGGAATTTCAAGGACTTGGAGGTCGAGGGTGTCGGCTGGCCGACAGGGGGTGTCGAAAACCCGACAGGGGCCTGCACCGCCGATTAGGTTCCTGCCCCCTGACTCTTGAGGAGACCCACCATGCTCATGCTCCTGGCCGCGCTCGGCTGTACGAAGGACGTCCTGGACTCCGGCGGCCCCGACGCTGACGGCGACGGTTTCCACGCCTCCGAGGACTGCGACGACGACAACGCGGACGCCAACCCCGACGCGGTCGAGACCTGCGACGAGGTCGACAACGACTGCGACGACCTCGTCGACGAGGGCACGACCATCGACCTGTGGCCGGACGCGGACGGCGACGGCTTCGGCGACGTGAACAGCCCGACCACGGGCTGCACCCAGGGCAGCGGCTTTGTCGTGAACGACGACGACTGCGACGACACCAACGCCGAGATCAACGCCGAGGCCACGGAGATCTGCAACGGCGGCATCGACGACGACTGCGACGGCAACGCCGACGACGACGACAACGACACCGACGCCAGCACCGAGACCATCTGGTACGGCGACGCGGACGGCGACGGCTACGGCACCTCGAGCTCCCCGCTGCCCGCCTGCGAGGCCCCCTCCGGCTACGTCGCCAGCGACGCGGACTGCAACGACGCGGTCGCGGAGATCAACCCGGACGCTCAGGAGATCTGCAACAACCTCGACGACGACTGCGACGAGCTGATCGACGGCGACGACGACAGCATCGACCCCTCCTCGGTCAGCACCTTCTACGTCGACGCCGACGGCGACGGCTACGGCGCTGAGGAGACCCTGGCCTGCGAGCTGACAGACGGCCTGGCCGAGGTCGGCGAGGACTGCGACGACACCAACGCGGACGCCAACCCGGGCAACACCGACGAGAGCTGCACGGATTCGACGCGAACTGTGATGGCGACAACTGGGCGGGAGCCGCGGACAGCTGGTTCCTCTCCGACGCGGACAGCAGCTGGACCGAGGCCGACCTGGACGGGTGGACCTCGAGCGAGTCCGGTTCTCTCTACGTCTGCGAGGGCACCTTCACATCGGACATCGTCATCGAGCACGACGTCGACATCATCGGACTCGGCGAGGAGACGACGTTCCTCGACGGCGACTCGTCGCAGACCATCCTGACCATCGAGACGGACTCCCTGACCATCGACGTCAGCGGCATCACCCTACAGAACGGCGCGGCCGACGCGGTCGATCCCTACTTCGGGTACTACGTCGGGGGCGGCATCTTCTGCGGATCCGGCGCGGTTGTGAGCATCAGCGACTCGGCCCTCGTCGACAACATCGGAACCGACCCGGGCTTGGGCGGAGCCGTCTACGCGGACGGCTGCGAGCTGTCCTTCGACAGCGTCTCCATCTCGGGCAGTACGGCACGCTTCGGCGGGGCGATCTTCAGCTTCGCCGGACAGCTGGACTTCGTCGACTCCGAGCTGTACGGCAACTCCGCAGACGTCTCCGGCGGCTTGTGGTACGGGCTCGCGTACAACTCGGAGAGCAACGTCATCACCTTCGACGAGACCTCTGTGTACGGCAACTCCGCCGGCTATGTTGGCGGCGCCCTGATGATCGACGGTGGCTCCGAGGCCTACTGCTACGGCTCATCCACGACGAGCGCCGGCTTCTGGGACAACTCTGCGGATGGTCTCGGCTACGGCTTCGGTGGCGGCGCCATCCGGGTCTACGACAGCACGGCCACCTTCGAAGCCGACACCTGTGATTTCGGCACGGACGGCGACCGCGCGGACAACACCCCGGACGACATCCGGACGAGCTTCGGTGACACGGCCATCTACGACAGCGGCGAGGACGTCGTGTACGACACCGGCGACGGCTTCTACAACTACGACGACGACGCCAGCGTGACCTGCACGACGAGCGGCTGCGAGTGAAGACCCTCCTGGTCGGCGCCGGCGCGGTCGGCCAGGTCTTCGGACGTCACCTCCAGAAGGCCGGGGACCACCTGGGCTTCTATGTGCGGGAGAAGTACCGCGAGGAGGTGACGGCCGGGCTGTGGATGCACCCCGTCAACGAGGGCAACGAGCCGGTCAAGCTCGTGCCCGACGAGGTGGTCACCTCCGTCGAGGACATCGAGGGCGTCGAGGAGCTCTGGCTCTGCACCAGCTCCACGGCGCTCAAGCAGGGCACCTGGCTTCAGGAGATCCTCGAGGCCTGCCCGAAGGCCCGCATCGTCTTCCTCCAGCCGGGGCTCGAGGACCGGGACCTGATCCTCTCGCATGTGGCCGAGGACCGCGTGGTCACGGGCATGATCAGCTACATGAGCTGGCAGGCACCGCTGCCCGGTCAGACCACGGATCCTCCCGGCATCCGCTACTGGTTCCCCTGGTTCAACCCGTCTCCATTCAGCGGACCCGGAGCCGACGACGTCGTTCGCCGCTTGAAGGCCGGGGGCTGTCCCTCGAAGCTGTCGAAGGGCGTGCACCACGAGATGTCCCTGGGCTCGGCGACGCTCCTGCCCGTCGTCGCCAACCTGGAGCTCGTGGACTGGAAGTTCTCGCGCCTCGGGGAGCGCTCCTCCGAGACCGCCGCCTGCATCGGCGAGGCCCGCGCGGTCGCCGCCGCCTACCACGGCATCTCGGCGGGCATGTCCCCCCCGGGCTTCGCGCTCGGTCTGGCCGGTCACATCGTGCCAGCGGTCGCGCCCGTGCCGATCGAGGCCTTCTTCGAGTGGCACTTCACGAAGGTCGGGGACCAGACCCGCGCGAGCCTGCAGACCTGGCTGCGTCAGGGCTCCGAGCGCGGACTACCAGTCACTGCCCTGAGCTCGGTATCGGACGCGCTCGCTGCCAGATCGAGACACTGAGCCGCTCGTCGAGTCGCCAGCTCTCGACGCTCTCCAGCCCGTAGCGCTGGAGCCACTTGCTGCGCTGGCTGTCCCCCTCGCGGGTCATCGCCAGCAGCACGTCGAAGTCGCGATCCGGCCAGTCCTCGGCGGCGAAGGGCATGACGTAGAAGGCGAAGTTCCCGCCTCGATCCCGCGTGTTCGGGCTCGAGACGTGCCAGCGGTAGCCGAGCGTTCCCGCGCGGTAGACGACGAGGCCGACCGGGGGCGCGCCGTTCTCCTCGGCCAGCATGAAGCCGACGGTGCCCTCGTCGGAGCCATGGACCTCGCGCACCCGGGTGAGGGCCTCGTCGAGGTCCCACTTGCCGGGGTCCAGGCTCATCGGGCTCAGGGCCTCGGGGGGCCAGGGCCAGGAGTCCCCCGCGGTCGACAGGTCGTGCACGAAGGCCCGTGAGACCGGGGCTGGCTCTGGCGCGAGGTAGACCATCGCCGCGCCGTAGGCCCCGATGGCCGCCGGGGCGGCGATCACCCAGCGGATGCGGGCGCTGCCGGCGACCGCCGCGATCAGCGGCAGCATCGGGGTGAGGTAGCGGGACTGGCGCTGGGTCTGGGCGCAGAGGATGAAGTAGGCGCTCAGGATCGCGACGGTGGGGATCAGCCAGGTGGCTGCTGGCAGATCGCGGCGTCGAGGCCAGGCGCCGAGGGCCACGGCGGCGCCGGCCACGCCCAGCCAGCCCAGGTTGTCCGCGAGCACCGCGAGGTACCAGCTGAAGCGGTCGAGGTTCCACTCGGTGAGGGTCGCCTTGTTCGTCAGCTGCTCGTTGTTCACGTCCGAGCTGGACTGGACGTAGCGCAGGACCTCGTCGATGTGCGGGCCCCACCAGGGCAGGGCGACGACCGCGAAGACGCCCAGCGCGATGCCGAAGGCCTTGAACCGGCGGTGTCGGATGACCCAGAAGCCGGCGACCAGGCAGGGCGCGACCAGGAAGAAGGGCGCGGTGTACTTGGTCAGGAAGGCGGCCCCCATCCACGCGGCCCAGCCGATGACATGGATGCGCTTGCCCAGGCCCTCGCTGACCGCGAGGTGGGACAGGGACTGGATCACGCAGGCCGAGGCCACGAAGTCGATGCCGTAGAGCTCGGCCTGCAGCCAGACGCCGCTGCAGGCCGCCAGCCAGAGCGCGGACCAGGGCCCGCCGCCGAGCCGTCGCATGCCGTCCCAGATGAACCACATGACCCCGCCCGCGGCGGCCAGGTGGGCCCACGCCACCTCGGTCCCCAGCACCGTGTAGGCCAGGGTCGCCGGCACGTAGGCCCCCGGCGGATGAGGCGCGAGCAGCACGTTGAAGCAGTACGCGAAGGTGCCGAGATCCAGGTCCCGGAGCTGCTGGGCGAGCCGCATCGCGATGCCCAGCACGTGGGGTCCGTCGCCGGCGGGCCAGCGTCCCGTGCGGGCGATTCCGGAGATCCAGCCGACGAGCACCAGCGGGGGCAGCACAACACCCAGGACCTGTCTCGCCTTGGCCGTGCGGTCGCAGAGCGCCCACCACTGCTCCACAAAGCTCGACCACCGCTGCATCGGAGCGATCCTATCGGGTCCCTCTCTTGCAACTTCCTGACGGTGGCGTCATCGATCGGATCGGATACACTGAATGACCATTCATTCACTCTGCCTTTCGCACCTGGACAGGGAGTCCACGATGGCCATCGACAACAAGCACCGGAACGCCGACGAGGCCCAGAGCATCGACGTCGCCGAAGACAGCCGCGAAGGCGACTGGAAGTCCAAGAGCTTCATGGGCTCCATGTTCATGGGCGAGCTCGACATGGGCCTGGCCTACCCCTACCCGGAGCAGTCGGACGAGGACCGGGCGATCGGCGACGAGATCATCGGGCGGATCAACGCCTGGGCCGATGAGCACATCGACGGCGAGGCCATCGACCGCGAGCAGGAGATCCCGGCGCATGTCTGGAAGGGCCTGAACGACCTCGGCCTCTTCGGCATCAAGATCCCGAAGAAGTACGGCGGCCTGGGCCTGTCGCAGACCAACTACATGCGCATCCTCGCCGTGGTGACGGAGCACTGTGCCAGCGTCAGCTCGACGCTCTCGGCCCACCAGTCGATCGGCGTGCCGCAGCCGCTGAAACTCTTCGGAACCGAGGAGCAGAAGCAGAAGTACCTGCCGATGGTCGCGAAGGGGGCGGTGACCGCCTTCGGCCTCACCGAGCCCACCGTCGGCTCGGACCCGGCCAACATGCTGACCACGGCCGAGCTCTCCGAGGACGGTGAGCACTGGATCCTCAACGGCGAGAAGCTCTGGTGCACCAACGGTGTGGTGGCCGACCTCTACGTGGTCATGGCCCGGACTCCGGACAAGGTCATCAAGGGCAAGCCGCGCAAGCAGATCTCGGCCTTCGTGGTCGAGGCGAAGTGGGACGGCGTGGACGTGCTGCACCGCTGCAAGTTCATGGGCATCCGGGCCATCGAGAACGGCGTCATCCGCTTCAAGGACGTGAAGATCCCCAAGGAGAACCTCATCTCCGGCGAGGGCCGCGGACTCAAGCTCGCGCTGACCACGCTGAACGACGGCCGCCTGGGCATCCCGGCCATCGCCGCCGGTGGAGCCGTGCGTGCCGCCGAGTTCGGCGCCCGCTGGGCCAAGACCCGTGAGCAGTGGGGCAAGGTCATCGGCAAGCACGAGGCCGGCGCCGAGAAGCTCGCCTTTTTGGCCTCCAGCGCATACGCGATGGACACGATGGCCTACTTCGGCGCGGCCCTGTCCGACCAGGGTGGACGGGACCTGAGGATGGAGGCGGCCACCGCCAAGATGTTCAACTCCGAGCTCTCCTGGGACGTCGCGGACACCGCGCTCCAGTTCCGGGCCGGTCGCGGCTACGAGCAGTCCGAGAGCCTGCGAGCCCGCGGCGAGCACGACGTCGCCATCGAGCGCGGCATGCGCGACGCCCGCATCAACCGCATCGTCGAGGGCACCACGGACATCATGCACCTCTTCCTGGCGCGTGAAGCCCTCGACCCCCACCTGAAGGCGGCGGGTCCGCTCTTCGGGCGGGCCTCGATCGGCACAAAGCTGGCCACGCTGGTCAAGTGCGGGCTGCGCTACAGCACCTGGTACCCCAAGCTCTGGCTGGGCGGCTGGTTCCGCTGGTTCCTGGACTACGACGCGAGCATCCGCCCGCACCTGCGGTGGGTCGAGGCCCGCACCCGCAAGCTGGCCCGTACGCTCTTCCACCAGATGATCCTGCAGGGCCCGAAGCTCGAGATGCGGCAGCTCATCCTGGCTCGCTGCGTCGACATCGGCGCCGAGCTGGGCGTGATGGCGCTGGTCGCCAGCCGGCTGCAGACCGAGATGAAGAACGGGCAGACGGCCAACAAGACCCGCGCGCTCTACTGGATCACCTCCCGCAAGGCCGTGGTGGACCGCCTCTTCGATGACATCTGGGACAACCACGACGCCGACGCCCGCAAGCTCGCCCGCGAGCTGATGGACTCGGTCGAGGTCCTCGAGGAGATCGAGCGTCCCGAGCTCACTCCGCAGCCGCGCGAGTTCGGCTCCGACCTGACCAGCGGTCGCCAGACCGTGCGCCTGTCGAAGATGAGCACCGATCGCACGGACGGCGCCGCCGCCAAGTAGTTAGGCGGCGTCATGGACTTCGTCCCCCTGAACATCGCCATCCTGACCGTCTCGGACAGCCGCACTGCCGAGACGGATCGCTCCGGAGACACGCTGTCCGCCCGCGCCACGGACGCCGGTCACCGGGTCGTGGCCCGGCGCATCGTGGCCGACACCCAGGCCTTGCTCGAGGAGCAGCTGCGCGCCTGGGTCGCGGACGGGGAGATCCAGGTCATCCTGACCACGGGCGGCACCGGCGTGACCGGCCGCGATGTGACCCCCGAGGCCGTCGAGGCCGTCTGCGACAAGCTCATCCCTGGCTTCGGCGAGGTCTTCCGCTGGCAGAGCTTCCAGAAGATCGCGACCTCGACCATCCAGTCGCGGGCCACCGCCGGCGTGGTCGACGGGACCTACATCTTCGCCATCCCGGGCAGCACCGGGGCCTGCAAGGACGCCTGGGACGGGATCCTGGTCCACCAGCTCGACATCCGGACCCGGCCCTGCAACTTCGCGGAGCTCATCCCTCGGCTGAGGGAGTCTTAGCCTCCCTTGTGCTCCAGGTAGAGCGGGATCGTGGGTGCGCCGATGTTGGCGGCCCCGACCAGGACGGCCTCGCCCGAGGTCTGCACACCCCACCCGTCGCCGAAGGTGAAGGTGTAGCCGATGCCGATGCCGATGTAGCGGGTGTTGCCGGTGCCCGCGAAGTTGGCCGGCTCCTGCAGCGGCGCGAAGGGGATGCGGAAGGGGATGTGCAGGTCGAGCCGGTTGCCTCGCTTTGGGAAGGTCCGGCCCAGCGTGAAGCCGCCCATCGCGATGGGATCGAGGGTCGACAACCACGCCGCACCCGCCGCCAGCGACACCCAGTTGTGCCCAAAGCCCGCCCCGTACTGGAGCTGTCCACCGGCCTCGACGTGCGACTCGATCGGAACGAAGACAAGCTCCGGCAAGAGGCTCCCTGCTGAGAGGTCCTCCTGGCCGAGCGGCGGGGTGTACCCGACGTCCACCTGGACCGCGAGGTTGTGGGTCCCGGTCATCAGTCCGTGGCGGATGCCGAGCTTGAGCTGGCCGGTGTAAACCGTCGAGCGATCGCCGTAGCGGCTGAAGCCGACGGGTGAGGCCTGGATGACCCCGGTCCAGTCGTCGCTGATGCCGTACTCGCCATAGAGCTGGAGCGCCCAGTCCTGGAGCGGCTCGACCTCGACCTCCTGGTCCACGGTCGCGATGGTGATGCCCTCGGCGAGCATGGCCCGGTTGCCGACGATGCCGCGGACACCGACCTTGGCGTAGTGCGCCCCTTGGGGTTGGGTCCAGCCCGCCAGGGCGGTCTGGGTGAGCAACAACAGCATCGATCCTCCTGCATGGACGGTACCCTGTATCGATGATCGGCCTGCTCCTCGCCTGCTCTCCCGCCAGCGTGCCGGGCGCCATCGACGACCTCGTCGTGCCCCCGGACGAGGGCCTCGAGCAGGTGGGGGAGGGGCCCGACCTGAGCGAGGACCTCTTCGGCACCGATCGGGTCTTCTCGGTCGAGATCGACATGTCTGCCGACGCGGCGGCGAGCCTC
>Ga0114933_10006314_pt1 | contig 10520 bp, 8 predicted proteins | sample 4SBtaG_FD_89691 | JGI IMG/M metagenome (GOLD analysis project Ga0114933, IMG submission 89691) | Deep subsurface microbial communities from Kolumbo volcano to uncover new lineages of life (NeLLi) - 4SBTROV12_W25 metaG | ecosystem: Environmental > Aquatic > Marine > Volcanic | place: Kolumbo... | reverse complement strand
GCGTATCCGCGACCAAGGCCACGGGCGCCGCCGGTAATCAGCGCGGTCTTGCCGCAGAGTTTCTTGCTCATGGGTCATCTCAGGTCTGTTGTGTGGGGATGCGGCGGTTGTGTACTACGCTGTCGCAGGGAGACAAAAACAAGGCACAAGATGGACGAATTTAGGACACTGGAAAAATCTAAACGGCCTTATGGCAACAGGGCTAGGATCGGACTTATCGTGCCGTCGCCGAACACAGTAGCGGAGACCGAGTTCTGGCGGATGGCACCCGAGGGCGTGACCATCCATACAACTCGAATGCTTTTGCGCACCGACCAGACGAAAGATCCGTTGAAGGATATGGAACAGTATCTGCCGCGAGTATTGGACGAATTGCGCGGTTTGGAGGTGGATGTTGTCGCTTATGGCTGCACGGCCAGTGCGTTGAAGACGCCACACGAACAGACGCGTAATGAAATCGCTGATGAACTAGATCGACCGGCGGTCACCACTATGGGATCGGTTCTGGCGGCATTCGAAGCTTTTGATGTCAAAAGTGTGGCGGTGGGCTCACCATATACCGACGATATCAACGAGGCAGAGCGCCGGTATTTTGAGAGCCAGGGGCTGACCGTGACGGCGGATAAGGGTTTGATGTTGTTTGAAGCGCAAAAATTTGGCCGGCACATGAACCTTGTACCGTTGGAGTCAGTCGAAGAGTTGGCGGAATCAATCGACACTCCGGCGGCGGAGGCGGTTTTCCTGAGCTGTTCGGACATGGCGACGCTGGGGGCGCTCGACAGGCTCGAGGACAAGCTAAGTAAGCCTGTAATTTCTAGCGCCCAGGCGACTTTCTGGGGTGCGCTGCGGGCTGCTGGTGTCGACGACAGGATCGAAGGCTGCGGTCGGTTGCTGCGGGAGCACTGATATGACCTTCGTTTGGAGGGAGTAGAGGACTATGGCACGCATTGCGATTGCCGGTTTCATGCATGAGACCAATTGTTTTGTGCCCGATCCGACTGACTACGACGATTTCGCTTATCCAGCTGACCGACCCGGTATGCCGCGCGGCGACGACATGCTGGCCGAGTTCGAGGAAAAGGGGGCCGCGACTGCTGGTTTCATGGCTGGAAATGATGGCAATCACGAGATCTATCCGCTGCTTTGGGCGAGCGCCACTCCGGGCGGCGCGGTGACGAAACGCGCCTACGAGATGATTGCGAGTGAGCTGATTTCGCGACTGTCGAAGGCGCTTCCCGTCGAAGGCGTCTATCTAGACCTGCACGGTGCTATGGTCTCGGAGGAATTTGAGGATGGGGAAGGGGAGTTACTGCGCCGGGTGCGCGCAGTAGTCGGCGAAGAGGTGCCGGTCGTCATCAGCCTGGACTACCATGCCAACGTGACCCCGGAGATGGTTCGTGAAGCGGACGCAATTTTGCCCTACCGCACCTATCCACACGTCGATCAGTACGAGACCGGGCAGCGCGCCGCAACGGCAATGAAACGATTGCTGATTGATGGACGACCCTCCGGCCGGGCTTTGCGGCACCTGCCTTTCCTATTGCCGCTTAATTTTCAATGTACTCTGGTTGAACCAACCAAGGGGATTGTAGAGAGTGCGACCACGCGGCAGACGGATGACATGCTCTCGCTAGCCTATCTGGCTGGTTTCCCACCGGCTGACCTGTGGGACTGTGGACCGACGGTCAGCGTGCATGCCTATAGCCAGGAAGAGGCAGATGCTGCGGCGGATGAGATCGCTCAGGTCGTCGCACTAAAGGAGGCAGAATTCGCCGAGCCGTTGCTGCAGCCGGATGAGGCAGTACAAGAAGCTATGCGGTTGGCCGAGACCATGTCCAAGCCTGTCGTCCTAGCCGATACGCAGGATAATCCTGGCTGCGGTGGCAGCGGGGACACGGTTGGCATGCTTGCGGCCCTGGTGCGCAATGAGGCGCAAGGTGCGATTTTTGGCGTGGTTAAAGACGAGCTTGCCGCTGCCGCAGCGCATGAGGCGGGGGTCGGAGCGGCGATTGAACTCGATCTCGGCGGCCGCACTAACCTGCCGGGTGTGGAACCGTACCGTGGCACCTTTACAGTTGAGGTGGTCAATGATGGTTGCTATCAGACGACGGGGCCAGTTTCTCAAGGTAAACCCTACGACGTAGGCCCCTCGGCTCTGTTATCGATCGGTGGCGTTAAGGTTGCGGTTAGTAGTCGGCGGGTTCAGGCGCTAGACCGTATGGTCTTCGAAAATTTTGGCGTTGACCTCACCGCTCAGAAGATCATCGTGGTCAAAAGTACCTGCCACTATCGGGCGCATTTTGATCCGATCTCGGAGACGACATTCGCTGCACTGGCGCCCGGGGGACACGGCGCGAATCCGGCGGATTTCGCCTTCACGAAGTTGCGGCCGGGCGTGCGTTTTTATCCGCTCGGGCCGGTTCACAAGACCTAGCCTCAGCGGTTTTCTAGTTTGCGCTTTTTCGCAATTAGTATTCAGGAATTTTTGACTTCGCTTTCGCCGAAAGAGTTTCCCCACAGAGCATCAAGGTAGTTTAGTTGGTTGTCGATACCGCCTCTGCGTCGTTCGAGTTTTTCGATGCGGGCAAAAACTGCCAGGTAATAGCCGCTGAATACGTCATCTTAGTCGAAGTAAATGCCTGGGGATAAACTTTGTGATTAACGGTTTCGATGCCCTGCTCGCAGAATTCTGAAAGGGTTTCAAGCCGATCTATAAAGCGTTGGAGGATGAAACGACTTTCCTGCCCAATTAAAGCGTGCAGACTGATACAATTATGGAACCCGTGCCAAAAATTTTGATGCTGAAAAAGCAACATCGTGACGAGGGGAGCTGAGTTATGACGGAACCGATAGAAATACCGGCGCGGCGTGGCAAGGCAGCGCGGGCCGCAAAAGGGCAGACGGTAAGGGTCGTGAACACGCACGGAGCGCAGGTTGTCGATACCTGGGCGTTCAATCCGGAGGATATGGATGAGTGTATGTCGATGGAGGCGACGCGTGCGACGGTCTTGAAGATGCATCTCGGTGTGGGTGATGCCTTTTACAGTAACAACCGGCGCGCCATGATGACGATATTGAAAGATACTTCGCCGGGTGTGCACGACACTTTAATGGCAGCCTGCGACAACTATCGCTACGGACTACTTGGTTGCACTGAGTATCACGACAATTGCACCGACAATCTGCATGCGGCGCTGGATGCTCTAGGGGTTAAGGCGCCAAAGACACCGAGTCCGCTCAACCTGTTCATGAATATTCCTTGGACGGCGCAAGGCAGTCTCAGCTTTGAGGCGCCGCTCACCAGGCCCGGTAACTTCATCGCGATGCGGGCGGAAATGGATCTAATCGTTGCTTTTTCTGCTTGCCCGCAAGACATACTGCCGATTAATGGCGAATTGCGCGAACCGGTCGAAGCGCATTTCGAGATCTTTTGACGGCACAGAATATGCTCGCGTTACGCCCCGTTACGGGGACGATAGGTGCTGTTATTGACGGTATCGACTTGTCGGAAAGAGTTGGTGTCGACCTGGCTAGAGTGTTACGTCAGGCCTTATGGGACCATCACGTCCTGTTTTTCCGCGAACAGTCTCTTGATATTCCAGACTTGAAGCGGGTCACACGGGTCTTCGGTGCGCTAAAAACGATACCCTATATTGCGCCGCTGCTAGAAGACCCGGAAGTCATTGCGGTGGAAAAGAAGGCTACTGATCGCAATGTGGCGGTATTCGGCGGCCAATGGCATTCCGACTTTAGTTTTCTCGAACACCCACCGGCTGGTTCGCTGCTGAGCGCAATCAATGTTCCTGAGGTCGGCGGCGATACTGTTTGGGCGAACCAAACCCTCGCTTTTGAAACTTTGCCTGATGATTTGAAGGTGATTATCGAAGGGCGCGCGGCAATCCATACAGGCAAACCGTATGGTGTCCGGTTTGCGCCGTTAGAAGAAGAGCGGGCCGTTAATGATATGGTGCGCAACGATCCTACCGCCGACCGAGAAATCTTTCATCCAGTAGTGCGGCGGCATCCGGAGAATGGGCTCCGGTCCCTTTTCGTTAACCCGATCTACACCTCTCGGATTGAGGGGTATAGCGAGGCGGAGAGCGAACCCATTCTGAACCGACTTTATTGGCATGCCACGCAGCCGAATTTTTGCTGTCGTCATCGTTGGCGCAACGGCGACTTGGTCGTCTGGGACAACCGTTCGACCCTGCACTTCGCCGTAAACGACTACGATGGCAACGATCGGTTGCTCTATCGCACGACATTTGCAGACGGCCTTCCGCCCCGTGGTTAAAAATCCCGCGCGGCGCATAACCTTTATCGCGAACGAAATAACACGAGAGAATAACAATGGTAGCGAAAAAACCGCGCATGATTGGTTTCAACCATATTGCTATGGAAGTTGGCGATATAGAGGAAGCGCTCGATTTCTACGGTGAGATTTTTGACTTTAAACTCCGTAGCAAAAGCGAGACTATGGCGTTTATTGATCTCGGTGATCAGTTCATCAATTTTTCGCAAGGTCGCAAGCAGGCGCCGGATGACCGACGTCACGTTGGTCTCGTTGTTGATGACAAGGAGGCTGTGCGGCAACGGTTAGACGAACTCGGAATCAATGTTTTGCCTGGCCGGTTCCTGGACTTTCTTGACCCTTGGGGTAACCGCATTGAGATTGTCGGCTACCGGAATATTCAATTCACCAAGGCACCTGCCATTTTGCGTGGGATGGGGTTAGGCAATCTGGCTAAGAATCAAAGTGCTTTGGATGAGTTGGCGGAAAAAGGCATGGCTCCCGACTGATCACAGGGTCGCTAGATCCATGATGATGAGCCATCACCGTGGTTTCAGTCGCGGTAACCAATCCAATTCCCTGGAATGTAGGTTAACGGGAAGAGAGGGAGAGACGTAAGAAACGGGAATTTGGGATCCAAAAGGGTGGGTTTAATCAAGACAATTATCGGAGAAGTTGAAACCCTGAGTTCGGTTGTAAACGGCCATCTTAAGTGCCGTTGTGACGGTTTGGATGATTAGGGCTCTAAAGGTTTGTACAGCGTTTCGAATTGGCCTTCGCGGAACTAGGGACGGTGCACCAAAGCTGATTGAGGCAACAAAAATGGAACTCAACGTTGCCTGGAGCCTTCGACAAACGAAGGGGCGCCTGCAGATGTGAGACACTTCCCCCTGCTATCGCGCCTCTCGGCTAATTGCCGTTCGTGGCGGACGCGCTTCGGGGTCAATAATTGCGTCGATGATGCACGGCGCACCGCTAGCCATCGCTGTTTTTAACGCGTCGTCAAAGTCGCCCGGCCGGTCAACCCGGTAGCCGTTACAACCGAATAGTTCCGCCAGCTTGGCAAAGTCCGGGTTCCCGTGGTCTACGCCGATCACCGGACCGTAAGCTTCAACCCGCTTGCGCTGCGAACCCAGCCGGAAATTGTTGAACACCGTTATGACAACTGGCAGACGTTCCCGGACCATGGTTTCCACATCGCCTAGTTGCAGCATGAAATCACCGTCGCCGACGCAGGCGACGACGGGTTGGTTTGGTCGTTCCAGCTTTGCCCCTAAAGCGGAACCTAAAGCGCAGCCCATCGCGCCCAGCCGAGCGGACATTAGATGGGCGCCGGGTGCGGCAACCGGCACCATGAATCCGAAAAAACCGTGATCGCCGGCGCCGTGTGTGAATATGGTGTCCGCGGGCAAGTCGGCCATCGCGCGAACCAGCTCCTGCGGCTGAACTTGTCCATTGTCCGGTGTTGCCTTGTGCCACGCCTCGTACCAGTCGGTGATACGACGGTTCAGGCTGGCCACCCAGTCTCGCCGTGCGTCAGGTTTGTCCATGTCACGGAGGGTGTCGTTTAAGCTCTCAGTGAAGGCCCGAGCGTCGGCGCAGACGCCGACCGTAGGTGTATATTCCTTGCCTATTGCGGCTCCATCGATATCTACCTGGATCAGGGGAGCACCTTCGGGAAGCAGTTCGCCCCGCGACGTCTGGATATCCGATAGGCGTGAACCGATGGCGATCACGAGGTCGGCTTCCCGAATCGCATTTCCAATTGGTTCGTAACCGACGATTCCGGATGGACCCAACACTAACTCGTGCGTCTCCGGAACGACGGACCTTGACGTCGGCGTGTTGACGACGGGAGCGTGCAGTTTCTCTGCTAGCGCGATAAGAGCATCGCCTGCATTTGAAAAAGCGGCACCACCTCCAATTAAGATGACTGGCCGCGCCGCATCTCGGATGAGTGATCCGCATTGCTGTATGGCGGCAGGATCAGGCCAGGGACGGTGCAGTGGCGCTCGGTGATTGGTAATGGGCGGCAATACGTCCAGGCCCGTCTCATCGGTTGAAACGTCAATAGGTATATCGATTTGTGCGACGCCTGGCTTTCCCGCGACAGATTCCCGTAGGGCGCGCCTGACGGCTCCAACAGCCTGATCGGGTCGCTCAACCCTGGTCTGCCATTTAGCCGTGTCGGCCAGTGGGCCAAGAACGCCCGTGGTTTGCCACCAGCCCTTTTCCATCGCTTGGCGTTCCTGGGTCGTGCTTAGCGCAATCATTGGCACCGAATCGAGAGCGGATGATGTGATACCGAGACTGGCGGCGAGTAGACCGGAGGCACCGTGGGTCATGACGCAGCCCGGTCGACCGCTAAGCCGCGCTGTGGCATCCATCATCGCAGCTGCCACTTGCTCGTGCCTGATGCCGATATAGCGTACATCGTTGCGCTGCGCGAGCGTGCCTACATAGGGTGCGCTAGTCGAGCCGACCATGCCCGAGAAGTGACGAACCCCGGCGGTGACTAGTTGGTCTAAGATAGCCTCGTAGACCTTCATGAGCGTTTTGCCTCCTGCAGAGCGCGCCAAATTCGTTGCGGCGTTGCCGGCATGTCGAGGGAGTGCACACCAGCGGGGCGTAGCGCGTTGACGATGGCGTTCATGAGGGCTGGCAAAGCGCCGACGCAGCCGGCTTCGCCGGCGCCCTTGATCCCCATCGCATTAGTTGGGGTTGGCGCGTTCTCATTCACGGCCGTCTCGAAATTAGGCAGCATATCGGCGCGGGGCATAACGTAATCCATGAAAGAGGCGGTGATCATCTGTCCGCTATTTGGTTCCCAGGAAATGTCCTCCGCAAGTATTTGTCCAACGCCCTGGACAATGCCGCCATGCAATTGTCCGTCGAGCAAAAGCGGATTTAAGACGGTGCCGACATCATCGACCGCAACGTAGCGGGTGATCTCTAGAGCGCCAGTTTCCGGATCGATTTCAACTTCGGCGATATGGCACCCATTAGGAAAGTTTGGTGCTGGTGGTCGCCAGGAGGCCCATTCGTTCAAACCGACATCCATGCCTGGCGGCGCGGTCATGAAATTTGACAGCAGCTTGGCGCATTCGGTCAGTGTAATGGTCCGGTCTGTGCCGGCAACGGTGAAAAGGCCATCAGAAAATTCGAGATCGTCTTCCGCAGTCTCAAACTGATGTGATGCCATGCGGCGCGCCTTGTCGATCACCTTGCCTGCGGCAAGGAGCAGAGAGGAGCCGCCGACGCTAGTAGAACGCGACCCAAAAGTACCGGTTCCGGCCATACCGCTGGTGGTGTCACCTTGCTGATAGCGAATCTGTTCGAATTCGAGACCCAGCTTATCAGCGAGCATCTGGCGAAACACGGTTTCGTGTCCCTGCCCGTGATTATGGGTTCCCATGATCACGGTGACCGTGCCGGAAGGATCGAACCGAATCTCCGCCCATTCCGGAAAGCCGCCCGCCGCTTGTTCTATGACGTTGGAGATGCCAATGCCGCGCAGTTTGCCAGCCGCCTTCGAGACATCCTGGCGCGAGGCGAATCCGTCATAACCGATCATTGCCAGCGCTATATCCATGTTTTTTTCGAATTGCCCGGAATCGTAGTTGAAGACGAGGCCAGTCTGGAATGGGATAGCTGATTCTGGAATATAGTTGCGGCGCCGCAGTTGCACTGGATCGATGCCGAACTCAGCCGCTGCAGTGTCGATCGCCCGTTCCAAAACATAGGCTGCTTCCGGCCTCCCGGCGCCGCGATAAGGACCGGTCGAAGGCGTGTTGCTGAATACGCCAGTGACATGGGTGTAAATCGCCGGGGTCGTGTAGGTGCCGGCAAGAGTGCCAAGATTGTTGGTCGAGGAGTGAGGTCCAAACATGGTGAGGTAAGCCCCAAGATTGGCGGTCGTCGTCACTCGAAAGGCAAGGAACTTGCCGTCCACGTCCAGCGCGAGTTCAGCCGTCGAGCGGTTGTCGCGCGCCTGGTCGTCGACTAGGAAATGCTCAGTACGGTCGCCGGTCCATTTTACTGGACGGTCGAGATCTTTCGCTGCGTGCATGCAAAGTAAATTTTCGCAATAGGGGCCACTGCGCATGCCGAAGGCGCCACCCATATCTTCGCTGACGACGCGCAGTCGGTTCTGTGTTAGACCCAGCATGGGTTCAGCGATGGCCTGGCGCATTAGATGTGGACCCTGCGTGCCGGTATAGAGCGTAAAGCTTTCGTTAAACTTGTCGAATTCTCCGATGCATGCGCGTGGTTCCATCGGTGCTACTGCGACGCGGCTTATATCAATGTCGAGCGTGGTGACATGATGGGCACTCAGGATCGCGGACTCTACGGCGGCGCTGTCGCCTTGTTCGAATACGAAGCAGACATTGTCCGGTACCTCGTCCCAAACGGCAGGAGCACCATCGCGAACAGTGTCTTCGGTAGCTGTGACGGCGGGTAGCGGCTCGTAATCGACCATGACCAGTTCGGCGGCATCGCGCGCCTGGCTGTGGCTTTCAGCCACGACGAAAGCGATATAGTCACCGACATATCGCACCCGTTCCTGACGTAGTGGTCTATTGGGTGGGCTGAACATAGGGGAACTGTCTGCTTTTTCACGCGGGACCAGACAGGGCACGCTACCATAGTCTGCCATGTCTTCACCGGTATAAACGCGCAACACCCCGGGCGCAGCCAAGGCATCGCCAGTATCGATAGAGAGGATCCTGGCATGCGCGTGCGGTGATCGGACGACATAACCATAAGCCTGACCGGGCCGATTTTGGTCATCTGAGTAGCGGCCTCCGCCGCGAAGCAATCGTGGGTCCTCCCACCGCGGAACACCTTGGCCGACACCAAATTTTGTCATGTTCTCCCCCGGCGGACCGCGCCGCACTTTAAATTGCTATGTCCGGATGAACTGGTACGCCGATCATAGCCTGATGGCTTATAATTTGCGCAGTATGAAATTTACGGTCGACGACGTTGGACCCTTTTCTGATCCCTTATGGCGTTTCGTCCTTGGACGCAAGGCAGGTCGATATTTGCGACGGACACATCCGCTGCCCGGCGCCTTACATATTCATTGACACAGAACGAAATGAAATTTTGCGGCTGAACAGCGGCCAGTACGGTTTTCCCGAAGCACCGGATCTGCGGGCGATGACTGATGCGAAGGCGCAGCTGGAGTTCCTGTGCGAGCACTTATATCAATATTGCGACCTCTGGGCGCGGCCACCGAAACTGTTTCTGGAGAGCTATTTTACTTTCATTGGGGAGCAGGTGGCCGAGAATCAGGCCCAATTGGCAAAAAAGCTTGCTCCTTATGGTTCACTATTTTCGGTATCTGATTGGGCCTTGTCCGCGCCACGGCCCCTGCCGCGTGCGCAGATCAAGGCGGGTAAAACATATTGGCCCGTGGATTTTGCTTTTTGGCTTGGTGACCGAATTGTGGCTTTGGTGCTCAAAGGGTCAGAAACGACGACTATGGCTGATCTGAAGCGTATCTCGTCACTGAAAAAATATGGTGTCGACATGATCGAATTGAACGTCGATGAGCTGATGCAGGCAGGCGCGCAATGCCTTGAGCGAAATTTTGATGTCGAATTCGTGTCATTCTGGGAAGGAGAAACAATGCCTTCCAGCCCTTTCAAGGGCACCTCGCTGGACGACATCATTCGAGCATGATGTTTCTCGAGGGCAGCGCAGCTGACAGAAACAGACGGTGGTCTGTTGACCGATCGCCATGCGCGGCTAGCGCAGTGACGGCACATAATCGTTACGCCACAAACAGTCAGCCCGCAGTGTTGTTTGCGCGCCGAGAAAAGTTCGTCACGGTTAAAGTACATAAGTGAGCTGTGCGACGACCAGGGATTTGACACCGGGGGTCAGTATGTCAGCTAGATATCTGCCTCCAGCACGTATAGCCCGCCGATATGTCGATCTATGGCGTAAACTATCGCCTTCTCGTCGACATAGACATCGTTGATTTGAATGGCACCGGTAGGCGCACCGTCCGGGGCGGCGGGGACGTAGGATGCGATCTCCTTCGGCTGGAATGGGTTCGAGGTATCATAGGCGCGGACGCCACCATTGAAGAAAGTTGCGAAGATAATCGTATCGGAGCGGAAGGCAGGACCTGGGCGGTTCTCGTGCAAATTATGTGAGCCGTAACGACCGCCGCGCCGCCCGTGATCTTCGACTGGTGGCATCGGGAAGGTGCTGATGG
>Ga0114933_10006313_pt1 | contig 10520 bp, 12 predicted proteins | sample 4SBtaG_FD_89691 | JGI IMG/M metagenome (GOLD analysis project Ga0114933, IMG submission 89691) | Deep subsurface microbial communities from Kolumbo volcano to uncover new lineages of life (NeLLi) - 4SBTROV12_W25 metaG | ecosystem: Environmental > Aquatic > Marine > Volcanic | place: Kolumbo... | reverse complement strand
TAGATAAAGTTTTTTTAATTATATCTTCTTCTGACAACAATCGATATCTTATATATGGTGATAGTAGTGAGGTGGTATTTTTATTATTTGTAAAATCATAAGAGTAGTTTCTATTATCTGTGTAATAACTTCCAGTGTTTGGCAAATAAGAATCTTGAAGAGCCTGAGCTTCTTTCAAGCTTGATTGAAACATTAAAGTTAATTTTCTTTTTTATCTCTATTGAAGAAACTAAGATGTCTAACTCTTAAAGCGACTATAGCAAGAGCGATAATTAAAATTGAAAAGGATTCATAGATAAGAGCTATTGGCTCGGCATCTTTTGCTGACATGATTATTAATCTGGCAAGTGCTGTCATTGCTATGAATAGTGGGTAACTCATTCTAATAACTTTAGCTAGCCAGTACTCCTTAATCATACCTAGAACCTCTATGTAGATAAATAAAAGTAAAATATCTGCTAGTGTTACTTTTGCATTTTCAATCATTACAAGAATTTCTTGCCCAATAGCAATAAAAACACAAACCAAAAGGACTGTTAGAACTATTTTTTCTAATATTTCAAAATTATTACTCATAGACTTTTCTTAATAAGTTTTTATTTTTAACATATAACAACAGAGCAATAAACTCATAAATCAACCAACCAGCATGATAAATTATTGGCAGTCTAGCAAATTTAGATAAAATTCTGTATCTGGGTATCTCTTCCCAAACTATCAAAAATGCATCTAAACCTTTATGTAATTTATTATCTTTAACGATATGAAGTCTTCTAATTAATTCTTCCGGAGATAATTTGGTATCCTTTAATGCACTTTTGTTACTAATAACATCAACCCAATCAATACTAGTATTGATCTTTTTGTAATGGTTTATTTCAGTACGACATATGTTGCAAGATTCATTAAAATATCCTTTAATAGCCATATGTTTAATATAGTTTAGTTATAATTAAATTCAATTTTTCCAAATTTCCCAAAATCAGCACTTACTTTTGTGTTAGGAGTTAATTCATGAGCTTTTGTGCATGTACCAGTTGAAATAAATTGACCTTTTAATAGTGTTTCTCCTTTTTCAGCAATTTTATTAATTAACCATAAACCTGAATTAAGAGGATTTTCCATTACTTTGTTAACATTACCTTTGCCTACTATTTCATTATTGAAAGATATCTTGATTTCATGATCGTCAAAATTAATCTTATTCATTGAAAATACTTCAGAGTTTCTAATCCAAAATTCTGAAGCTCCATTTGTTGCTATTAAATTATATGCACCTATTTCTTTAAGATTCTTGTTAAAGCGAAAATCTACAATTTCTAATGAGCAAACAAATCCATCAAATAAATCATCAATATCTTTAATTGAAAAGGGGGCTTGAGAAATATTAATATCTTCTTTCACTCTTAAAGCTATTTCTGGTTCAATAAATGGTTTAGAAAATTTTTTAGAAGAAATATTTTTAGGCTCAACTTCATAAAATCTTGAAAATAAGTTTCCATAAAAAGGTTCAGAAATATCAAGTTGTTTTTGCCCATCTAAACTTGTACAGCCAACTTTTTTTCCAATAGAAATATTATCCTTAAGGCTTAAATAAAGAAGTTTTAATTCTTCTTGAATCATATAAGCCTCATAATCAGTTTTTGGTGTCAATTTATTAGGCAAGTCATTAATACTTGATTTATTTTGTCTATGCTTAAATAAAAATTTTGCAGAATCTTGGGCTTCAATATCTTTCATCATAAAGAGTATTTATTCATTTCATTATAATATTTTAGAGACTCTTCATATATTCCATTGTATTTTTTTGTAACATAATATTTTTCTTTTTTGTATTTAGAAAAAGAATTTGAAAGTTCTACATTTGTATACCAGACTTTAGACCAAATTCCATCACTTGGTCTTTTACCTTTAGGCCAACTCAGCATTTTTTTTGTAAATCTAATTTTTAATATTTTACATAGTTTTTTTAATATCTTTTCTGGATCTTGTAAGATTGTATCTGCGTTAATTACTGTGTATTTAATTTTATTTTTCTTTAATTTATTAAAAATTTCATATTGTTTTTTAAAACCAACATCATCAATGTTCATTAATAAATTTTTTTTTATATATGAATTAATTACCTTGGCAGGATGTCTAATTAAAAAACAATTGTGACCTTTGTTTAACCAATCCAATCTTGTATTTTTGATAATGTGATGGGTCATATGTTTTTGATAAAAAATTTCATTTTTCTTTGTTTTGTTTGTTATTATTTTAAATATTTCTTTTTGTGTTGTTGGATAATTATTGATTATTTCATCTTTCATTGGATGATCTAATTTTGTTTTTTTTAAATAATAAGCATAAAATGGCTCATCAATAACCTTGGTATCATTTCTGTTTTCAAAAGATCTCATTAAGGCTGTACTTAAATTACGGGGACCTGACCACATAAATATAATCATTATGATTCCATTAATTCTAGATATAAATTCCTTATTTTTTTAGTTATTAAATTCTTTTTTAAATCAAAGATTCTATTATTAATTTTTTTGACAGGAATAATATTAGCAAAAGTTCCTGTAACAAAAGATTCATCTGCTTTTAAAACATCTTTTAATTTAAAGTTTTTTTCATAAACTTTAATTTTATTTTTCTTACATAAGTCTACTACTTTTTGACGAGTAATTCCTCTCACACAATATTTTCCTGTTGATGTGAAGACACATTTATTTTTAATATAAAAAAAATGAGTACTATTATTAGTTGCAATATTTCCATTTATATCAAACATAAGCGCTTCATCAGCTTTTTGTTTTTTTGCCTCTATGCATGCAATTATGCAATTAAGTTTACTTAAAGAGTTAATTCTTGGGTCTTGAACATTATGAGGTCCTCTAATTGTTTTAACAGTTTTCAAAACCAAACCTTTCGCATAAACAGATTCTTGTGGTTGTTTATATTCAGGAATTACAACAATTGTCGGTTTTGAAATAGTGAATGCAGGATCTTGATATGGTGTACTTTTAACACCTCTTGAAACAACTAATCGTAGATGCACATCCGTTCTCATCTTATTAATTTCAATTGTGTCATTGAGAATTTTAGTAATTTCTTTTTTAGATAAATGAATTTTAAGGTCTATTTTTTTTGCATCATCAAATAGTCTTGTTAAGTGATCTTTTAAAAATAAAAATTTATTATTATGATATCTTATTCCAGACCACACACCATCACCAAGTAAAAAACCTGAATCAAATACTGACACCTGAGCTTTTTCTCGTGTATAGAATTTATCGTTTACAAAAATTTTGATGTTTTTATTTCTTTTATCTTTAATGTAATCATGACTTGACGGCATAAAGATACTAATAATAAAATAAAGGGTAGAAATCTACCCTTTATTCAAAGAACGAGATATTACAAATACAAGGAGTTTATGCTACGTTCTTAACTTTATCTTGAGCTTTATTGATTGCTTGATCGATATCATTAATGATGTCATCAATATGCTCAATACCGACAGATAATCTTATGTAACCAGGGGTTACACCAGCACGAAGTTGATCTTCAGTGCTTAACTGTGAATGAGTTGTAGAGGCAGGGTGGATAGCAAGTGTTCTTGCATCTCCAATGTTTGCAACATGATAGATTAATTCAAGACTATCTATAAATGTTTTTCCAGCCTCTATTCCTCCTGCTAGTTCAAACCCAACTAATGGGCCATTTCCATCTTCAAGATACTTTTTTGCTCTTTCTTTATTAAGACTAAGAGAGTACTTTGGATGAATTACACGATTTACATTTTTTTTACCTGTTAAGAAATCAGCAACTTTTTCAGCATTATCTTGATGTTTTTTATAACGAATTGGTAAAGTTTCTAATCCTTGAATAAAATTAAATGCATTAGTAGGTGAAAGTGCAGATCCTAAATCACGTAATAGAACAAATCTTGTTCGAACAGCAAAAGTAATGTTAGCACCAAGAACTTCAGGCACTACTTTACCAAGTACCCAACCCCAATAGCTAGGTTCTGGTTGATTGAAATTAGGCTGTCTTTCAGGAAATTTTGTCCAATCAAAATTACCTCCATCGACTATTATTCCGCCAATTGAAGTACCATGACCACCGATCCATTTAGTTAAGGAATGAACAACTATAGCAGCTCCATGTTTAATAGGCTTACACGTTATTGGTGCAGCTGTATTATCTACTATAAGTGGAATTCCTAACTCTTTACCTAGTGTTGCAACTTCCTCTATAGGAAAAACATTTAGTTTAGGATTTGGAAGTGTTTCTGCATAAAAAGCTCTCGTTTTAGAATCTGATAATTTAACAAAAGTCATTGGATCTTTAGGATCGGCAAATCTGACTTCTATTCCAAGTTTATTAAAAGTATTAGCAAACTGATTCCAAGTTCCTCCATATAAATCGGTTGAAGATACTATATTATCTCCAGCCTGACATAAATTTTGAATAGCAAATGCTGAAGCAGCTTGACCAGAAGAAACTGCAACTGCAGCTAATCCACCTTCTAATTGAGCAATTCTTTCTTCAAGAACTGTTGTTGTAGGATTCATTATGCGAGTGTAAATATTACCAAGTTCTTTTAATGAAAATAAGTTACTTGCATGTTCCTGACTATTAAATTGATAACTTGTTGTTTGATAAATAGGTACAGCAACTGAATTTGTTGATTCATCATTTCTGTAAGAGCCACCATGAAGAGCTATCGTTTCAGGGTGTAAAGATTTTGTGGTCATTTTTAGTCCTTTCTCTTTAGTACTTTTTTTTCAAAGGTGTACAATCTGTTAATCAAATACCTTAAATTAAATAAATAGAATAATTTTTTAAGAAATATAGAAAAATAAGTATATATTTCTATTATTTTCTATTATATATATAAAAAATAGAAAAATATTCTTAATTATGGATAATATAGATAAAAAAATACTAGAAGAACTACAAAAAAATTCCTCCCAACCGCTTTCTGAATTATCAAAAAAAGTCGGCTTATCTAATACTCCTTGTTGGAATAGAATTAAGAAATTAGAAGAGGAGAAAATAATAAAATCAAAATCAATTATTTTAGATAATAAAAAAATTAATTTATCTATTACTGTTTTTTTATCAATATCTATACAAAATCATACTGAAGCATGGTTAAAAAATTTTCAAAAAATTGTAAATAAATATGATCAAATTATTGAAGTACATCGCTTGACTGGTAGTAATAGCGACTACCAAATTACAATTCTTTCACCTTCAATAGAAGAGTATGATAGATTTCAACAATTATTAATTAAAGAAATTGAATGTACCAATATGTCATCACATATATCTCTTCAAACAATTAAGAAAACTAATAAATATCCATTACATTTTATTCAATAAATTCATTTGAGTAATTATTATTAAAATATAAGAAGGTTGCGTGTTAAATAAAAACCTTTTAATTTTATCTATAGGTCAAATATTTTCTTTTACATCACCTGTTGTTAGTGTTTTGTTAAGTGGCATTATTGGTTCTTCGATGACCAATATAAATTATTTAGCAACGCTGCCGACAGCTTTAATGATCGTAGGTACTGCTATTGGTTCATTATTTGCTGCCAAAATAATGAAAATGAAAGGACGTAAATTTGGATTTTCTTTAGCATCTATAATTAACAGCTTATTTTCTTTAGTTTGTGCTTATGCAATTTTAATAAATAGTTTTGGTTTATTTTGCTTAGGCAATTTATCTATAGGTCTTTCGGTAGCATTTGCACAACAATATCGTTTTGCTGCTACTGAGTCTGTAGAATCTTCATATATACCTAAGGCAATATCTTTAATTCTTCTCCTAGGTATAGTTGCTTCATTACTTGGAGCTAACATTGTTTCAATTACAAAAGATTTTTACATTACTACATATGTTGGTTCTTATATAGCAATGTCATTTTTAACTATAATTCCTTTTTTCTTTTTTATTTTTTATACAAATCAAAATAGAAATTTTGATGAAGTAATAAAATCACAAAAATCAATATTTGAATTATTATCTAATAAAAATATTCAATTATCAATTTTAAGTGCGGGAGTAGGTTATACGACTATGAGTATCTTAATGACTGCAACTCCAATTTCTATGAATATGATGCATGGTTTTAGTCTTTTCTCCACTGGTATAGTTTTACAATTGCATGTTGTAGGAATGTTTTTACCATCATTAATTACTGGAGATTTAATAAAATTATTTGGACACAAAAAAATGATTTTAATAGGAATAATAATTATGTTTGTAACAATTCTTGTTCAATTTAACTTTGAAACTTATTATGGTTATATGATTGGTTTAATATTGTTGGGTATTGGATGGAATTTTCTGTTCGTTACTGGCACAAGCTTGTTAGTTGTTTCATACAATAAGGAAGATAAGTTTTTAGCACAAGGTCTCAACGACTTTGTTGTTTTTTCTTGCCAATCTATTGGCGCTTTATCAGCTGGTATTTTATTATTTGCAACAAGTTGGAAGATTCTAAATTTAATTTGTTTACCCTTATTAATTCTTATTTTATTGTTTCTCTTTGTTAACAATAAATCAAATAAACAATGAATAAACGAAAAGTAGGTTTTATTGGAGCTGGCTATATGGGTTTCGGTATGGCCAAAAATTTAATAAAAAATTTTGATGTATATGTAATTTCTCATAAAAATAGAAATCCTATAGATAAACTTGTCAATGAAGGTGCGAAAGAAGTTTCAAGTTATGAAGAGCTTTTAAATGAGAATTTAGATTGTCTAATGATGTGTGTTACAAATACACCAATAGCTACTAGCATTGCAGAAAAAATATTTCCTTTCATACATAATGAACTGTTAATAATAGATTTAACTACACATGATAAAACTGGAACTAAAAATATGAAAAATATTTTTAGTTCCAATAATATTAAATACACTGTTAATCCTGTTATGGGCGGACCCGTACAAAGTGAACAGGGTATTCTTGGAGGTATTTGGGGAGGAGATAGTTCACATTTTGAAGAGTCAAAAAAATATTTATCTTCTTTTTGTAAGAATGTTTTTAATTTTGGTTCAGTTGAAAAAGCTGCTAAAGCAAAATTACTTTCAAATTTCTTATCTCTCTTAACAACAACTACAGTAATAGAGTTCTTTAGATCTGCAAATAAACTTGATATTGATATTAATCTTTTATGCAATGTGGCCAAATTAGGCTCAGGTAATTCTGGTGCATTAGAAAGAATTGCAAGCAAAGCTTTGCAAGGAGACTTCAAGGGATATGTTTTTTCAGTAAATAATACTCTTAAGGATTTAACCTATATTAGTGATTTATTAGCAGACTCTAAAAATGGTGAGGATCTTTCTAAAATTGCAAAAAGTTTTTACGAATCTGCAAAAGAAAAAGGTTTCGGTGATTTACTAGTTAGTGAGCTTATTGAAAAAGATTATTAAATTTATATGAGCAAATTAATTCCAATAATTTATATGATTGGTGTATTATTATTAGTATTGCCAAGTTTTATTAAATCTAACAATAATTTAAAAACCTTTTTGACTAATTTAAGTATTTGGGTAGCGCTATTGTTGATTTTATTTTCTTTATACTATGTATTTAAATTATTAATTTAATATTATCTCTTTATTCACTTATTAAATAGTATTAAGCTAAAGTTCATGAAAGAAAAATTTTTTGGTATATTTTTGGGTTTTGCTGGATATACAATTTTTGTTTTTTTGGACTCAATAATTAAAAAATATTTAGTTCAAGATTACCCAGTTTTAGAAATTAATTTTTATATATGTTTGTTTAGTTTAATCCCTATTTCAATAGCACTTCAATTTTTTACAGGATGGAACGTTTTAATAAATAACAAAGTTCACATTCAATTATTTAGAGGTGTGCTAGGTTTAATATGCGCTGCCATAATAATTAACTCTTTTAGAGAGCATGCATTTAGCGAAATTTATCCTATTTTATTTAGTGCTCCATTGATTTTAACTTTGTTGTCATATTTTGTATTAAAAGAAAAAGTAGGACCAAGAAGAATAGTTGCGGTTTTAATTGGGTTTGTAGGTGTTTTAATTGTTTCAAGACCTGGTACTATTCATTTTACTTTTAGTTTATTCCTTTTGTTTATTGGTGCAATAATATTAGCTGTTAATGTTCTTCTGATAAGAATGTATGCAAATAATCAATCTTCAGTAGCTTTTGCTTTTTATGGTTTCTTATCTGGATTAATTCTTAGTGCAGTTTTGATGTATAACAACTATGTTCCAGTAAATGGTTCAGATATTTATATATTTTTTATTTGTGGCATTATAGCTGGTTCTGGAGGATTGTGTATTAGCGCTGCTTCAAAAACTCTAGAGTCAAGTCTTTTTGCTCCTTTGCAATATTTTCAATTATTAGCTGGTTTTGTTTTTGGGTATTGGTTTTTTTCTGATCTACCTGATTTTTATGAAATTTTAGGTTCAATTGTAATTTCTTTTAGTGGATTATTCATTATTTACAGAGAATATAAGATTGGTTTAAGGCCATATTTAAGTGAGCAAAGCAGAATTAGAGACGTCATAAATAGAGGTCATTAAAATTAAAAAAGATAATAATTCATTTTTAATCTTGTAAATTTAAAAATATTAAATATATACGAAATCGATTTCGTATGAACTTAAAAGATTTTTCAAAAAAAATAGGTGTTAATCCATCAACTATTTCTCGTGCTCTTAATAATTATCCTGACATAAGTCAAAAAACTAAAGAAACGATTGTTAAACTTGCAAAAAAACATAATTATAATCCTAATAAATCAGCTCAATTTATAGGATCTATTAAAGCGTCATCTAATTTTAAAGTACTTATAGCAGATAAAATTTCTGAAGCTTCTTATAAAATTTTTAAAAACAACAATATAACTGTCGATAAAAAATTTAATTTATCAGAAGAGGAGATAGTAGCTATTATTTCCAAGTATGATGGTGTGGTTGTTAGATCTTCAACTAAAATTACAAAAAAAATAATTGAAAAATCCAAACGTTTAAAAGTTATTGCGCGTGCAGGTGTTGGGGTCGATAATGTTGATGTTAAAAGTGCAACAGATAAAGGTATAATTGTTATGAATTCACCTCAGAGCACATCAAGAACCACTGCTGAACATGCTATTAGTTTAATATTTTCACTTGCTAGAAAAATTCCATTTGCACATTTATCTACAATCAATAAAAAATGGCAAAAGGAACTTTTTAAAGGCGTTGAGTTAAAATCAAAAACCATTGGTTTAATAGGTTGCGGTAATATAGGTTCAGAAGTTGCCAAAATTGCAAAATCCCTCCAGATGAATGTGATAGTTTATGATCCTTATTTAAGTGCTGATCGTATTGAGTCTTTAGATGCTGAAAAATCTTCATTAGAAGAAGTTTTAAAATTATCTGATTTTGTTTCTCTACATCTCCCTATCATGAACAGCACAAAAAATATTATTGATAGTAAAAAAATAAAATTAATGAAAAAAACTTCTTATTTAATAAATGCAGCTAGAGGAGGTTTAATAAATGAAGATGATTTATATAAAGCTTTAAGTAAGCAAAATATTGCAGGAGCTGCTTTAGATGTATTTGAAAATGAACCACTTATTGATTCGCCTTTGTATTCTTTAGACAATATTATTTTAACTCCACATTTAGGTGCATCAACTGTTGAAGCTCAGGATGCTGCATCTATTCAAATATCTAACCAAATATCTGATTTTTTAAAAAGTGGATCAATTATTAATTCTGTAAATATGTCTTCCATTTCAGGAAGTGAAAAAAAGTTATTGGGACCTTATTTGGATCTTTCATATAAACTTGGTACTTTTGCTGGCCAGCTGACAGAAAATGCAATTAAAGCAATTACTATCGAATATGAAGGTACCGCCTCAATGGTAAATCAAGATTTACTTACAAGAAATATTATTCACAATTTATTAGGCTCATTTATTGATAATGTTAATTCTATTAATGCAATAGAGATAGCTAAATCTAGAAATATAAAAATATCCACTTTACAAAATGATCAACCCTCTGAATATAATACATTGATCAGATTAACATTAACTACTGATAGACGGTCAAGATCAGTTGCTGGTTCAATTTTTGGAGGACAGTCAAGAATAGTTGAAATAAAAGGTATTAAAATAGATGCTGAACTAGGAAACTTTAATGTATATTTAACAAATAAGGATAAAGTTGGTGTAATTAATAGTGTAACACAAGTTTTAACTAAAAATAATATTAACATTGCAACTTTCAATTTAGGAAGAGTATCGCCAGAAGGTGAAGCTATAGCCCTGATACAAACTGATCAAATATGTGATGAGCCAATCTTAAATTATCTTCGTAAAATTAAAAATGTAAATCAAGTTAAATCAATTGTGATATGAGTCATAATGAATTGCTTGTATTAACATTTGTTTTAAATGAGTCGGATAAAAATACTTTCCACACTCTAATATCTATAATAAGTAAATATTTACTTTCCCTTGATATAATTA
>Ga0114933_10006309_pt1 | contig 10523 bp, 10 predicted proteins | sample 4SBtaG_FD_89691 | JGI IMG/M metagenome (GOLD analysis project Ga0114933, IMG submission 89691) | Deep subsurface microbial communities from Kolumbo volcano to uncover new lineages of life (NeLLi) - 4SBTROV12_W25 metaG | ecosystem: Environmental > Aquatic > Marine > Volcanic | place: Kolumbo... | reverse complement strand
TTTAGGACCTTCTCCAATTGATCCTTTGAGATCGATTGCTCCCCTGCAGCCTGAATAAAGGCATCTCGGTACGACTTATCATCCTCGTAGTCCGTAGATGGGAATCCTCCAAAAGTATCGAACCCGATGAGTTTGTGTGAAAAGGCATTTCCAAATAAATCTCTAAAACCGGCAAATCTTGCGAAACTAACCCCTTTGAATACACCGCACTCAATGATAGCTCCAGGGATTTGATTCACCATTTTAAACAATTCGTAATGTGCCAAAAATTTACTCAACCTCGTATTGTCGCAACTTAAGTAAAAATTATTCTCGTACTCAAACGACTTAGTCCTATCAGGTAGCTGAATCATACACTTGCGTTTAAATAAAATTGGAAAAAGTTTTGTAAATTGCGATACCCTTTGGCCCACTTCGCTCCGGATGGAACTGAAAGGCGAAGAGGGAGTCATTATAGCAAAGTGCGGACGGGAACTCTACTTCTCCATATCGAGTTACGGCGAGCACAGATTCAGGAGAGTCCGGAGCTACATGGAACGAATGGACAAAATACATAAATGGAGAATCCCCAATTCCCTCGAGCGGAGTTCCTTCCCAGCTATTCATTCCGTTCATCGGCTTCAAGGCCGTGTTCCATCCTACCTGCGGGATCTTCAATGTTCGGCCGCTCTCATTCTTTGGTTCGTTAAACTTTACAACGGACCCTGGAATCACGCCGAGCCCCTCATGCCGGCCAAACTCCAAGCTTTCTGTCATAAGAAGCTGCATGCCAAGACAAATTCCCATGAACGATTTCTCGTTTGCTGCTTTCTTGAGCACATCAACCATTCCCTGCTCTCGCAAGGTGTCCATAGCGTCCCGATACGCCCCAACCCCCGGAAGGATAACGGCATCCGCATTCGTCACAACGTCTGCATCCGTTGTAACTTCCGCGCGCATACCGGCAGCAACTGCTGCATGCTTTACGCTGAAGAGATTTCCCATCCCGTAATCTACGATAGCAACATGTTTCATACTACACTCTACAGTCTATGCTTACCTCGCGAAGCGATTGTTTTATATCCTGAATGCGAGCAGGTCGAATGGAGGCAAATGTTCGTCTAGATCGAAGGTACTCAACGTTCCCCTCGTCTGAATAATCATCATCTTCCTGTTCATTTTGAATGCATTCGTAATGAAGAAGTGAAGCGAGCGCAACAGCGTCCGCAGCTCCTTCCGTCATAACCTCATTTACGTCTTCCACCTTTCCAGCTCCACCACTTGCGATCACCGGAATAGGGACGGACTCCGCGATCCTTTTTACAAGATCAACATCAAATCCATTTCCTGTCCCCTCCTGATGAATCGCGGTAAGTACAATCTCGCCGGCCCCAAGTTCGGCTACCTTCTTTGCCCAATCAAACACATCTACCCCCGTTTTCTCGCGGCCGTTTTCTGTGTACGCCTCGTACGTTCCGTCGCTCTTCTTAATTGCCTCAATGGAGACAACAATAGTTGAGGAGCCGAACTTATTCGATGCTCGTGAGATAAAATCCGGGTCGTTGATAACGGCCGTGTTCATGGATACTTTGTCCGCTCCAGCGTTCAGAACGGAGCGAATGTCTTCGAGCGTTCGAAGCCCGCCGCCAACACAGAGCGGAATAAAAATCTCGCGACTGGTCTTCTCGATGATCTCCGTTAAGCTATTGCGTCCGTACAAACTCGCAACGACATCCATGTAAATAAGCTCGTCCGCTCCCTCTTCGTAATAGTATTTTGCAAATTTTTCCGGCTTCCCTAAAACGCGGAGCCCCTCAAGATGGATTCCTTTTACAAGATTTGGTCCTTTAATGTCGAGTCTAGCGATGATTCGCGGATAGTGCGCCATATTCAGATGCTCTGATACTCATTTTAACAGAGTCATGAAAGCGTCCCTCGCGAAAAATTTCATCTCGCAAAATTCCCTCTCGTACAAACCCCTTCTTTTCGTAAAATCGAATCGCTCGCTGCTGCGACGCATTTCCTCCAAGCCATACCTTATTCATACCAAGCGTCTCGAACGCATGTTTCAGGATATAGTCCGTCGCCTCTCCAGCAACTCCAGTTCCCCAAAACGATTTCTTGATGTGAATTGTATACTCTGCACTCCGTATTTGCCAGCTTAGGTGATGAAGTCCAATAATTCCAACCGGTTCATTGTTCGTCTTATCAAGAATCGTAAAAATGACATTATCCTTTTTCATGAGCGCCTCGTACAATTCTTCCATACGGCGTTTGCTCGCCGGGCGAATCCCATGACTCAGATACCGGTGAAAGTCCGGTTCGTTTGCCCAGCTGTAAAAATGCTCCGTGTAATCCTCTTTCTCCACAGCACGCAAACAAATCTTCTTGCCCGTGTAGAAATACGGACCCCGATCATCTTGGAGCACCACCTCTTCTACAATTTTCTCGCCGGGCGATTCATGAATCGCCCCTACGGCCTCACGAACTCTATCGAGGTCTTCCTGCGTATCTATATCCATCGAACTCACAGCGTCCATTTCCATCGCGTCGAATGGGTGCGTAATAATAAGCCCGCGACGAAGCGCCTCCCTTCTTGTCGCGTATACAGCTCCGTTAATTTGATACGTCGGAGTGAGCTCCTGCCTCTCTTTTTTAAAGTAGTCAACGCTGTCCTGCACAAACGAACACGCTCCGCCTTCTCCGAGCGTTACCATCCAGTACGGTGGGTACTCAGAAGGCTTCACGCTCACAACGGATTCCGCTGAACTGCCTACAAGCTTTTCAAGTGCTTCGTCAATATGCTCCGGCTTCCGAAGTGGTGAAGTTGGCTGAAGGGTGACGATAATATCGTACCTATCTCCAACTGATTCCAAAAACTGAACTGCGTGTTCAATGACTGGCGGCGTGTGCGTTACGTCTTCTGCGAGATAGGCTGGCCGCTTAAACGGAACTTCCGCCCCATGCTCGCGTGCGGCGTCCGCAATCGCATCGTCGTCCGTTGTCACGATACATCGATCGATGTATCGACTTTGTTTTGCCGCTTTAATCGTGTGCGCGATAAGAGGCTTTCCAGCAAGATCGATAATATTCTTTCCAGGAAGCCCCTTGGAACCGCCTCGAGCCGGGATCACTGCTAGTACTTTTTGAGATTGAATCATACTATCTGACTAACCCCCTATTTTCATATATTTTTTCAAATGCCCTGACAACATCTTTCATATCCTCCACCGTGAACGGAACGTGCATCCTTTGCAAGCAGATTAACCTCGAGCAAATATCTTCCGCTACCTTACAGTGAACCGAGGCGTAATCCCGTTCCTTACATTCCTGAAAAACTGGATTCTTGTATAAAGGATGCGGGTACCCAGCGCTCGCCGGAATCCCTTCGGAAGCAAGAAGTTCTATGCAATCTATTCTAGAAACCCCGAACACAGATTCATCGATCAACACAGCGAACAGATGACATACCTCACCCTCCTTGTAGTGGAGTGTCTTTAGTCCTGGAATAGTTCCGAGACCGAATTCTAAATACGCGGCATTTTCTTTTCGCACTTCGTTAAACTGATCTAGCTTTTTCATTTGCTCTATACCAATCGCTGCAGCCACTTCATCCAGACGAAAGTTGTATCCAAGAATCTGCGACCAATATTCACGCGGTGTACCGGTGACCCATGCCTCTCCATGATTCCTTACGAGCCGGCAGCGTTCTGCGATCCCGTCATCATTCGTTGTGATCATTCCCCCTTCTCCAATCACAATGTTCTTCGTTTCCACAAAGCTGAAAATGCCCATGACACCGATAGCTACAACTTTTACTCCATCATGAAGCGCGCCAGGAGCCTGACAAGCGTCTTCTATCAGGAGAAGATTCCGGCGAGTAGCGATCTCCTGCAAACGAGCAAGATCTGCGACCTTCCCGTAAATATGCACCGGCATAATCGCTTTTGTTTTTTCTGTAATTGCTGCCTCGACAAGAGATGGATCCAGGCAAAACGTGTCCGGGTCAACGTCCACAAACACTGGATATGCGCCAACCATACGAACGGCTGCTGCTGTTGCGGTAAACGTGAACGGAGGAACAATCACTTCGTCCCCCTCACCTATCCCGGCCGCTGCGAGCGCAACATGAAGCGCGCTTGTTCCAGAGTTCACGGAGATCGCATATTTTACTCCGAGATACTTCGCGAAATCAGCCTCAAACTCTCGAACTCGTTCCCCGCCAAGATTATTTTTATAAAATCCTGAAAGCTGTTTCGACCGTATCACCTCTTCTGCTGCCCGCATCTCTTCTTCCCCAAGAGGCGCTAAGTATTCGAACGGCTTTGTGCGTACTTTCGACCCTCCATGTATGTATAATTTTTCCGCCATACTATCGTTTTAATAACCCGTCTTTTGTAAAACTTGTTTCTCGCGCTTTCACGTACCTTCCTCTATCTTTAAGAGGAAGCTGTACAGTTTGACCACCGCGGTCTTCGGACGCATGAAACGCCATGGCGATTTGAAGAGACGCTCTTCCGTCCTCTCCACTACAGCGAACCGTTTCCTTCCGTTCTATAGCTCTAGCAAGATTATCAATCGCATTCAGAATGAGCGGAGCTGATTGCAAGTCTCCTGTATCCGCTTTTTCAAGCTCCAAAATACCTGACTCATTCTTACTTTCTTTCCCAAAAAACAGCTCGACCGCTTTTTCCGCTCGCACCATCCCTCCTGCGCGCATCATTCCCTTCTGTCCATAGATCTGCAGTTCAAATAATACATACCTCCGCCAGCTCGCATCAAAAAAGCAGGTCACTCCGTTTTCAAATGTGATTGTTCCTCGTGCGCCCGGATCCGTACTCGCGTCCGGAAGAAGACAGCCTGAAACAGAAATTGCATTCCCGAGATACATGCGTAAAAGATCAAACACGTGCGTGCCACCATTAAGGAGTCCCACGGTAGAAAACGCATTCACCAAATCAATCTCACCAACCGTGCGCTTCTCAATCTGATCTTCCACATACTGAAAGTTTGTATCCCACCGCCGTGAATGATTAATCATCAAGACAGACTCGGAAGCTTTGCACGCCTCGATCATTGCATCCGCTTCCTTTAAAGAAGGAGCGATCGGCTTTTCACAAAAAATACCCTTCACCCTTTTTCGCGCTGCTGCAATCACCACCTCTGCATGCGCATCTGGCGGGGTACAAACACTCACCATGTCGAGCGACTCATTCGCAAGCATATCAATGTACGACGTGTACACCTTTTCTACCCCGTACTTCTTTGCAAGCTGTTCCGCCTTGTCTTTATCGATATCACACACGGCAACCAGCTGCGTTCGGCTACTCGCTTTGTATCCAGCAGCATGTGAGACCGGACCTTTAATAAGCGGATCTTCGTCAAACAAAAACCCCATCCTCCCACATCCTACAATCGCTGCTCGATATACCTGATCCATATCTATTCTCCGCGTGAAATCCGATTAAGCTGTTTAACTGTATCCTGATATTCCTTCCACTGCCCGGCGTCGAGCCACCCTTCCTTAATAGGATACATCGTCACCTTATGCTCCTCCATCACTCTGTCGATAAGAACATTCATCGGAACCGGCTCCATATGATCTAAATGATCGAACACTCGCGGATGCATAACGTACAGTCCTGTGTTGATCGTTACGTCATGTACCGGCTTCTCTTCAATTGACTGCAAGCTACCGCCCTCGCACTTCAGCACCCCAAACGGCACATGCACTTCTTTATGACACCCAACAATCGTCATGACTGCTTCTTCCGCCCGGTGCCAGGAAAGAATGTCTTCAAAGTTTACGTCAAAAAGCGAATCGCAGTTGATGACAAAAAACGGTTCAATGAGTTTTTCTCGAAGCAGGGACAGACTCCCGGCAGAATCTAAAAAAGTTGGCTCTTCAATCCAGTCGATACTGTATTCACCCTGAAGTTCTTGAAGAAATAGCTTGATGTACTCCTTCTTATAGTTAAGCGTGTAAATGAAGTTTGAAAAACCTTGTTGAACGAACTTGTCCATGATGTGCTGCACGATTGGCTTTTCCCCAATCGGCACGAGAGGCTTTGGAAGAATTCGTGTAAACGGATCCATACGCGTCCCCTTCCCGCCCGCCATAATCACGACTGGATTCGAATACTGCTTCACCTGTTTCGCCCCAGACACATGCATAATGTCGGCAGTTGAAATAATACGTACAACTCGTCCACCCTCATCAAGCACCGGAATGAGTCCGATACTTCGTTCCTCAATGAGATGCTTCATCTCGCCACTAAGAACCGTCTCGCTTACAGAAAGGGAGATAAAATCTTCGCACATAACGAGACGAACAGCTTCATGAAAATGGCTTCCGCCAAGAAGACCTCGACGGATATCACCGTCCGTCACAGTTCCAACAAGTCGCCCGTCCGGTTCCTGAACAAATAAAATTTCGCGCCCGGTTTCATTCAAAACAACCATCGCTTCTTTAATACTGGCTGACGGCGCAATCAGGAGTGTTTTAAACTGATCAAGATCCATACGAGGCTACACTTTATCACGGAATCTTTTTCCCTGTAACCCGCTAAAATCTGTGCTTCGAAGCGTCTCCAAAATGCGCTCCGTTGCTCTTCCATCTCCATACGGATTGACCATTCCTGCAAGCGCGCTCTGAAATGCAGAAGAAAGCGCTTGTTCTAGCCCGTCCTGAATAGCGCCCTCCTCGCAAGGGACATCGATCACATTGTTTGCACGCACGCGGCCGCCCTGACGGTCCCCAATATTTACAACCGGCAAACAAAATGAAGACGATTCAATAATCCCACTCGACGAATTCCCGATCATGCACTCAGCATGCTCGAGTAGCGAAAAGTAGCGCTTCCCTCCAAGTGATGCTCGGTAGATGGCGCGATCAGGATACTGCTTTGCGAACTCCTCAAGCAAACGGGTCATCGTTTGCCCGCCCGGGTCCGCGTTCGACCCGGTGCAAACGAAATGCACGTCATCCCGTTTTTGTATTACAACGAGCAATCGGTTCATCTGTTCTTCTGGAGATAAACTTGAAAGCGTTTCTGGGTGATACGTAAGCGCGACAAGCCGCTTAGATGGATCAATCCCTAGTTCAGCACAAAACTCGTCTTTACTCATCCGTGGAATGGACGCGATACCGTCGAGCCCAGGAGCGCCAACACAAAACACACACTCCGGATCCTCTCCCATCTGAATAATGCGATCGCGATACGTTTCCGTAGAGCAAAAATGGAGATGCGAGAGTTTTGTAATTGCGTGGCGAAACGCGTCGTCGATCGCTCCGTGCGTTACCTCGCCGCCATGAAGATGCGCAACAGGAATACGAAGCGGAACGGCAGCACTCGCGGCTGCAAAAATTTCGTACCTGTCGCCAAGGAGAATAATGAGATCCGGCTTCAATTCGTTGTATGCATCCGCTATTCCAGCAACCGCCCGTCCCATCGCGGTCGCGATCTCAATTTGCGAGTCCCCCTCAAGCCTCAAATCAACTTCTTTACTCACCTCAAACCCATCCGCTTTGATCTGATCAATCGTGCGTCCAAGAACGTGTACAAGATGCGAGCCCGTGACAATAAGTTGAAAATCAATTCCTTGATCATCCTTCAGAGATTGCATGAGGGGTTTCATGATTCCGTATTCAGCTCTACTTCCTGTAATAACTGCCACACGCTTCATATCTCGATGCATTCATCCAATTCGAAATCTCGAATTGCTTTTGTACCAATCACTTGGTCCCAATGCATCGGAGAAATCCCGTCAGCCGGACGCTTCGACGTAATCGCATCCGCCTCGATACGATCTCCTGCAGAGATACGTTTCGTCGCAACGATACTCTTTCTGGCAACGAGAGCGATTTCTTTTTCTTTTTCCGTTGGCACCTTCTCAGCGCTTCCAAGAGCAATCTCGATCTGACGCACGGCTGAGATCATGATCTTTAACTCATTCGGTTCAAGCGAAGCCTTATGATCCGGTCCTGGCATGTTTCTACTCAGCGTAAAATGCTTTTCAATCACCTCCGCCCCAAGAGCGGTTGCCGCGATAGGAACTTCGATGCCTCGCGTGTGATCCGAATAGCCGACTCGGATCCGAAGTTCTTTTCGTATCGTCTCCATAGCACGAAGATTCACGTCTTCGATATCTGTTGGATAATTCGTATGGCAATGCAACGCGATAAGATCTTTCTTTTTTACTCCGGCTTTCATGAGTGCATCTGATCCTTCCTTCACTTCCTGAAGGGTCGCCATGCCGGTTGAAAAAATAACCGGGATGCCTTTTGACCCAACTGCGCGAAGCAGCGGAAGGTTCGTAATTTCACCGGACCCAATTTTAAAACGTTTAACTCCGAGACGAGCAAGAAACTCTGCGCTCCAAACATCAAACGGCGAGGACATAAACTCAATGCCAAGTTTTTCACATTCAAGAAGAAGCTCCTTATGAGCATCTTCCGAAAGTTCGAGTTTACGGAGCATGTCCGCCTGAGAAGCATCAGATCCTGTATTCTCACGCTGATACGAAGCTCGCTTTGCACTTTCTGTGACAAGATCTTTTGTTCGAAACGTCTGAAACTTTACCGCATCCGCCCCTGCCTCGTGCGCCGCATGCACGAGTTGTTTTGCAATCTGAAGATCCCCATTATGATTCACCCCTGCTTCTACAATAATATATGTATTCATACGGCTGGCACTCCTTTTACAAGCTGTCCTTCTTCTACATCTTTTACCACAACGGACCCAGCCCCAACAACACACCCTTTTCCAAGCACTCTCCCATGAATCACAGTAGCCCCCACTCCTACAAACGCTTCATCCTCTACTTTGCAGTCTCCAGAAAACACAGCTCCTGGCGCAATGTGTACGTGCGATCCTACTTGGCACCCATGATCGAGCTGCGCGCCTGTGTTGATGATGGTATTCTCTCCGACCTGAACGTCCACCTGTACAATAGCCCCTGCCATCACATGTACTCCTTCCTGGAGCTGTACATTCCCTGCGATAATCGCTGCAGGGTGAACAAGACTTGGTATATCAAACCCAACAAACTTCAACTTTTCAAAAATCCGTTTGCGCAGCGTATTGTCTTTTACGCTTCCAACGCCAACTACCGCCGCGCATCCGATCTCAGCAAAAATCCTTTCAAGATCCTGGTCGCGAGCTATCACCGGAACGCCGAGCACCTCAGACCCGATCTCCAGATTCTCGTCCACAATTCCAAGAATAGAATACCCTTTAAACTCTGATATAAGATCAATAAGCACCCGCGCATGCCCGCCGCCGCCTACGATGATGAGTTTTTTAGACATGTGAAAAATACTCTTTAATAGCGTTTACGACAAAATGAACTTCGTCCTCGGTGAGCGATGTGCTGCATGGCAAGTTTATTCCCATCGACTGAATCCGAGGCGCCTCGGTAAGCTCGTACTGCTGACAAACGGAGAACATATCCATCTCATGCATCAATTTCCAAATCGGACGGACCTGAATCTTCTTTTCTACGAGATGCGCCATCAAGGCATCTCGATGTTGCGTTGAAACAAGAATCGTGTAGAACCAACAGTTACTCCTCACCCCTTCACGCTCCACCGCAAACTCAACTTGATGTACGGATGCGAGAAGCTCTGCATACAAAGCTGCGTTCCGCCGTTTCTTCTCAATGAATCCATCAAGCTGTTCTAATTGCGCAGCGCCGATCGCTGCCTGCACGTTTGTAAGACGATAGTTGAACCCAACGTCGTCATGATCGTAAATAAATACGTCCGTGTTTGCCTGGTTTGCAAGATGCTTTACACGCGCATGTACATCGTCACTATCCGTCACCACAGCTCCACCCCCACCGGACGTCATGATCTTGTTCCCGTTAAAGGAAAACACGCTTGCATCCGCAAACGTTCCGGTCTTACGACCGTGCAACGTGGAACCAAGACTTTCCGTCGCATCCTCCACAACCTTCACCCCATGCGCACGAGCCGTTGTCATAATGTCTCCCATTGCCGATGGATGTCCAAAAACATGTACCGGCATCACAACTCGCACAACTCGACCGGACGTTTTGTTTACAAACTGTCCTTCACGTTCTTCGCACTCTTCTTCCAAAAAGCGCTTCAACTTCTTCTCGTCGAGGCAAAACGTCTCCGGATCCGCATCCATAAAGACGGGATGCGCTCCGCAATACCTCACCACATTGATCGTTGCGATAAACGTAAGCGTTGGCACGATCACTTCATCCCCTTCCTGTACCCCGCAGGCGAGCAAAGCTAAGTGAAGACCAGCAGAACCTGTGTTCACAGCTACTGCATGCTTGACCCCAACATACTCTGCAAGCTCCTCTCCAAAACGAGTCACAAAAGAACCGGCCGAGGACACCCAGTTCGTGTCGAGGCATTCCCTTACGTACTTCCATTCATTTCCTGCAAGGTGAGGGACGGAGAGTGGGATCATACCTAGATATTTGAATATTTTGTATCGTCCGGGTTCGAGAACGCGCCTGCGTGAATACACTCACGGATCTCGCGCACCCCTTCCGGGACGGTCTTAGAA
>Ga0114933_10006308_pt1 | contig 10526 bp, 10 predicted proteins | sample 4SBtaG_FD_89691 | JGI IMG/M metagenome (GOLD analysis project Ga0114933, IMG submission 89691) | Deep subsurface microbial communities from Kolumbo volcano to uncover new lineages of life (NeLLi) - 4SBTROV12_W25 metaG | ecosystem: Environmental > Aquatic > Marine > Volcanic | place: Kolumbo... | reverse complement strand
CATAAGTTTCCCCAACCATAGCAATTAAATTCATGTAAATAGCTGATGACTTCCTGAAAAGAAGTTAACCTGTTTTCTGATGATGATACCCAAAGTTGACTCACTTTTGCAGAGGCTGAAACTGAAATTGCAGTAAAGTGAATCGCCAAGCTGTCGACTTGAAACATGTGATAGACTTAATTCGGTTCTGTTTAGCCTAGTTATTTGTCTCAGGAATCGGCGACATCATGTGCTTCTAAGCGGATATCTCAATTAAGAACGTTATTTTTATTTTATAGGTGAAAAATTGCAGTATTTAACAGGCATGATGGATAAGTTGGCGATAGGATTGTCCTTTCTTTGCGTAGCTCATTGCCTGCTATTGCCGTTCGCTATTCTAGTGTTACCGGCTCTGGGAGCAGCTTTCTTAGAGGAGGAGGCCTTCCACTACTGGCTGCTTTTCCTGGTTGTTCCTACGAGTATGTTCAGTCTATGGCTAGGCTGCCGTAAGCATGGAAATCCCGAAATTCTTGCGATAGGGGTCTTTGGTCTCTGCCTCTTGATGCTCATCGTGGCGCTAGGCGTAGACTTGTTGGGGGAGACTTCAGAGAGGATCTCAACTGTCGCAGGTGCAGCTATAATTGCCCTCGCTCATCTTAAAAACATGAAGGCTTGCAAGAAAGCGGAAAAGGAGTATGCCTGAGCTTTTTCTGGCTGTATAATCAAGGGTCCGCCAGGACACCGGAGAAACTAAAAATGGCCGCTACGCTTCGCAGTATTTCCTACGTAACCCTCCTATTCATAGGCTTTTTGTCCCTAACGGCACAAAGTCAGGAAATTAGGCAATCTCAAGAAGATTCTGAGTTTCGCGAGCTAATGTGGGAAGACTTGATGAGTCCCACCGACTTGGCTGCCATTCTAAATGCTCCGCTCTTGTCCCACGATAGTTATGGCTGGGAAGATCAGCTTGGTGGAGACACAGAGGGCGATGCCTATAAAAATGCCCTGCAATCATTTGACGTCAACCCTGAGGTACTAGACGAACGAATTATGATTCCGGGGTTTATTGTGCCCACAGAGTACAACGACGATAAAAGAATCACTGCGTTTTTTTTGGTGCCATACTTTGGAGCTTGCATCCACCTCCCGCCACCTCCTCCAAATCAAATCATTCATGTCAGGTTCGAGGAAGGTGTATCCTTAGATGATTCTTACGAGCCGCACATGGTGATGGGAGAGCTTACCAGTGAGGTAACGCGCAATAATCTGGCGGATTCGGCCTACAGCATAGTCGCGGAAGGCGTAGACATTTATACCTATTAGGGCAGAGACGTGGTTTTTCGATAGCACTGCCTTGTGCGCCGACGAGGTATGGTTCCGAAAATTCTGAGGTCAAAGACCGATCTCAGTCTAGCGATAGAAGGGTGTTCCCGCGGGTGAGTTGCGAAAGGCCTTGTTGGCGCCCGACTATCCATCTCGCAGAAATTTCTTCAATGCCATTAAAATGATCGAAGGCAGTAACGACAATTTCAGCTGGCGGAGCCGAGAGGCAATTGAAAAGGTACTGGACGCGAAAATCGGCGTGGGTTTCGAATTCATCTTCATGACCCTCATGACCCTCATGATCCTCGTGTTCTTCATGCCCCCCGAAACTGGGCGCCTCAAATACTGGGGTGGACATTTGGCAGTTGTCTAGAGTGTTTCCTACAAGCCATTCTGCTGTCTGTAACTTCGAAACAACCTCGTTTAACAATTCGGTCTCCTCTGGTGAGGTGCTTTGACGTTCAAAGCCAAGAAGATTCATTGCGGGGCTAACAAACTCTATTTGCAAATCTCGACTAACGACAACTATATTTAATTCAGTCAACCCGTGGACATGACTGCCCGTCTCCTGAGCAATTACTAAACTTCCTGTTCGGAGCATAAAAAATGCAAAAAGAGGCACGAAAGCTACAAAGAATCTCTTGTTTACGAGGGTCATGCTATATACTCCGGTTTTGGTAAGGCACTCTAGGAAATTTACCACACGAATATGTCAGCGATCAAAATATCAAATTTGCAATATGTTTGGCCAGAGTCAGACACACCAATAATAGACATTCCAGCCTTAGAGATCGAATTGAGGGGATCAGTGTTCCTTCAGGGCGCCTCGGGGAGTGGAAAGTCGACCCTGCTCAGTTTATTGGCAGGCACTTTGAAGGCGAGTAGCGGAACTTTGCAGATTTTAGGAACAGACCTTACCTCGTTAAGTTCGCGTCGGCGTGATCGGTTTCGCGCTGAACACATAGGAATAGTGTTCCAGCAATTTAATTTAATTCCATTTCTCACGGTTGAGGGTAACCTGAAGTTAGCGTCCCGTTTCGTAAATCAATCTGCGAGTGGCACGGAGGTCCGGGCAAAACAACTATTAGAATCCTTGCGATTAGACTCCGCTATTCTAGAGAGACGGGCAGACAGGTTGAGTGTTGGACAGCAACAAAGAGTGGCTATCGCTCGAGCATTTATAAACCAGCCTGAGATTTTGCTCGCGGATGAACCAACTTCAGCACTCGATACCGAGGCAAGAGACTTGTTTATGCAGCTCTTAATGTCGGTTCGCGAAGCTACGGGCTGCACCCTTATTTTTGCCAGTCATGACAGCTCCCTGGCGAGCTTTTTTGAGACTAAAATCGTGCTTAAAGAGATAAACCGTTCTGAGAAAAAGGAGGCCAGTGATGCTTGAGGTAGCACTGAGCAGCCTTTGGAGCAGGCGCGGAAGCGTGATGCTGACCCTAGCCTCGTTAACCATAAGTATGGCTATCGTTATCGGGGTAGAACATATTAGAGAGCAGGCTGAAAATAGCTTTGTCAGGACGGTGTCTGGTGTGGATTTGCTGGTTGGTGCTCGCACGAGTCAAATCAATCTCCTTTTGTACTCAGTCTTCAGGATTGGTAACGCAACAAACAACATCAACTGGGAAAGCTATGAAGACATTACAGCGCGACCTGAAGTGGCGTGGAGTATTCCGTTTTCCCTTGGTGATTCTCATCGGGGTTACCGGGTTTTAGGAACTAATTCTCAGTATTTTGAACACTTCCGGTATGGCGACGAGGAGCCACTGCGATTTGCTGAAGGGGAACCTTTTTCACATCCACTCCACGCAGTCGTCGGTAGCGAAGTAGCTCGTGCACTTGAGTACCAGATGGGCCAGGAGGTTGTGCTCTCTCATGGCATCGGCAGCACAAGCTTTGTGAACCATGACAATTTGCCATTCACAATAACCGGTGTGCTGGCAACCACCGGCACACCGGTGGACCGCACGGTCCATGTGTCCTTGCAGGGGATAGAGGCAATTCATCTTGGTTGGCGGAACGGCGTGCAAGTGGCGAGCTTAAGTCCCGACAGTTCTGATCCGAGTCTCGCGGAACTGGAGCCCACACAAATCACTGCGCTGCTTTTGGGTCTGGAATCCCCCATGGCGGTTTTTGGTTTGCAACGCGCTATTAATAATTATCCCTCCGAGGCCCTCAGCGCCATATTACCGGGTGTAGCGCTTGGCGAGCTATGGCAAATCATAGGTACGTTAGAGAACTTATTGAGTGTAATCTCGATTCTTGTCCTTACGGCGTCGTTGCTAGGGTTGAGCACAATGCTACTGTCTTCTTTACGAGAGAGGAGGCGCGAACTGGCTCTTTATCGAGCCATTGGTGCCCGGCCGTCTTTCATATTATGGTTAATTGAATTAGAGGCATTTGCGATGGTCGCGATAGCCGCGCTCTTTGGTTACTTGGTGGTGGTCGCTGGAGTCGGTCTGACCCAGGGGTGGCTCAGCGAGAACTTCGCATTGGTGATAGATATTTGGCCATCGACACCGGGGATCTGGGCCTATATGGGTGGCTCGATTCTCGCTGGGGTCTTGTTGACATTGATACCGGCCACTCTTGCTTACTTTAAGTCTCTTGGTCATGCTCTTCAGTCCTTGTAGCAATAATAAGAGAATCTTAGTTCCTTTTCTAAGGGATGGTAACGACTGTGTAAAGTTGCATTTTTATAATGAGGTTTTAATGGCATCACAACAGGAGCATTTGGTTTGTTTAGACTCGAGCACGCATTCATCCTAATTTCTTTTCTAGTCCTCGTTTCTTCATCCTTTGCACAGAACAATGCAGCTTTGGGTTCCCCGCCTTGGCAAGATGCTTCAGTTTGGCCTGATCGTGTCATTCAGAATTTTAGCGAAGATCCATTACGCAGCATAACTGTTACTTGGCGAACCGATAGCAGTGTGCAAAGCACCATAGCCCAAATAGCGCCTGCGACTGCAGATGCCCGATTTGATGTTGCTTCAGAAAGCGTTATCGCCAATACCGAAGCGGTGTACTTGTCATCTGTCATGGTCGATGGGGTGCAACTTACCTCTCCCGATAATGCCGGGCTTGGTGCAGTGCATTACCACTCGGCAGTATTTCGTAATCTGGAACCGGACACACTCTACGCCTATCGCGTGCAAGGTGCCGATGGCGCGTGGAGTGAGTGGATACAGACACGAACCGCGCCTGAATCGGGTCCAGTAAAATTTGTTTACTTCGGCGATGCCCAAAATGGCATTTTGTCCCACTGGTCGCGAGTGGTGCGATCTGCGTTCGCTCGTGCTCCTGACGCTCGTTTTTTATTACATGCGGGAGATCTAGTGAATAGGGCAGCGAGAGATTATGAGTGGGCGGAATGGTTTAAAGCAGGTGGCTTTTTACACAGTAGCGTGCCGGCGGTCGTGGTAGTCGGGAATCATGAAGTTCAGCCATACGGAGTGGGTGATCAGCGCTCAGAGAGATTATTGAGCCATTTATGGCGACCACAATTTACTTTGCCGGTTGAAGAGAACCTCCCTGAAAATTTGCATGAAACGGTTTATGACGTGCGATATAACGAAGATATTCATCTCTTTGTTCTCAATTCGCTATCAGCTGAAATCGAAACGCAGGCTGAATGGTTAGATAATAAATTGTCCGAAAGTGACTCAAAGTGGCGTATCGTGACTATGCACTACCCCATCTTTTCATCTGCTCAAGGCAGGGATAGTGCTGTTCGTCGTGATGCTCTGTTGCCAATCCTGAAAAAGCATAACGTCGACCTCGTGTTGCAGGGGCACGATCATACGTACGCTCGCGGCTCCATTGGTCAGACACCGGAACGATTAGCGCTTGGTGAAGAAGGGGAGAGCGTGCAAGTGATGTTAGTGAACTCTGTCTCTGGCGCGAAGATGTATGAATTCAGTCCTGACGGCTGGGATTCATATTCCGAATATGGTGTCACACTTGAGCGCTTAGCTGAGAACACGCCTTTTTTTCAAGTTATTTCGGTCGATGGATCAAGATTGATTTATGAGGCCTACACAGCTGACGATCAGCTTTACGACTACTTCGAGATGTTGAAAGGCGCAAACGGCCTCAAGTCTGTTAGTCGAGGCCAGCGCGAGACTATCAGCGAAAGACGGTTTGCGACGACTGGGGAATTCGAGAATGCCTCCCCACTCTAGAATTCCATACTCGTTGCAGACTAATTGAGATCTCTGCCAGAATATTGGGGAAATTTTTTTAAGCTAGGAGTTATTTATGTTTTCGTTATTTACTGAGCAAAAAACTGCTAGATGGGTTAACCGTTGCTTAACCTTGGTAGCGGTTTCGTTAATTTTGCAAACCTGCGGTGGCGAGTCATCTCGCTCTGAGAGCGAAAATAGCGGGACAATAGAGCGCGTCGCGCCTGAGTTTGATTTCTTGGTGCCCGCGGATGCAACCATTGAGAAGTTAGCTGGAGGTTTCGCGTTCACGGAGGGACCGGTTTGGGATAGACGCAACAGTGTGCTTTATTTCAGCGACTTGAGCAGTAATGCGATCCATACCTGGAGTGATGCAGAGGGATTACAAACATTTTTACAGCCGGTGTTTGATGGTGACGTTGAGCATGCCATGGTGGGTTCTAACGGACTTAATATAGATAGTGAAGGTAGGCTCTTATTGATGGAACATGGCAATCGAGTCGTCTCCCGAATTGAGGCGAACGGGTCCCGTACCATCTTGGCTGATAACTTCAACGGTAGCCGACTCAATAGCCCAAATGACTCAGTTTGGCATACAAATGGTTGGTTGTATTTTACAGACCCACCTTATGGTATGGCCGGGCTTGAGAATGATCCGATGAGGGAGCTCGACTTCAATGGAATTTATCGCTTGAATCCTGGGACAGGGGAGGTTCAATTACTTGAGCAAAGCCAATCCAGACCAAACGGGATTGCCTTGTCGGTTGATGAGCGAACTTTGTATGTTGCTAATTCCGACGAAAATAATAAGGTTTGGTACAGCTACGCGGTTGGCAATGACGGTCGGTTGTCTAATCAGCGCGTTTTCTTCGACGTGAATGACCAAGATGCTACGGGTGCTGCAGACGGTATGAAGGTGGATATCGACGGCAACATTTTTGCGACGGGACCCGGAGGGGTATGGGTTTTTGATCCGGGAGGCAACCATCTAGGGACTATAAAACCGGATGAAGTTCCTGCTAATGTGGGTTGGGGGGACGATGGCTCGACACTTTATATGACAGCGAGGACAGGGCTATATAGGATTAGATTGTCGACTACGGGACTAGTGCCTTAAAAGATAATACGAACAAAGAATTCCTAGCCGAAAGCTAGGCTGTTGTTTCTTTTTATAATGTCCATTCTGCGCAGAACTGAGGATTGAAAACGCTCGGAGTGGACATTGTCTACCACGATATATTCCGCCTTAGCTGATTCCGGTGTCAGCACGAGTTTTATGAAACCTCTGTGTGTGCAGTCCGTCCAAACTACTTCTCGATTGTGCTCAGAGACAAGCCTATCAAAAGCTCTTGCGCCTTCCGGACCATAGCTCTCAAAATCTCCCGGTGAGGTAATACCGGTCGTACCTAGTTCGACCCCCATCGCTTGATTTGAATCGTTAAAAAGCTCGTTCGCCCAAAAGGCATGACTATCCCCAGTTAGGACGATTAGGTCGGTAGCACCTGCATTACGGCAGAGTTCATAGAACCTTTCTCTTGCTGCTGGGTAGCCGTCCCAGGTATCTAAGTACAACGGTAGGTCAAACTCACCAAGGCGCGAGAATTGAGAATGCGATTCAGGGGCAGGATTAAAACCACCCGTGATTTCTCTTTCAAGTCGATTTGCAACATCAGGCACATGGGTTCTAGCAATTGGAATTTGATTTCCAATTATGCGCCAAGTTTGAGATTGGTTAATGGAACTTTGCAAACTGTCGGTTAGAAAATTCTCCATCTCATTGGACAGCATATTTCGACTGGGGTCACCAAGCACCTCTCGAAGAAATTGATTTCGCCTCGCAGTATCATTGATGTTTTGCAGGTGCTCGGCGTAACTGACCTGCATACTTCTTCCTGTATGACGGGTTTCGAGAGTGACCATTGAGGCTAGGTCACCGAAAGAAAAGTTTCGCCATAGCTTTTCTTTATCGTGACCCGTAGGTTGTTCGCGAACTGGCATCCATTCAAAGAACGCCTGTAATGAGGCATCACGTCGTGTTAACCAGCTCCCCTCACTGTCAGGCTGGTGGTTTGCGGCCCCGTTAATCCAGGGATTGTTGGCTGACTCATGATCATCCCAAGTTGGAATCAGTGGATGGGATGCGTGCATAAGCCGGGAAGCTCGATCTGACTTATATTGACTATGGCGCTCGCGATAATCTTCAAGACTAACAATCTCATGAGTTGGGGAGTGGCTGCGGCCTATGATTGAGCCTTGATCGTTCCCCCAACCATCTGCGCCATATTCATAAATATAATCGCCAAGGTGCACAACAAACTCAATTTCTTCATCGCTAGCAATTTCTTCGTAGGCGTTAAAGTAACCGAACGGATAGTTGGAACAAGAGGCTACCGCTATACCTAAACGTTCAAGGGGTCCTTCGGGCAGGGTCCGGGTTCGGCCCGGCTCTGAAGTCACTTCATCGATCGTAAAGCGGTAGTAATAAACCTGCCCCGGGTCAAGGTTGATAACTTCAATCTTAACTGTGTGATCTATGTCTTCGCTGGTAGTTGTTTCTCCCCTCTGCAGTATACTGTTGAAGTCACTGTCGATGGCCAATTGCCAGCTAACAGTTACTGTGCCACTCGCAGTAACTCGTGTCCAAAGAACTACTCCATCGTGAGTGGGGTCTCCGCTTGCGATCCCATGGCTAAAAATTTGATTGCGCACTGGATCACCAAGAGCGGCTAAAACGTGGCCACACCAGCTTGAAAGCAGCGCTCCGGTTGCGGTCCCGGTCGTCAGTGCAGACTTGACAAAATTTCGTCTAGTAAAAGGAACTTTCATTAAACCCTCACAAGTTGGATTATATAATAGACGTATGTTTTGACAAAAATATGGCAAGGTACTTAAACGTTAAACTTTTTCGAGGCAAAAAGGAGAATAAAGATGGTTGTGATTACTGACTTAACCACAGTCTTCTGGACTATAGTTTTTGGGAATTTGGTTATGGTTGGGTTGATGCTTTTGGTGATTAGTTCCACGGCGAATCAAATTCTTGATGAAATCAGGGGCTTAAAAAATCAAATAATTCAGGTCTATGAAACCGACGACTAATTAGATTAACCCGCTTTAGCTGCTGTCTCTTTCTTGTTGGTTGGTATCTATAGTATCTTCTAGGAATGAATAAGAAAGAAGATAAAAACATATTTAATCGCTACAACTTTGCGGTTGCCCTCGTTGCCTGCTCTGTTGGAGCCGCTGCTGAAGTACCGCGCATGAGCTGGGGTGCGCCAGATTTACAGGGTGTATGGACAGCCGCGACCGTCACTCCTCTGGAAAGGCCTCTATTACTTGAAGATAAGGCATTCTTAACGCAAGAAGAAAGACAGATAATTGAAAAGGAGCGCGAGGAGTTTCTTTTATCTCGGAGCTTAAACCCTGATCCGGGAACACCTGGTGGATATAACCGCTTTTGGTTAGATTCAGGCACAGTGACTCTGGATGATGGGCGGAGTTCTTTGATAGTGGACCCAGCCGACGGTCGCATTCCGTGGCGCCCGGAGAGTAAACAGTGGTCGGACGCACAATCGGCTCGCTACGGCATTGGCCCCTATAATAGCTACACGGATCTTGATACGGGTGAGCGTTGTATCACCGACGGCATCACAATGGTTGCACTTCAGCCTTACAATATGAACTATCAGATAGTCCAAACCGAAGACACCTTGGTCATTGCGCATGAGATGTATCACGAGTTTCGAGTTATTCCCCTCGATGACCGGCCCTTTATTTCAGACAAGATAGGCCAATGGTTAGGAGATGCGAGAGCTCACTGGGAAGGCGATACCCTCGTAATCGAATCGAGAAACTTTGCTGACAAACTGGATTACTATTGGGCCTGGCCATGGCGAAGTGCGCGGGGAAGTCTTACCTTAATTGAAAGATTGACTAGGATCGATGACACGAACATGGGCTATGAGGTTACTGTTAGCGATCCCGAAATGTTTTCTCAGCCTTGGACCATATCCGCTCCAATGACTACTGATCAGACTTCTCGCGGTGTGACGGAAGGTCCACTCTTTGAGTTTGCATGCCATGAAGGTAACTACGCACTTCCCAATGTGCTGCGGGGCGCCCAAATGGAATCTTTAACTCAGTAATTGCGAACCTCGAGGAGAGAATCAACTATGACAATCAAACTTTGCGCGAGCTTTCTAAGTGCTTTAATTTTCCTCGGGACGTCCATTTCTTTTGCTGAGGAAAGGATCGAGAAAAACATCCTAGTAGGAATGGTTTCTGGGCTAGCTTTGGTTATGGATGTTCACTATCCAGAGGAACCGAATGGCTATGGTATTATTCATATTTCCGGCAGTGGTTGGAGTCGGTTACTTTCCTACGACGCCCAACAACTCAGTGAGAGTCAAGTCGGTATTTTTGGTGCCCCATTGGTGGAGCAGGGGTATACGGTGTTTTCGTTAAACCATAGAGCGGTGCCAAGATTTCAATTTCCAGATCCATTAGTAGATGTACAAAGGGCAGTCAGATTCGTTAGGCATAATGCTTCGGAATATGGCATTGATCCCCAGCGAATTGGGGCTGTCGGCGGTTCATCTGGAGGACATTTAGTTAGCTTGCTGGCGGCGCTAGATGGCGAGGGGAATCTTGATGATCCAGATCCAATCAATCGTGAAAGCGCTAAAATACAGACGGTCGTTGCAAGAGCAGCGCCCTTTGACTTAACAAAGATGGGACACTCAGCAAACCTTTCTTTGCTTATGGGTGCGCGCTTGGTAAATGACCCAAATTCACAAGAGGCGAAACGGTATGTGGATGCTTCCCCAATAACTTACATATCAAACGACGACCCTCCAATGCTGCTGATTCATGGAGATGAGGATCAGGTGGTACCTTATGAACAATCAGTAAGTTTCCTTTCAAAACTGGACGAATATGCGATTCCCGCGAAACTGATTACTATTCCTGGCGCAGGTCACGGGCCGACTTTTCCTGGTGCTAAAAATCCGCCAGATTTCATTGGAGCAATGGTTGCTT
>Ga0114933_10006303_pt1 | contig 10535 bp, 7 predicted proteins | sample 4SBtaG_FD_89691 | JGI IMG/M metagenome (GOLD analysis project Ga0114933, IMG submission 89691) | Deep subsurface microbial communities from Kolumbo volcano to uncover new lineages of life (NeLLi) - 4SBTROV12_W25 metaG | ecosystem: Environmental > Aquatic > Marine > Volcanic | place: Kolumbo... | reverse complement strand
CAGATCTTAATTTAATATATCTTCCAACAGGAAACGCATCACCAGATTATTATGGTGGCCATAGAGAAGGCTTAGATTATTACAGTAGTTCTGTAGTTGCTTTGAAAGCTGATACTGGTGAGGTGGCATGGCATTTTAAGACTGTATATCATGATGTTTGGGATTATGATGTGCCCTCACAACCAACACTTTACGATATAGAGAAAGATGGAAATAAGATAAGAGCCTTAGCGCAAACCACTAAAATGGGTCTTGTTTTTTTATTGAACCGTGAAACTGGAGAACCAATTTATCCTATTGAGGAAAGAGAAGTTCCAAGAGGATCTTTAGAGGGTGAGAAATTATCAAAAGTTCAACCTTTCCCAACTAAACCTTTGCCTTTGAACCCAATTTATTTTGATCCAGAAGAAGCTTATGGTTTTACTTTTTGGGATAAAGGATATTGTAAGAGAACTGCTAAGAAATTACGTAATGAAGGACTTTATACTCCTCCTTCAGTAGAAGGATCAATTCACTATCCTAGTGCCATAGGAGGTAATAACTGGGGCGGTCCCGCAATAGATCGCTCAAGGAATATTATGGTAGTCAACACAATGAATATGGCCAGTTTAATTGCTATGGTTCCTAGAGAAGATTGTAATAAATCTATTGATGAACTAGCTATTAATGATACACAAGCTAGATTTACAAGTGTAGAGCAAAATGAAGGTATTCCTTACTGTAATCTACGTTCTATGGGTTTCTTTTCACCTTTAGGTGTACCTTGCACTAAGCCTCCTTGGGGGACTTTGACAGCAGTTGATCTTAATACTGGTGATCACTTATGGAATGTTCCTTTGGGGACATCTAGAGATATTGCTCCATTCCCTCTTTGGTGGATTAAAGGCGCACCAAATATGGGTGGTCCAACTGTAACAGCTACTGGAGTAACATTCATTGCTGCTACAACGGATTATTTCTTGAGGGCTTTTAATACTGAAACAGGAGCGGAAATAGCTAAATTTAGACTACCTACTGGAGGGCATGCGACTCCAATGACTTATAAAACAAAGAATGGAAAGCAATTTGTTGTTATTGCTGCTGGAGGTCATTGGGCTATGGGTACACCTGCTTCTGATCACCTTATAGCTTTTAAACTACCTGATGATTAAGATTCTAATGAAACACCTTTCTTTTTTATTTCTATTTGTATTTATATCAATAAGCTTAAATGGCCAAAATGATGATTGGCCATCTTATGGTAAAGACTCTGGCGGCGGTCACTTTTCAAAAGCTACTGAAATAACTCTAGAAAATGTAAAGAATTTAAAAAAAATATGGGAGCATAGGTCTGGTGATTATCATGATGGATTAAATTGGACAGAAGATGTTATACCAAACAGCAGTCAACAAACTTCATTTCAAGCAACACCGATATTAGTTAACGATACCTTATATTATTGTACTCCATATAATAGGGTTTTTGCATTGGATTCAGAAACCGGTGAAGAAAATTGGGTTTTTGATCCTCAAATTAACATAGAGGAAAAAGCCCTTTTACATTGCAGAGGAGTTGCCAGCTGGATTGATGAAAACAAGACAGAGAGTGATGAGTGTTATCATAGAATAATTACAGGGACTATTGACGCAGATCTCTTCGCAATAGATGGTAAGACAGGAAAACTATGTAGTGATTTTGGAAATAATGGAAGTGTTGATCTAAGATCTGGCCTAGGCGCACATAATCCAGCTTATTATTATAGTATTTCTCCACCTGCTATTATTAATAATTTAATAATTATAGGGGGCGGAGTTGCTGATAATGTCAGCACATCCGTTCCAGGGGGCGTTGTAAGAGCCTATGATGTTATATCAGGTGAATTAGTTTGGTATTGGGATCCAATTCCTCCTAATCAAAAACCAATAATAGATGAAGATGGTAAACAGCGTTATCAGAGAGGTACCACAAATGTATGGTCTATTATTTCAACTGATCCTGAATTAAATCTTGTTTATCTGCCAACTGGTAATACTGCCGCAGATAATTATGGTGGGCATCGTAATGGTTTAGATTATTATTCTAGTTCTGTTGTTGCATTAAACGCGACAACTGGTGAAGTTGTTTGGTATTTCCAAACTGTTCATCATGATATCTGGGATTATGATGTGCCTTCTCAACCAACTTTTTATGAGATTGAAAAAGATGGAAAAATTATTAAAGCATTAGCTCAAACAACTAAAATGGGATTTGTATTTCTATTGGATAGAGAAACTGGTGAGCCTATTTTTCCTGTTGAAGAAAGGGATGTCCCACAAGGTGCAGTCGAAGGTGACTATGTAACGAAAACTCAACCTTTTCCTACTAAACCGAAACCATTAACGCCAACATATCTTGACCCTGATGATGTTTTTGGTTTTACACCATGGGATAGAGGATATTGTAAAAAGGCTGCTCAGGATTTAAGAAATGAAGGTCTTTACACACCACCATCACTTGAGGGAAGTGTTCATTATCCAAGCGCTATTGGAGGCGCAAATTGGGGCGGTCCTGCAATTGACGCATCAAGAAATATTTTAATAGCTAATACTATGAATTTATCGAGCACTATTGTTATGGTACCTAGAAGTGATTGTGATAAAGCATTAAAAGAGCTTGCAAGGGATAGTGTTCAATCGAGATTTTCAGCACTACAACAAAATGAAGGAACTCCATATTGTACTATTAGAGCATATGGCTTTATGTCACCTCTAGGAGTTCCTTGCACAAAACCTCCTTGGGGAAATCTTACAGCAATAGATTTAAATACAGGTGATCATTTATGGCAAATACCTCTTGGGACATCTAAGGATTTAGCCCCTTTTCCTTTTTGGTGGATTAAGGGAGCACCAAATATTGGCGGGCCAACTGTAACAGCTTCAGGTTTAACTTTTATTGCAGCAACAAGTGATTTTTATTTGCGAGCCTTTAATACAGAAACAGGAGAAGAGCTTGCAAAATTTAGATTACCCACTGGAGGACATGCAACTCCAATGACCTATAAAACATCGAATGGACGACAATTTGTAGTTATTGCAGCTGGAGGTCATTGGGCTGTTGGTTCACCTGCATCAGACCATTTAATAGCGTTTGCATTACCTGATAAATAATTAATCTTAACATATTTCTTACATAACGCTTCTTTTGATAGTTAAGAATTTTTATCGGTTCGGATATATTTATTAAATATATTTCTAAATAATTTTGGATAATTATGATATAATTTGAGCAAATTTAACTAATAATAGGAAAAACTAATTACATATAGGGGGAGATAATGTTTTTATTTAAAATTTTTTATTCTTTTTTAATTTTATTCATCGTAAATTATTCTACAATTTCATTTGCCCAAACTTCATCTGAAACTACTATCGTAGAACTTGAAGAAATTGTGGTTACTGCACAAAGAAGAGAACAGAACATAAGCGATGTTTCACAAGCAGTACAAGCGTTATCGGGAGATGATCTTGATGAGCTAAATATAACTAATTTTGAAGAAATGATAACACTTATACCCGGTGCTATTCAAAATTCTACAATAAGCCATGGTAGCAATGTTTATTCTATTAGAGGCGTTGCAGCTAGTGAAACAGATGGAGATGCAACTGTAGGATATTATTTAGATAATTTTGCTTTTTCTATTCCTGGCCGTCCTTTTGCCCCAGTTACTGATCTATATGATACAGAAAGAGTAGAGGTCTTGAGAGGGCCATCTGGAACTCTTTACGGATTGGGATCATTAGGTGGAACTATTAAAGTTATTACTAAAGACCCAGTTATTGGAGAATTTGAAGGATCTTTTAAAGCTACTGTATCGGAAATAGATGATGGCGATAGTAGTTATACTGGAGATATCGTGATTAATGCTCCGATTTCAGATAATGCCGCTATAAGGGCTGTCTTAAGCATCAAAGATATTGGAGGTTGGGCTGAAATTATACCTAGCGATCAAACTGATGGTAACCCTTATGAAGCTTTAACTGGAAGATTAAAACTTTTGGTAGAACCAAATGAAAAAACAAGTGTTAAATTTACTTACTGGAGACAAGACTCTGAACAAGAATACGCAAATCGTCTAACTTATCCAAGCCCCCCTGCCATAGACAATGTTTTTGGTGAAACATTCTCAGATTATACAATATATATATTGGATGTTGCATATGATTTAGGTTTTGCAATGTTAGAAAGTACAACTGGCTATATGGAAAATACTGTTATTTCTAATAACGGTGGTTTTATTCCTGGGATAGGAAATTTTTCATCTTTATGGCCTTTGGAATCAGAAAATTTTAATGAAGATATTCGCCTTACATCAAAAAGTGAAGGTGCATGGAGTTGGATTGTAGGTGCATTTTATCAAGATGGAGAGACTTATGGAGGGCAAGATGTGCTTCTTCCAGATTTTGGATTTAATTCTATCAATGCCTCAAACCTTCTCTCAAGTGAGTCATGGGCTATTTATGGCGAGGCAAGCCGAACTTCTGAAGATGAAAGATGGATTTTAACTATTGGTGGACGATATTATGAGGAGAAAAGAGGTTTCAATGAAAATAGTAGTGTTGAGTTATTAACTCCCCTCACAGGTGCCCCAGACCCAATTGTTACAAATACTGTTGGAACTGATAGTGCTACAAATGACACTTTTAATCCTAGGCTTAATGTCGCTTTTTATCCTAGTGAAGATTCTATGCTCTACTTTGAAGCAGCTAAAGGTTTCAGAAGCGGTTCTATTACATCTACATCAATCATGACCGCATCTAACGCAACCTTGGGAGGAACAAATTATGATAATGCTTCTGAACCAGACACACTATGGAATTATACGATAGGTGGTAAATGGAATATTGGCTCTATTAGTATTGACCTTGCTGCATTCTTTTATGATTGGGGAGATGCACAAGTTGAAATTTCTCCAGCACTTCAAACTATTGTTATTCCAGTTGCCGATATTGAGGGTAGAGGAATTGATTTAACTATTGCCTGGGATACGCCAATTGATGGACTATCTTTATATTTCTCAGGAAATACAAATGAAGTTGAGCTTGAAAATGTTGATGAAGCAATTGTAACTAAACTTCCATTTATGGCAGATGGCTCTCAACTTCCAGGAACAGCTAAAAGCACATATTCTATTAGAGCAAACTATATTCGTCCTTTAAATAATGATATGACATTAAATGCCAATGCATTATTTGTTCAAAGAGACAGCGTACAAAGTGTTTTTGATGGAAGAATAGCCCCATCTATTGAATTACTTAATGCAAATATTGGAATTTCTAAGGATAATTGGAAAGTTGGTCTATTTGGAAGAAATTTAACAGAAGAGGAGGGTCCAATGGGTATGGTTGGTGGACAACATTCAATACCTTTCCCACGTACAATTGGTCTTTCTTTAGAAACAAATTTTTAATTTAGGAGAGTTTAAACATATAAATGAATAAAGAATTAAAACCATATCATGTACATCTTATATGCAATGCAAAATATCATGATAGCGATTTTGCTCGTGTCGAACTTCTTAAACTTTTATATGAACACGATGGTATTTCAGTAACTGTATCTGATAATTATGATAATTTTGAAAATCATATTGGTAAAAATCTTGTTATAACCTATACATGCGATCTCAAACCAGAAGATAAAGAGGTTAAACACATAGAAGAATATCTTACTTCTGGAGGTAATTGGTTTGCACTTCATGGAACAAATGCAATTGTAGCTTTTGACGGAGCAAAGGCAGATACACCAAATGTATCACCAGAATTTATGAAACTTCTAGGAAGTAGATTCATTGCTCATCCCGCTAATATGGATTTCATGGTAAGGGTTAAAGATAAAGAACATCAACTTACAAGAGGCCTGGAAGACTTTGAGGTTTATGATGAGCCATATTATTGCGACTTTGAAGATAACTTACATGTCCTTTTGGATGCGGAATATTCTGAACCCAGTGAGTCTTATGTTCAAGTTGATCCTCCTAATGATGATCCTCGACCTCAAATGTATATTCACAATGTTGGAAAAGGAAGAGTTCTCTATCTGATGTTAGGCCATTGCAGGGGTAAATATGATATGCGCCCATTTGTGGATGAAGTATCTATTGAAAGATGTGCGTGGGAAACTGAAACTTATTATGAACTATTGCGTCGAGGCATAAAATGGGGAATAGGTAAGGTTTAATTGCTTAAAGACTTAATCGTTTCTTCATGAACATCATAATTGTGAATAGTTTTTAATCTATTAGATACAATATCTGTTTTTTTCATAAGTTGATTTCTCAAAAAAACTAGAAATGGGTTCTTTAAGTGATTAAGCTTACCTTGATTAAGCGACATTTTTTGAATTTTGTTATCTCTTTTTAATCTCAAAAGTTGATACATTCTTTGAACTTTTTCAAATTCACATTTGAGTTCATAACATAGATAACCAAAGGTATAGGCATCCTCAATCGCAATACAAGCACCTTGCCCAAGGAATGGGACCATGGGATGTGCGGCATCTCCAATGAGGGTTATATTTTTTTTAATTATACTTTTTAAAGAAGGTCTAATAAAGATTCCCCATTTATAAATATCTTCAGCAGACTCAAATATCTCTGAGGTTTTATAATTAATCTCTTCAAACTGTTTAATAAAAGTTTCAAGATTTCCTTTTTCTCTCCAGGACTCAATAATCTGTTCATTGTTTTTTATGACTCCTGTAAAACTTCTTTTAAGATCACTATTTATTGGGTAACTAACTAAATGCTTATTCGAAGAAAAAGAAATTTCTACATTTGGATTATCTGATTCAATGGTACCTCTCCAAGCACTATACCCGCTATATATTGGTTGAGATCCGTCTGAGAAAAATTTTTCTCTTGCAAGAGATTTTATTCCATCAGATGCAATAATATGTCTTATCTTACTTGAGGACGAGTTAGTGAATAAACATTCTTTTTTTTCTATATCTATATCTTTAAGTTCATATTCAAATAACATTTCTCCACCAAGATCTATGTATTTTTTATAGAGAATACTAATTAGATTTCGTCTGTTCATTGTATAAACTGGCGATTCCATTTCTAATAAAAGTGAATTATTATATTTCAATAGAGCCTTTGACGATTTATAAGAATTTTTCTCTAATTCATTTTTTAAATCTAGATGTTCAAGAGCTATTAACCCATTAGGTGAAATTGATATTCCTGCTCCCTCATCGTGAAGATGGGGTTCTTTCTCAAATATAACAGTATTTATTCTATATTTTTTTAGCGTGCAACCTAATGTGAGGCCTGATATACCTCCTCCAATAATTCCAATATAAGATGAAAAATCATTCATAATGCTTAAAAACCTAACAGAATTCTTAAACTTACATATATCACTAATATTGCAGTTAATCGCCTAACAATTTTAGGATGAAAAGTCTTGATACCAAGGTATGTTCCAATACTACCACCAATGAGGACAGCAAAAAACAACCAATAATATCCTACGAACTCACTTATTAAGCTTACGCTATTATCTTTCATAAATTGACCTGACAGTCCTGCTATTGAATTTACAAAAATAAAAACTGAAGAAATTGCGACAATGTTCATTGAAGGAATTGTTTTGGTTAAATGTAAAATTGGAGAAAGAAAAATTCCTCCACCAATGCCAACTAAACCAGATATTAAACCGATTAGCACACTCATAATGCTGTAAAGAAAAATACCAATTTTAGAATTTACTGATTTTGAAAAATTTTCAATTTCTTCTTTTCTGATTAATAAAAGAATACCTGAAATAAGTAATGAAACTCCTAAAATTGCCAGAAATAATTCTTTATCAATAGGTAATCTTCCACCTATCCAAGCAAATGGTGCTGAAAAAATAATAAGTGGTAGAACTTTTTTCCAAGGGATTAAATTGTTCAGTTGGTATCGAATAGTTCCTCCAATCACAACTATCAAATTGCACGTCAGCGCTATCTTTGGAATTAATAAATAGTCAACATTGTAAAGTATTAATAATGCGTTATAAGTTGACCCTCCGCCAAACCCAACTGATGCATATAAGAAAGCTGTTATTAGAAAAGCAGATATTAAATAAATCATAAGAAACTATAATTAATAATTAGATGATATACAAATCTGTATAAAGACCTGTATCTGATCCATTTAGATTTAATACATCATTTATACCAAATGTTTTTGCGAAATCTAAAAATACTAGATCTGTTCCTTCTGTTCCATCAGTAACATTACCACCCATATTAAAGGTAAATTCATTAGCGCCATTAATTGTGATAACTTTATCATCTTCAAAAGTTAGACGCGTTGCATCTTTTGTCCAAAGAGTTTTGACTATTTTTGTGTTAGCAGCAATCTGAATGATATTAGAGCCACTTGTATCAATAATCTCTATTGAGCTATTTTTTGGAAGAAGGTTTGAAATAAAATAAGTATCATCTCCATCTAAGCCCCTCAAGGTTTTTGCCTGACCATCTGCGATGATTATATTATTTCCTGAAGAAAAATTCAGTGTTCCTGACTCCGATGTTTCATTGAAAGCCTCTAAAGTATTTTTATTATCATCCAAAGAACTTGATAAAGAATATTTTAAATAAGCACCTGTTTTTAATCCTGTGGTTATTTCACCATTATCATTCGGATATTCAGCTGCAGAATCTGGAACATTGACTGTGACAGTTCTGTCAGTGAATATAATTTCACTGAAGCCTATATATGTGTCTTCCCCAATATCAGGATGTTGAACTGTAAACTTACCTGTTCCTTCCGCAAGTCTATAAATGGAGTTATTGTTTTCATCTCTTTTATCGAGATTTTCCTCTATTTCCGCATAAGATAAATTAATAGAGACGGATGTAGTATCGCCTTCGGCTAAGAAGACCTCTGCTCTTGGATTACCGCCTGAGTCTCGGTCAGCTAATTTAACATAAGGAGTTAATGATAGAATTGGAGGTATTTCACCAGCTTTGCCCCATATTTCCTCTAAAGCTTTAACATCAACCTCAGAATACCATTTATAAATATTTCCTGCGGAATCTCTTGCTGAATATTCCATTACACTATCAGTGGGACTTATTTCATTGCTATTATCTGTTGCCCAATCTCCATCAGCTTTATCCCAGGGATGTTCTAATCCTAAAGCATGACCCATTTCGTGAAGATAAACCTTAGTCCAATCATCTTTATCTTCTTGAGTGAGTTCATCTCCTGTTTTTGCTCGTTGAGTTCTATCTTCATCTACACGAAACATTTCGTTGTGACCCATTACCAAATTAAAGGCATTATAAACAGGACCATCCGTCAAATAACTCTCAGGAGGTTTGTCAGAATTGACGCTCCATTCGTCACTGTTTTTCGAGTAAACGAACAAAAATGTTTTAGAGGGATCTGATACTTCTTTAATGGTTACACCGAAATTTTCATTAATTTTTGAATGAATGGCTCGCATATTAGTTAATTGCCATTCTTGAAAGTCTTCATCTACATATTCAGGATCTCCAAAAGACGAAGGTATTTCATCACCTTTTTTAGCAATATAGATTTTAAAAATACTTCCATTGGAGGCACGAATAAACAGTTCGAGGGGACCCATCTTTAGGTCTTCTGATGAAATTTCCGCCATTTGTTGTATTAAAAAAATTTTCTAGTAATAGATTTAGAAAATAATTAAATCATCTCCTTCCTTCCATAAATCATACTTCTTCATAATTGAATTTAAAAGGGGAGAATTTAAAAACCTTGATAACCAATCTTTTAAGTTGTCATAAGGTAATGAGTCAAACCATTCCATATCAGCTATTCTAAATTGTCTCATAAAAGGTAGTAAAACAATATCAGCGTATGAAATATTATCATCAAAAATATATTTTGAGTTCTTAAGCTCATTATCAATTAATTCAATAAATGATAAGCATTTATATTTATGATCTTCTGGGTCTTCATTTTTATATCTTGTTGAATATTTATACCTATCGAGGTGATATTTAAATTCGCCATCATTTATTTTGATTAATTCTTTTGTTTTTTTTGTATCTTTAGATCTTTGCCAATCATCGGGGTCATTTAGATTTAAAGCCCAATCAATTACATCAAGGCTTTCGTCAATAACATTACCATCCTGTAAAATAAGTACTGGCACAGTTCCTTTAGGAGAATACTCAAGCATTGAAGGAGGTTTATCTCTTAGAAGTACCTCACGAAGCTCACATTTTTGACCGCTGGCATGTATAGCCATCCTTGCACGCATCGCATAAGGACATCTTTTAAAAGAATATAAAATAGGTAAGTTATTTTTTGATTTGTGGTCCAAAGTGTTCAACTCCTCTCGATTTTGCTATATCAATTTGCTTTTCGCGAGATAAAAATCTCTCTTTTCGTTGTTCTGATGTTTTATCATAACAGTAATGACAGCTAACTCCTTTTTCATATTTATCATCTTTTAAATCTGTCATTTTTAAAGGCATTCTACAAGCGTAACACATTTGATATGAACCAACTTCCAATTGATCATCAAGTGCAACTCTG
>Ga0114933_10006301_pt1 | contig 10538 bp, 7 predicted proteins | sample 4SBtaG_FD_89691 | JGI IMG/M metagenome (GOLD analysis project Ga0114933, IMG submission 89691) | Deep subsurface microbial communities from Kolumbo volcano to uncover new lineages of life (NeLLi) - 4SBTROV12_W25 metaG | ecosystem: Environmental > Aquatic > Marine > Volcanic | place: Kolumbo... | reverse complement strand
CGTAACCGATGAAGATGCCCTCGGGTCTGTGAGTGCCATCGGCAAGAGTTCGCTGAACTACGCATTTCTCTGAATTAAGTATTGACACGAATCCCCCGTCTCTGAGCGAGAGTGTAATGTCTGGGCAGGGTTCCACAAAGGAAATCCCGCGCATTTTGTTCATTTCTGCCTTCACGACCACCGGAGTTCCCGTGTCGGGGTCCTTCCACTCAAGCAATTCTCGCCTAAGTTGCAGGGAAAACTCGAGATATTCGTCGGGATGCACGCCGACCCCGTCGAGGTAGGGTTTGATATATATGCCGTTTGACGACGGCGTGGCGCAGAAAGCGCGGGTCTTGCGCCAGTCGATCATGCCCAGGTGATCGCGGATCTTGTCCGAGGTCAGCTGCCCCTTGGCATCGGCCTGCGCATCCTCGGACCAGGTCAGATAGCCATGCTCGGCCAGCCACTGGTTGATGTAGAAGATCTCGGTGGTGGGGCCAAACCCGTGGTCCGACACGATGATCACGTTGGTTTCAGGACCGGCGGTTTCGACCATGCGGCGGATGTTGTCGTCCATCCGGGTGTAAAAGCCGGTGGCCAGTTCGCGAATCCTGTCGGTCTCGGGGCCCGGTTCGCCGGCATAGGCGTCGGGATCGACATAGCGCCAGAACAGATGCTGAACCTTGTCGGGCCCGTCCAGGACCACGGCGGTCAGCTCGGTCCGGTCTTCTTCCATCAGCTGGCAGGTGACATCGGTCCAGGCCTTGTCGCGGACATTCTGCAGTTCGATCCATTCCTCGTGCTCGTCGGCATCCAGCCCCTGGACCACTTTCTTTTCCTCGCCGATATCCATGCCGAGATCGCGATAGTCGAGGTCGCTCGAGGCCTTGAGCTTGTCGAACAGCGACCGCGGGTGGATGCCGTGGCGCAGGTGTTTCCACGGCACGAAGCCCGACACGACATAGCCGTCGACCTCGGGCGCCGGGGAATAGCCATAGAAATTCAGCGCCGTGCCGCGCTTGTCATGGCGGTTGACCATGGAAAAGATGGTTTCGGCCTGGTTCAGGCGGCGGTCGTTGACCTTCAGATAGACGCTGCCGTCGTTCAGGTAGGCCGGGCGCAGGAAATCGTAGATGCCGTGGCGTTCGGGACTGACGCCGGTGGTCATCGAGGTCCAGGCCGGGGGGGTCAGCGGGTTGCGCGTCGACATCAGATGCGCCGCCGTGCCGTCGTGGATCATCTTGGTCAGGAAGGGCAGCACCCCGGCCTGGGACAGGGGCCGCAAAAGCGTGAATGTGGCCCCGTCGAGACCGATCATCAGAACGCGCTTGGTCATATTCCGCTCTCCTTGCCGCCGGGCTAGACCGGGTTCACGGCAGTTTCATGTCATTCCGGGCAATAACTTAGGCAATAGCTTGGCCCTTCAAGCCACTGCAAGTGCGGTTGACCCCACCAGCGGCCCGCGGCGGCGGTAACGCCGCGGCAACGCGGTGACGGCACGGTGACAGTGCGTGACCGGCGGGGTGCGGGCGGGGCGGACGGGGTGCGGGCGGCTTCATCCTGTTGCCGCAAAATAGGCCCATTGCCGGGTCATGACCAGCCGGCGAACGGTCGCGCCCGGCGCTGCCTTTCCCTTTGCGTCAAATTTCCGCAAGGGGATGGTGAAGCCGCGCCGGCCTCTGTAGAGTGCTTGCGGCACATGGTGAAAATCTGTTTGTTTTGCAGACAGTAGAGTCGATTTTCCGGATTGGGAGATGCCCCGATGGCAACACAGGATCAGGCGTCTCAGGTCAAGCCTGAGCAACGCGAGCAGCTTCAGGCCGGTCTGGCGAAGATGCAGCAAGGCAATCTTGACGAGGCGCGGGGGATTTTCATCAACCTGCTCGAGGCCGACCCCGAGGTGTCGATGGGCCACGTGGGCCTGGGCCGGGTGTTCGCCGCCGAGGGCGACCATGTGCGGGCGCTGGAACATTTCCAGGAAGCGGTGGCGATCCAGCCCAGCTTTACCCGCGCCTACATGATGAGCGCCGACAGCCACGAAGAGATGGGCGAGATCGACAAGGCGGCCGAAGACATGGACGCCTGCATCGCCGCCAACCCGACCAAGAGCTATTCCTACATGAAGAAGGCCCAGCTTCTGCAGCGCCACGAACGCGCCGAAGAGGCGCGGGCGACCATGGAAGACGGCGTGCGCCACAATCCCCAGGACCCGATGCTGCGGTCGGCGCTGGCCAACATGCTGGGCCGGCAGGGCGACAAGGAAGGCCGGCTGGCCGAGTTCAAGCGCGCCATCGAGCTGCAGCCCGACAACTGGCAGACCCATTTCGCCCTGGGCACGGCGCTGTTGCGCGACGGCCAGCTGGAAGACGCCCGCGACAGCCTGAGCCGCGCCGCCGACCTGCAGCCCGACAATGCCCAGGTGCACCAGGCGCTTGGCTTCACGCTGGCCGAGCTGGGCGACCACAAGAGCGCCGCGCTGGCCTATGAGGCGGCGATGGTGGTCAACCCGCAGGACATGCGGTCGAAGATCGGGGCGGCCAATTCCAAGAATGCCATCGGCGAACATGACGAGGCGCTGGAAATCCTGCAGGGCACCGGCCGCATGGCCACGCGTTTCCTGCCGATCCAGCGCGCCATGGGCGAAACCTACATGGCCATGGGCCGCCAGACCGAGGCGGTCGAGATCTTCCGGGCCCTGGTGCTGAACGACAACCAGATGAAGGAAGACGCGCCGGCGCTGGTCGACCTGGCCGACGACGACCCCGACGATATGCAGACCTATGCGGTCGAGCTGCAGGCCGCCCTGGCCAAGGAACTGGACGGACGCCGCGAAAAGGCCCGCAAGGAAAAACCGGCCGGCGGCATGGGCCAGAACCGCGGCCGCGGCGCCGGCGGCGCCCAGGGCCGGCAGGGCCCCGGCGGCCCCGGCGGCGGCGGCGGACGGCGCGGACCGGGTGGTCAGGGCGGTGGTGGCCGCGGCGGACCGGGCGGTCCGGGCGGACGCGGCGGTCGCCGGCAACTGGCCACGCACTAGGGTATTTCGCCGCAGAGGCCCGGCGCGTCCGCGTCGGGACACGGGCAAAGGGGGCCTTGCCCCCTCTGCGCCCCGGTGGGGCGCATTCACCCCCAGGATATTTGGACCATGATGATGGGGCGGGTGCCGCGTTACGGCGTTTTGCGTCTCACGGCTCCAGACAGGTTGAAATCCACGATTTCAGGCTGCGTCGGATGGCGCAGGTTCAACGCGATACGCGTCAGCGGTGGCCGTGGCGGATCTCGGTGATGTCGCCCCCGGCCTCGGCCGGGTCGAGGCCGGCCGACAGGGCGATGAGGGCGGTCGAGCTGACCGCGGCCATGTAGAGCCCGGTCTCGGCGGACCACAGCGCGGCCAGGCCGGTCAGGGCCGGGCTGCCGCCGCCGCCGGTCATGACCGGGGTCCAGGTTTCGCCATCGGCGCTGGCCCACAGCGTGGCGCCGCCGCGCAGGGGGGTGGGGGTTTCGTCGAAACGCTGCTGGTATTCGGCCTCGGCGTTGCGGGTGCCGGCGTAGAGAATGCCGTCATGGACGGCCAGCGCCGGGACCAGGCAGTCATAGGGGTCGCCAAAGCCCTGTGCCCGGCCTGACAGCGGCACCTTGAGGCCCTGGGGGGTAAAGCGGGGCTGGCCGACGATCAGGTTCCAGCTGCCGTCGGCCGCGACCCGCATGATCTCGGCCGCGGCCGGGCCGGCGCGGTCGCGTCCGAAGCCGCTTTCGGAGATGCCCGAGGCCAGGTAGAGCGCGTCGCCGAATTCGGCCATGGCGGTGACCCGGGGCGCGTGGCTGTAGCCGTGGCCGCCGCGTTCCAGCACCGGTGTCCAGTCCCAGGTGCCGCGGGTTTTCGGCCGGGCCCGCCACAGCGCAAAGCCGCGGTGGGTATTCTCGACGGCGGCATAGACATGGCCGTGGGCGGTGGCCAGCGCGGTGACGCCGCCGGTCACTCCGGCACCGAAGCCGGGTTTGGCGATCTCGGTCCAGCCGCCGGCGGGGTTTTTCGCGGCGAAGATGCGGGTTTTTGCCTCGGCGTTCAGGGCCGGGCGGCTGGGTTCGGTATGGTGCAGGGGCGACGGCGCCGCCACCAGCCAGCCCGGGGCCGCCGTCAGCGCGCCGATGGCGAGATCGTCGCCGATGTCGGTGTCGTCTTGGTCCGCGGCGAACCCCGGCAGGCTGACCGGTTCGAAATGGCGCCCGTCATCCGAGCGCAGCACCCGCCCGCCCCAGAGCGAGGTGCTGCCGGCATAGAGGCAGGCCGCCTTGTCGGACCGGCCCTTGTAGAGCGCGAAGGGCCCGATGGCATGGGCGCCGGGGAAGGTGGCGCCCATGGCCACGGCGGCGGGGGCGTCTTCGATCAGGCCCAGGCGATAGCCACGGCGGGCGGCGGCATTGTCCAGCGGGCGCGCCGGGCTGTCATGGACGAGGTCCCAGTCGGCGGCGCCGGGGTCAGCGGACAGGACATAGCCCTCGGCCCCCAGCACCAGCCGCCCGCCGATCATGGCCAGCGCCCCGGGGCCGGGCGTGGTTTCGGGCGGGGCCAGGGCCAGGGTGTGCAGGTTGGCCGCGGTCAGGGGGGCCGGTTTGGTTGTTTTTTTTGCCGCCGGTTTGGTTGTTTTTCTTGCCGCCGGTTTGGCGGTGGGTTTTGTGGCCGCCGGTTTGGCGGTGGTTTTTGTTGCCGCCGGTTTGGCGGTGGTTTTTGTGGCCGCCGGCGGTTTCGCCGCCGGTTTCGCCGCTGTCCGCGGGGTCGCCTTTGCGCCCGCCTTCGTGCCGGCCTTTGCGCCCGCCTTCGTGCCGGCCTTCGTGCCCGTCTTCGCGGTCTTGCCGCCTGCCGGTGCCCTGGTCATGCCAACCCCTTACGCATAGCCGAACGCCCGGGCCATCCTGAGCGTCGCCTTGGAAAATTCGCCATGGTCCGGCTTCCAGTCGACCCGGCCGGTCAGCGGAGGCTCCTTGATCCTGGCCAGGCGGTCGAAATCCAGCACCGGGTTCAGAAGGAAGTTGGGGTCGTTGCCGAAGGGCGCCGACGGCGGGCCGATATTGGCGAACGGCGAGGTTTCGGGATGCAGCATCGCCGCGATACTGTCTGGGCCGGAATCGAGCCCCAGCCATTCGCAGATCTGTTCAAGGTAGAACCGCGGCTGGGTCAGCAGCGCCTCGCCCTTGATCTGCATGTACTGGCCGGCGGGCAGTTCGGCCGCGAATTCCAGGATGTTGGTCTGGGAGCGGTGCCAGTTCTTTTCCGGGTCGGTGGTGGGCTTGCCCTCGCCATAGGATTTCATCAGGTCCAGCACCGATTTGCCCTGGGTGCGGGGATGGCGGGTCAGGTGCAGGAAATTGGCCCGCGGAAACACCCGCGCCAGCCGGCGCAGGTTATCGGCGTTGAAGGTGTTGCGGGGCGATTTTTCCACCATCACCCGGTCATCGCCCACGCCGGCCTGGATATGGGCGAACACCTGTTTCGCGCGCCAGTGCGGGCGCTGCAGGATCCAGTGGCGGGCGCGCATCACCGCCTGTTCGGACTGGCTGCCCTCGTTGATCTCGGCCAGAAGCCGCAGGATGCCGGCGGTGCCGAAATTGGCGGCCACGATCACCGAATCCCACATGTCGCCCAGGGTCTCGCCATGGGAGAGATTGACCTCGGGAAGCCCATAGGCCTGCGGGTGCTGGCCCAGCATGCCGCCCACGACCGAGGTATAGGACCGCGGCGGTGCGACGATGAATAGCGGTTCGGCCATGTCTCTGATCCAACGGCCTTAATTGCGGTGAGCCCCGACCACTGTTATCGGGCCGTCCCGGCGATGACAACTGTTGCCCGGCGCCCTTGCCGGGCATCTTTGCCGGGCCTAAGTTGGCGCCACGCCGGCCCGGCGCCCTTTTTGGGGGCGGGCCAGACATGCCACGATGGGAGCGGCCATGCACGCTGACGACATACCGCCGCCCGTCTTCATTCTGGCCGCGCCCGGGCTGCCGGCGCCGACGCTGGCCGCGGCGCTGGGGGCCAATCCGCGCGCCTATGGCCTGCCCGAGATCAACCTGCCCCTGATGCTGACGGTGGATGTCTACCAGCGCGAGATGACCGGCCCGCGCGGGCCGCAGGGCCACGGGCTTTTGCGGGCGCTGGCGCAGATCCTTGGCGGCGAGCAGACCTCGGCGGCCATCGAGATGGCCCGGCGCTGGCTGGACCTGCGCGCCTGGATGCCCGCCGGCGATGTCCATCGCGAGATTGCCGCCCGCATCGCGCCGCGGGTCATGGTGTCGCCGGCCACGGCGGTGATTCTCGACCCGCCCAGCCTGCGCCGGATGCTGGCGATGTTTCCCGATGCCCGCTTTGTGCGCCTGCGCGCCCATCCGCGGGTGTATGGCGAGGTGATGCTGTCGGGGCCCACCGGGCAGATCGCGCTGCAACTGTCGGGCGCCATCGACGAGGAAGGCGACGCGCCCATCCCCGACCCGCAGGAATTGTGGCTGACGGTGGAAACCGCGCTGGACGAAAGCCTGGCCGAGTTGCCGGAAAGCCGGGTGATCCCGGTGCTGACCGAAGAGCTTGTGGCCGACCCGGGCCCGGTGCTGAAGGGGCTGGCCCGCAAGCTGGGGCTGGCCTATGGCGCCGAGGCGGTGGCGGCGATGACCCGCCCCGAACGCGCGCCCTTTGCCGGGCCGGGGCCGATGGGGGCGCATATCAACGGCCACATCTTCAGCTTTGCCGCGCTGGCGGGTGAATTTCCCGCCCCCGGCACCGCGGTGCTGGACGGCGCGCTGCCCTGGCGCCCCGACGGCAAGGGGTTCCGCGACAGCGTGGCCGAACGGGCCCGGGCGCTGGGGTTCGCCTGACGTCAGCCGCCGGGCGGGGCAGGGAAACCGGGGGCGGCCCCATGCCGGGGGTGTCAGCCCGGCCTGACCGTCTTCAGCGGTTGCGCGGCGCCGGCAGGGTGCCAGCGCGCGGGCCGATCGGGCGGGTCAGCTTTTCGGAGGGGTCTTGCGGCGCGTGGCCGCCGGTTTTTTCGCCGGGGCCCTGCGGGCGGCGGGTTTTGCCGCCGGGGGCTTTTCGGCTGCGGTGGTTCTGGCCGGGGTGGTGGCGGTCTTGCGCGTGGTGGCGGGCTTTTCAGCCGCGGTGGCGGACGTGGCGGCCTTGCGGGCGGCCGGTTTCTTCGCCGGCGCAGTGGTGGCGGCCCTGGTCGCCGCGCTCTTGCGGGCGGGGGGGGGCGCGGCGGGCTTTGCCGCCGTCTCGCCGGCCGGGGTGGCGCTGGCCGCGGGCTTGCGGGGCGCGGGTTTCTTCGCCGGGGCCTTGGCCACCGCGGTGGTGGTGACCGGGGCCTTGGCTGCCGCGCTTTTGCGCGTGGTGGCGGGCTTTTCGGGGCTGCCGGCGGGTTTGGCAGCTGGTTTGGCGGAGGGTTTGGCAGCTGGTTTGGCGGCGGGTTTCCGGGCCGTGGTTTTCGGGGCCGGAGTTTTCGGGGCCGGAGTTTTCGGGGCCGTGGTTTTTGGGGCCGGGGTGGTCTTGCGCGTGGTTTTCCGGGCTGTGGGTTTGCGGGCCGGGGCCTTGGCCGGTTCCGGTGCGGGCGCGGGTTCAGGCTCCGGTTCGGGCGCTGGCGCTGGCTCGGGCGCCGGTTCCGGGGCGGGGGCGGGGCGGCCGTTGGCCGAGACCGCGCGCTCCAGCGCCTCGCGTTCCTCGGCCATGACCAGGATCAGCGATTCCAGCACCCTTATGCGGTAATCCAGCTCGTGCTTGCGCTCTTCGATGGCCTCGGGCGGGTCCGACACCTCGAGAGGTTCGTCGCGCAAATCCAGGAACATCGGGCTTTTCAGGAACTGCTGCACATGGCGCAGCCGGCCCTGACGCTCGCGCTGCTCGGCCAGAAGCTCCTTGAATTCAGCAAGGCTTTCGCCGCCCTCGGGCGGGTCGCCTTGCTTGTCCTTGTCCGCCTCGGCCATGCCCGTCCTGCTCAGATCCTTGCCGTTCACCTAGTCCGTCACACCCCGGCCCGCAAGCGGGCCGCGACGGCAGAGCCCCCGGCCCCCGCCTTTGCCTTGCATGCCTCAGGGTCGCGGTCCCATATATCGTGCAAGAAGCTTACCGGCAGACGACCGGCGGCGGCCAGCGGTCAATATTGCCGCACATGGGGTGGACATGGCAGACGGGACAAGCAACTGGCCCGACCCGGCCCCAAGGCCCGGGCTGGCGGCCGCCGATTTCACCCGCGTCGGTTACGGCGGCATCGGCGACGGGCATAATTCCTTTGCCCATTCCATGGCCTGGTTCAAGGGGCGCATCTATGTCGGCGCCACCCGGTCGAACCTGTGCATGCTGCGCCACCAGACATCCTATACCGAGACGCCGCTGAAGGTCTGGCCGATCGAATGCCCCGAAACCCGCGACGAATTTTACGCCACCGTCGACCGCCGCGCGCAGATCTGGGCCCATGACCCGGCCGATCACAGCTGGGAAAGGGTCTATATCGCGCCCGAAGTTCTGGCCTCGGACGGCAACATGGTGGGGCGCGACATCGGCTATCGCTCGATGGAGGTGTTCCACGGGCCCGCGACCAGCGAACCCGCACTTTACGTGTCGACATGGGCGCCGGGGCGGGCGCCCGATGGCGGGCTGATCCTGCGCAGCACCGACGGGCGCAATTTCGAACCCGTCACCCCGCCGGGCATCATCGACGACAGTTTCGCCACCACCCGGTCGCTGACCACATTCAAGGGGCGCATGCATTTCGCCCCCACCGCGCAGCGCGACCGCAAGGGCACCGGCAAGGGCGACCAGCAGAATTATGCGCGCCCCGTGATCTTTGCCGCCGACAGCCCCGAAGAGGGCAACTGGGAGATCGTCAACGAACCCGCCTTCGGCGACGAGACCAACCGCGGCATCTTCACGCTGGCCGCCGCCAACGACCAGCTTTACGCCGGCACGCTGAACCTGGACGGGCTGCAGGTCTGGGTGACCGATGGCACGCTGAAGAACGGCGGGCCGGAATATGTGTGGCGCAAGGTCTGCGAAGCCGGGGCCGGGCGCGGGCCGCTGAACCAGGCGGTGGCGTCGATGTGCGGCTTCAGGGGCGCGCTTTACGTCGGCACCGGCATTCAGGGCGGCGGCAACGACCGGGTCAACAAGGTGGGGCCCGCGGCGGCCGAGATCCTGCGCATCAATGCCGATGACAGCGTCGACGTGATCGTCGGCGACCGCGACGATTCGGGCCGCGAACCGCTGTCGGGGCTGTCGGCCGGGTTCGGCCAGTTCTTCAACGGCTACATGTGGTCGATGGCCGAATATGACGGCTGGCTCTATTGCGGCACCTACGATTCCTCGATCACGCTGCGGTGGGCGAAATACGACACCGCCCCCACCCGGGTGCAGCGGCTGATGGACCTTGTGGGCACCGAGAACCTGATCGACGTCGAGGGCGGGGCCGACCTGTGGCGCAGCACCGACGGCGACAACTGGCTGCCGGTCAACCGCAGGGGGTTCGGCAATCCCTATAACTGGGGCTTCCGCAACCTGGTCTCGACCCCGAACGGCCTGTTCGTGGGCACCGCCAACGTGTTCGGCCCCAAGGTGGCCGTGCCCGGCGACGGCCCGGAAGGCTGGGTCTATCAGGACAACCCCTTCGGCGGCATGGAGCTGTGGCAGGGCAGCTTCGACGACGTGCCGGCGGCGCGCTTTCCCACCGGCGCGAAGATGGTGACCTACTAGGGGTGCCGCCGAAACGCGCACCGCAGGATGAGTGAAAATCGCCCGACCCGCCGCCGGCGTTGGTGACAGGTGACACCGCCCGCCCGCCATGCGCCGCCCGCAGCGCCGACCTTCCCGAAACCCGGCCGCCGGGGTGCGCACGCAGGATGAGTGAAAATCACCCGTCCCGCCGCCGGGAGAGGCGCTGGCGGTGGGCGAAGATCACCCTGCGCTTGGGGGGCAATGGCGGTGGGCGATGTCACCCATCCCGCCGTTGGCGGTGGGCACCACCACCCATCCGCGCCGTGGTGCGAACGAAGGATATCCCGACGCGGCGTTCCGGCCCAGACCTCTGGGTATCGGCAGCCTTGCTGCTGCCCATCCGCAGCCGCAGACACCCATGCCGATACCCGCGCCGAATATTCCAGCTGTCCCACCAATCCCGGTGGGCCACAGCGGCCACATCGAATGTATGACCGAAACCGCCAAGGGCGGCCTGCCCGGACACGCCATCCTGACCGCCTGCATCGGGCATCCGCGCACGCGGCGCCGGGCCGCCGATCAGACGGGCATCAGCATCGACACCGCCCGCACCCATCTGCAGCGCATGTTCGACAAGGCCCGGGCCAACAGCCCGTCCGCGCTGGTGCAGGTGCTGCCAGGCACCGGCGCGCCCAAGGTCTGAACCGGGCGATGCCCGGACCTTGCGGCGCTGCGCGCGTTCGCGGCTCGAACCCTCCACAGGAGGCTTTGCCGGGCGATGCCCGGACCTTGCGGCGCTGCGCGCGTTCGCGGCTCGAACCCTCCGCAGGAGGCTTTGCCGGGCGATGCCCGGACCTTGCGGCGCTGCGCGCGT
>Ga0114933_10006300_pt1 | contig 10539 bp, 8 predicted proteins | sample 4SBtaG_FD_89691 | JGI IMG/M metagenome (GOLD analysis project Ga0114933, IMG submission 89691) | Deep subsurface microbial communities from Kolumbo volcano to uncover new lineages of life (NeLLi) - 4SBTROV12_W25 metaG | ecosystem: Environmental > Aquatic > Marine > Volcanic | place: Kolumbo... | reverse complement strand
TATGCCATATGATAAGGTAATAAAATGAAAGCAATAACAATTCATGAATTTGGTGGCATTGATAAATTACTTTATGAAGATTTAGAAGTGCCTAAGCCCGGGAATGGTCAAGTTTTAGTTAAAGTTTTTGCTAGTGGTGTAAACCATCTTGACCATGATTTAAGAGAAGGGATTTCAGGTATTGATGTTAAATTTCCTCACGTTCTTGGTGTTGAAGGTGTTGGTGAAATAGTGGAACTTGGAGGTGGTGTTAACCAATCATCTTTAGGCGACCGAGTAGCAATTCACTTTGCCCAAGGAAACCCTAGAAGTGATATGTGGTTATCAGGGTTAGATGGTGTCGATTTCTCACATGGAAGAATAGGAGCTTCCAGATGGGGAACACATTCAGAATACTGCGTCGCAGAAGAAACCTCATTAATCGACTTACCGGAAAACATATCATATGAAAAAGCAGCAGCATCAGTAATTGGCTTAGGTACGGCTTGGCATATGTCAGTAAATCTAGGCAAAATTCAAGCAGGGCAAAACGTATTAATAAATGCAGCAGGTAGCGTTGTTGGCTCAAGTGCAATACAAATAGCTAAATTGCATGGAGCGAGAGTATTAGCTACAGCAGGAAGTGATAGAAAGTTAGAATTAGCAAAAAATATAGGAGCAGATGAAGTTATTAATTATACAAATCAGAACATTTATGAGAGGAGCATGGATTTAACAAATGGTCGTGGCGTTGATCTAGTTATAGAAAGCGTGGGCGGCAACGTATTAGCCCAGAGTGTTGATGCAGTTTGTATGAATGGAAAACTTATTACATGTGGAGCGCATGCTGGAGAGTCAGTACCGATAAACATAATAGAAGTTTTTCGGAAACATATGCTTATCCAAGGAAGTCACTTAGCTGGTAGACGTGAAATAGCCCATGTTCTAAAATTAGTAGAGGAAAATAAATTAAACCCAATAATAGACTGTGTTTTACCTCTAAAAGAAGCAAAAGTAGCCGCTAAAAAAACTGAAGACCGGTCAGTATTCGGAAAGATGGTTTTAATTCCATAATTTATATTAATTACTAAACAAGGTAAGACTTGAACCTAAACGCTCTAATGCTTTGAAAGTTATGATTGAGTCAACAAACCCTTTTGAGTAAATCTTGAATGTCAATTTGTCTTTTTTTTAGTAAACCCTTTAGCTCTTCCTCAAGGTCAGGAATATTTCTGACTACCATCTGCCCAGCGTCCAACTGCCCTGACACTATAATCTAGTTCTTTTGCTAATTGTGAATGAAATAGCACCCCAAACAAGGCACGACCACACTCGCTAAAAATTCTTTTCTCACGCTGCTATGTCCTTATTTCTGGCTGCCTTAACATCTTCAGACCTATCTAAAACAATCATTTATAATTTAATATATAGTATTAACTCAGTTCGGATCTTTTAATTTCTGTGGCTGAAGTATCAACTTGACCATTTTCATCAAGTGTAACTCCATAAATTTCTATAGCTGTTTTTTCTGAAATCCATCTTTCTTTAATATCTTTTGCAACTTGATGCATATCTCGTTCGAGTGGAGACCCATAACCACCACCTCCACATGAATATGAAACAATTGTATGCCCCTCTGGAATAATAGCTTGAGCACATGGATCTAGCTGATGCAAGTTTCCTTCTGGATCTCGCCTGAATTGATTTGCACATGCGCCAGAAGTACCACCTCTAACTCCTTCAGCAGGAGTTTCATTCCCATCGCTTACATAGCCCACTTCCATATCTCCATTTGTAGGACCAAATTCACAAAAAACCCCTTCTCCTCCTCGTGTTCTTCCTGAACCTCCTGAGTCTGTTACAAAATGTCGACCTTTTACTATCATTGGGAAACGCATTTCATCTAATTCAACACTGTCTAAGTAAGAAAGACCAGCATTACCAATATGACCCAGAGTAAGCCAAGCATCTGCACTTGGACCAGCTGCTCCACCTCCCCATCCTAAAAATATTTGATTTACGTATGCACCTCCAGTCATTTCACTAGATCCAGATATAACACCAATGCTTGGAGGTATGATTGACGCAGCTGCAGCCATTCCATATCCATCTCCAAGTTCAGCTATACCGCGTTGCACACCATTACCTACTCTATCTGCAACATTCGTTGTTGCCACAGAACAACTTGTAGGATGTTGGGGTATACCAACTACACAATTATCTCTTAGATATAATTTAATACGCCTAAATGAACCTTGATTGGTTGGAACATCACCAGGTATTGAATTAAAAATCCCCAAAAGTGCTGAAGTTTCTGCACATGCCTGACTTAAATTTAAACCACAGGGTAGACAATCAGGATTGTCGCGCAAATCTACTTCTATTATAGCATTTTGTGTATCAACTTTCACATTAACTTTTATATCTATGCCATCTTCTGCACCCGGGAATGGATCATGTCGGGTATGAACAACCTTCTCTCCATGAGGCATTTTTTTAACTGCAGATACCATCAACTGCTCACTATAATCAAACCATTGCGATGCAAATTGCTCAAGTGTATCCCAGCCCACTTCTGCTCCTAATGCCATTAACTCCCTTTCTCCAATTCTTGCAGCACCAAGCGCAGCTAGATAGTCACCCCACCATTGCTCTGGGACTCTAATGCGCATCTTACACATTCGAACAATGTCCTCGACATCCTGATAGTTTTCTTGAATTCTAACAGCAGGAAAAATTAACGCCCCTTCTTGATACACATCACGCGCCCCACCATGATAAGTAGTTGGAATTGAATTTCCACAATCTGCCTGATGGGCTTTCGCTACCATTGTAAAGCGATGGATGCCTTCATCATCAATTACAGGAACCAATGTTGTATGATCAGCAGGGTGCGAACCACCATGGTATGGTGAATTGTGTAAAAATGCATCACCACGTTTTAAATTTGGGTGAAATTCTTGCATAGCTGCGGCCATCATATCAGCGCCACGAAGTACGTGGATCGGTAGGCTTTCGTTAACAGAAAGGAGAGCATTATCAGCTGTTACAAGACAACAAGAAAAATCGCGAGCACTATTAAGAACACCAGACCTTCCAGTTCGCAGCAAGGTATTTGACATTTTCCGGCAAATTGCTTCCATCCTTTTATTTAAAACTGCCATCTGCACGCCATCTAATGTACTGTCTTCCACTAGAGATTTCTTATCATGTGTTGTCATAATATATCTCCATATAAGTTTTTAAATTTGCTCGCATATCAAACTACCTCTTACATTTCTAAATGCTACCGACCCTGGGTCAACTACTACGGTAGTAAATGAAGACTCAATAATTGAAGGTCCTTCTATTCGAATATCGTTATTCATTTCTTCAAATCTAAATACACCTACATCGACTAATCCTATATCGCCAAAATATGCTTGCCGACTCCCTTTCACTTTTCCATCACCTACACCTTCAACTACTTTGAGGTTAGCGTTCTCTCTTAGCTTGCAACTTATGTTTGTTCTCCAACCAACAATTTCTACTTCAGACTGATTATCAGAGATAGCAAACACATCTTTATGTGTCTGGTGAAAATCATTTTTTAAAACCATTAAATCTTCTGGTTTTGTAATTTGATTTTTTTGTAATGGAACCTCAATTTCCCAAATTTGATGAGGATATCTAGCCTCTGCTGTATGTTCAATTTTATACTCTAGACAACCTGACCCTGGTCCTTCTAAGAATTTTTTACAACGTTTCTCAAGGTCCACCAATATTTTATTGACTTCATCATAAGCAAAGTCATCTGTACGAGTATATAGTGTGGCGCTATACTCAGCTCTCAAATCAGATATCAATGCACCAGCAGCAGATAATGTTGCAGCAGTATCTGGAATAATAACTTGCTTGCAGCCTAATCTAGAACCAATAGCCACCATATTAAGACCCGCAGCGCCACCACCACCAATTAAAATAGCACCCCGAGGATCTATTCCCTGATTAACTGTAATATCTTCAATTGCGTGAACCATATTCTCAGTTGCTACTGTTAAAATAGCGTAAGCAGCTTCATGTAAAGTTAAGCCTAGTTTATTCCCAATCTTATTTTTTATTGCTTGTTCTGCTGCATTTTTATCAAGACTCATTGCTCCGCCCAGAAAATAATCGGGATCTATCCAACCTAAAACAACAGAAGCGTCAGTTACTGTTGGCTCTTCACCTCCTTTTCCATAGCTTACAGGTCCTGGAACTGCGCCAGCACTTTTAGGTCCTACATGTAGCAACCCCCCTTCATCAACCCAAGCAATACTTCCGCCACCGGCACCAATGCTTTTCACATCAACTGCTGGAAACCCAGTCATATGCCCTCTATAAGCTTGCCCAATCCATGTTTCCCTAGTCCATGGAATTCTCCCCCCTCGGACAAGACTAACGTCAAAAGTCGTTCCACCGGTATCTGCTATAATTGCTGTATCAATTCCTGAGTCAGAACTTGAATAATGACGCCCAGCAACAGGAGCCATAGCTGGACCAGAATTTATGGAATGAATAGGAGCCTTTGCCATATCACCAGCATCCATAGCCCCTCCTTGGGTAGTAACTACCAGGACTCTTCCTCCAAAACCAGCATCTTGCAAATTGGATGCAAGACCGCCCAAGTAATTTCCCATTAAAGGCTTTAAAGAAGCATCAATTACTGTTGAAGAAGCACGTCTATATTCCCTTAAAGAAGGGTTTATCAGATGGGAAAGGGTAAATGGTACACTTGGTAAATACTCTTCTAATAAATCACCAATTAAATTTTCATGAATGGGATTTACTATTGACCATAGCAAGCAAACACCAACTGCCTCTATACCTTCTTCCTTAAATTGTTTTATTTGTTCAATGACTTTTGCCTCATTCAACTTTTCAATAATGCGACCATCATAGCTTATTCGCTCATTTACCTGATAAGTTAGTGATCGAGGCACATAGGGCTGAGGAAATGTTATATTAAAATCAAAGGGCTCAATTCTCCCACCCTCACGGAAAACTAATATATCTGGATGCCCAATAGTTGTTAAGAAAGCAGTCTTTGCCGTGTTACCTGTAACAATCGCATTTATTGCACGTGTAGTACCATGTATTAACATTTCTCCACTTGCCAAGAATTCTTCACGTGATTTACCAAAATCTTCTGCCGCAAGGCTCAGTGTATCTAATACACCCTGTATTGGGTTTTCTGGTGTAGTGGGAGATTTGTACAAACGAACATCATTTAAATCATCTTCAACTACCAAATCTGTAAATGTACCACCTGTGTCAACGGCAAATCTCATATTAATTCCTCACCTAAACTTTGAAACCTTTTATTAAATATCAAACGCTAACCTATTTAAAGCTTTGCGCCAAGATGGGCTATTTCTTAAAATGATTAAGAGTTTTTTTTATTTAATTTTTCTAGCCCCTCAAATTATCTACACAATGAGAATTAATCTAAAGGATCAAGAAAAGTTTTAAGACCTTCGTTTGAAAAAGATTTAAAAAAACATGTTCTTCTATTTGTGTGACATGCAGGACCAGTTTGATCTACAAGTAAAAGTATACTGTCACTATCACAATCTATTCTTAATTCTATTAATTTCTGAGTATGCCCTGAGGTTTCACCCTTCCTCCAAATTGCATTACGTGAACGAGACCAGTAATGAACTTGCTTTTTACTTAGAGTCAAACTGATAGAATCCAGATTCATCCATGCAAGCATTAAAACTTCATGAGAATCAAATTGTTGTGCAATTGCGGGTATTAATCCAACTTCAGTAAATTTTAGCCCATTAATTACATCATTAACTGTCTTAATTGGGACTGTATCATCCATATTATGGATCCTTTTCATACCGTTTAATTCTAGGTAAACAAAACTATACTAACAATTTAGCCTTCATAATAATTTTTGTTTAAAAAAAATATAGATATTAAAAAAAATTACTTTTTTATGATGCTTTTAATAAAGTCAAAGTAGTGGCAATGTATAAAAAAATATCAATATAGGAGAAGGACAAAAGTGCAGAACAAAATCACCTATATTAGAAAGGGCAATATTTAATAATGGGTGGTAATTCAGCTTTATGGGGTGCTGGTTCAGCATTTGCATGGGGTGTAGGTGATTTTAGCGCGAGATTTTCTGGTGAACGTTCGGGGGTCGCTACAACTACTTTTTGGATGATTGTAGTCAGCTTTGCTTTTACCTTAGTCTATGCCCTAGTTTTAGATGTTCCAATTATATTATCGTTAAACGGCTCGTTGTATCTTATTTGCGCAGGGATAGGTATCACGGCAGCAACAGGAATATTTTATGAGGCTCTAACACGTGGACCAGTTTCTATAGCTTCTCCAATTGTAGCATCCTATCCAGCTATAGCGTTACCTATAAGTGTGATCTTAGGTGCAAGGCCAGGACTATGGGAATGGGGAGCCATGGGATTAACCCTAATTGGGGTTTTGATTGCTTCGCAACATAGATCTGATCAAACGAGTTCAAAACAGCAATTTTCAAAACAAATTGCACGCAGAACATCAATACTCGCTTTTTTAGCCGCAATGTTATTTGCTCTTTCTATAGCTAGTCTTGACTTAGCTATAGATTCATATGGACCAACTACAACGCTCTTGGGAGTTAGGGTAGTTGGGATTATTTGTTTTTTAGGTTGGTTTATATACCAAAAAAAATTACCTAAAGCTTCTATAAATGCATGGTGGCTTTTAGTTCTAGTTGGTCTCTTAGATACAGGCGGTCATCTCTTTTTATATATTGGTCTTGACTCAGATCACGGTGAATACGCAATTGTTGCTAGTTCGGCTTATACTGTTGTAACCGTTTTACTAGCAAGATTTTTCTTAAGAGAATCAGTTACAGGAAAACAATGGATTGGCATTGCCTTAGTTGTTGCAGGTCTTACTTCACTGACAATTATACCATCGTAGTTATATCTTAAATTAAGGACTTTCAGAATGGCGCATGAAATCATAGAAGAAACTCTTAATAGGATAACTATCATAAAGTTAAACCGACCTGAAAAACGAAATGCTTTAAATTATGCTATGGTCGATAAACTAGTAGAATCATTCGTGAGACTAGAAAAAGAATCTAATTGTAAAGCGATTGTTTTGACCGGGATAGGAAATCTTGCATTTTGTTCTGGTATGGATTTATCTGTATTAAAGAATTTTGATGCTCAATCTGCTGTCGAATGGGTAAGCAAGCTCAAAGTTCTCTATAGTTCCATTAGATTATTTAATAAACCATGTATAGGAGCAATTAATGGAATAGCAGCTGGCGCAGGTTATCAAATTGCACTCTTATGTGATCTAAGGATTGGTTCACCTTCTACAACAATGAGTCAACCTGAAATCAATGTGGGTCTTCCAAGCATTATTGGACCCGGGCTAATGTTTTTAACCATAGGTCTGTCAAAAACATCTGAACTTGCATACACAGGTAGATCTATATCACCTAAGGAGTTATTAGAGCTTGGCTTGGTGTATGATATTGTTCCTGAAAACAAATTATTGACGGAGGCTATAGAAATGGCTGAAAATTTAGCAAATAAGTCTCCTGTAGCTTTTAAACTTACAAAATGTAATTTAAGAGATATGACACAAAAAAATTATGAAGAGGTCTTTAATCAAGCGATGAAATTTCAAAAAGAAGCATTCACTTCAGGTGAACCTCAGAAAATCATTTCCTCAAAATTCAATCGATAAACCTAGTTAGTCATTCAATTTAATTTTTGCATCTAATGCGTAACAACCATTCTCCAAAACAACAATTGGATTTATCTCAAACTCAATGATTTCATAACCACTCAAAGCCAAGTCACCTAGTATACAGACAACATCAACAAGACATTCTTTATTTAGAGTCTTCTGACCTCTATAACCTGAAAGCAGTTTATTTAAATGGAGTTTATTTATACACCTTGTAACATCATCTTTAGAGAATGGCGGTATTAAAAGTGCTTTGTCATTAAGAACTTCAACCAATATTCCACCTGAGCCTAAAGCTATTACAGGACCATAATTTTCATCACGTTTCATTCCTATAATTACCTCGACACCGGGGGAAAGCATTTTTTCAACAAAAAAACCTTCAATATTAACTCCAGGTATTTTTTCACTAACATTCTTGAGCATTAATTCATATTCATTCTCTAAGTCTAGCGTAGAAGTAATGCCAAGTGTAACACCAGAGACATCCGTTTTATGGAGTATATCCTTAGATGAAATTTTAAGTACTACAGGAAAACCAATTTTTTGACCCAGCTCAACTACTTCATTTTTATTAATAGCATGACCATAAGATGTCATAGGAACTCCAACTTTTTCCAAAATTTGCTTTGAATGGAATTCTGAAAGCTGGCCTTTTTTCCCCTCTATAAATTCTTTGATCTTCATTATTTGAATTTTGGACTGGTATAAATTTTCACTGTAGTTTTTTTTCTCAATGTTAGTAAGCATTGCAGCCATTCGTGATGCCCTAGTAGGGCTATCGTATACGGAGATGCCAGCTTCTCTAAGTGAAACTCTATCTGCATCATCTCCTCCAAACCATCCACATATAATCGGCTTATTTAGTTTTCTCGAAGCAGTGATGATCTCAGATTTCAATACATTAGCATGCTGGCGTATTACTCCAGGAAATGGCATTATAATATCTACATTCGGATCTGCAGCAACCAACTCTAATTGTTTACGAATTTGTTCTGGTTGCGTCAGCCATTGTAAAGTTACATCAATTGGGTTTTTTGGTGAGGCAAATGGCGGTAACGTTTCTAATATTGCTTCCTCAGTCTCACTAGAGAATTCGGCAATCTCAAGTCCAGAGGATACTAGTGCGTCGGCACATAAAACACCTATACCACCAGAATTTGTCAATACTCCAACCTTTGAACCATTTGGTAAATTCTTACAAAGTCCAAATAATTCAATAGAGTCAATTAACTCTTCCATATTATCTACTACTACGGCACCCCATTGACGCAACGCTGATACATGGGTCTCCCAGTCACCAACCATTGCAGCAGTATGTGATGCTGCAGCTTTGCTAGCAACTTCATTCTTACCGCCCTTAAGAATAACAACTGTAACATTACGAGATTGGGCAAAATAAATAGCATCTTTTAAGCTGAGTGGGTCTCTCACAGTTTCAACATATGCACCTATTGCAGAAATATTTGTATTCATAGACATGTGAGAGATCACGTCTGATAAAGATACATCAATCTCATTTCCTAAGCTTACAAGATATCCTATTCCAATTCCTCTATCAATACACTCACGTGCTACTATACCACCCATAACTCCGCTATGTCCTACAAATCCTATTGGACCGGCTGGTCTTTCCTTTAAACCTAATTCAGAACTAAAATATGCAACCATCGGATGATGAAAGTTTGCAATACCTTGACTGTTTGGACCACAAATAAGTGTATCGCTAGATTTGATTTGCGATAATAACTCATCTTGCATTTGAGCCCCAGATAGCCCTACTTCTGCAAATCCACTTGAGTATATATTTACAGCTGGAACGGCTAAATCTATGCATTTTTGTAAAGTTTTAGCAACTTCACTTGCTGCTACAGCTATAATTACTAGATCTGGTACTTTTTCAATATCACTTATATCTTTAATACAAGCCAAGCCAGCGATTTCATTTCTATTAGGATTAATAGGAATAATTTTTCCCGGAAAACCATATTCTAAAAGATAGTTTATAGCTCTTCCACCTGGCTTTTGAGGATTAAGACTTGCACCTACAATAGCTATAGATTTTGGTTCTAATAATGAATGTAACTTTTTTATCATGAGTTAACTTTCGGAAGAATTAAGAACTTACTAATGGTTTCCAAGCAATAGCATCTACTTCAACCTTAGCATCAACCATTAAGTCAGCTCTTACAGTTGCTCTTGCGGGAAAGTTTGCGCTGAAATATCTCATATAAACAATATTAAAATCAGTAAATTCTGAAGTATCTTGCAACCAACAATTACATTTAACTATATCCTCCATTTGACATCCTGCATGTTGAAGTAAAGTTTTAATACGTTCCATAACTACAACAGTCTGCGTTGTTATATCTCCAGTTACAATTTTACCATCTTCATCAAAAGGCACCTGACCTGACACAAATACAAAATCACCTGCCCTAACTGCTCCAGACAAAGGTAAACCTGGAATTTCTCCATACACTTGTTTTTTTTCAATCATTATTTTACTCCCGTTACTGTTCAGTCTATCTTTAATCCGGTATCACCGAAACTTCATTAGGTCAATAAATTGGAGTAAGATAAGTGAATAGGCTTGAAGGAAAAAATGCAATAATAACTGGGGCAGCAAGCGGCATTGGTGCAGCGATTGCCAAGAGGTTTGCTTTTGAAGGAGCAAACGTCGCTTTACTAGATCTTAACATTGATATAGCAGAAAAAAATGCAGCAAAATTAAGATCAGAGGGTAAACTTGCTTTAGCAAAAAAAATTGACCTCTTAGATGAATCGTCTGTTATTCAAGCTTTTGGACAAACCAAAGAATTG